>Ga0272449_1000196_pt1 | contig 77465 bp, 56 predicted proteins | sample YNPCB0241_FD_198679 | JGI IMG/M metagenome (GOLD analysis project Ga0272449, IMG submission 198679) | Hot spring sediment microbial communities from Yellowstone National Park, WY, United States - YNP-CB-024-1 | ecosystem: Environmental > Aquatic > Thermal springs > Hot (42-90C) > Sediment...
ACTTTCGACATGCCTGGGTTGTAGAGAGCACTGGCAGGGTGGTACGATGGGATTATCTTGAAGCTTCCGTAAGACAACGTGTTCACGTTGAACACTTTCCCATGCACGCTGCTCATGTAAGCCGGCTTAATGTTGAACTTTCTGAACAACGTGTTAGTAGCCACGTTACCCAATGTAACTATGATTTTAGGTCTTATGACTCTTATCTGCACACTTAAATATGGGAAGCATGCTTCAACCTCATCGTCAGTAGGTTCTCTGTTTCCAGGGGGACGACATTTAACAACATTAGTCACGTAAACACTGCTCCTCTCAAGGCCCGCTGCCTTCAGCAGCGTCTCGTTTAAAAACTTCCCTGCCTGACCCACGAAAGGCCTACCTTCCCTATCCTCGTTGAAACCCGGGGCCTCGCCTATGAGCATCACGCTTGTTTTCAAATCGCCCTCGCCGAAGACGACTCTCGTCCTTGCCTCGCTAAGCCTGCACCTAGTGCAGTTAAGCGCCTCTTTCAACGCTTCTTCAAGCTCTTCCAACGCTCTCACCATATACTCGTTGAATATGAATCTTACGAGGGTTCAGCCTTTAGAGTTTAACATGCCGTTTTTAACTATTGAAGTATACTCGGCAAGCCTCTCGCCGAGCAGCCTGCATGCTTTTAAAGCCTCCTCATTCGGCTTGCCGACGGAGACTGCACCGTAATGCAGCGTGACTCCGGGAGCAACATAGTCTGGAACGCCGAATACGAGCATTCCGTAATTCAGCATCGACAGAATGAGGGATAGGCATGCGATCTCGTTTCCACCTCCCAACCCTCCTGAACTGCTGAACGCAACCCCAACCTTCCCCCTCATCTTACCCCATGCGGGCATACCGTTTTTCGTGAATAATTCGTTCATCCTTATGGACATTGTTCCGCAATGCGTAGGTGTTCCAAAGGCGAAGCCATCGTTCTCCAGAAGATCTTTAACAGACACTTCTGAAACCTTTTTCAGCGTAACCTGGGCGCCTGCTTTCCGAGCGCCTTCCGCCACTGCTTCAGCCATTTTCTCAGTGTTTCCAGTATTGCTGTCGTAAGCCACCAGGATCCTTATTTTCTCAGGCATGCCCCCGAAAAGTTTTAAAAAACTTTTCGGGGGCATGCTTCCAATTGCAATAGTTCAGCATGTTTACCTCCAGCTTCAAGAGCTATCGGCATATTGCTCCATTTATCCTTATGAAGGGAGCACCCTCAGATATTGGAAACCCTTTCTCATATCCGGGTCTCAGCGAGAAGCTTTTACCGGCTGCGTCGATCCTCCTGATGTCTCTAAGGCTGCAGATTATTTTTAAATGCTTAACCGGAGTAGTAGCCTCCTTGTTCTTCAAAACATACGCTAGCTCCGGCTCAATTTCAATCCTTCCATCATCAAGCCTACACTCGGCTCTGACGAGGCCCTCAGCATACACCCCGTTCTGAGTATCTTGGAAAATCTCGTCTTCACTCCAATCAGAGGGCTGAATGTAAACGTTGCTTACGCAGGGCCTCGGCTTATGAGTGATTCCACGCGCGTTCCCAGCTTCACCCCTGTTTCTCGCGGTGAGCCTAGTGTGAAGCAGGCTTACTCCTTCCTCCGTAAGCAGGTTTTTAACCCTCGCCCTCACTCCCTCGTCATCCCAATGAAAGGAGCCGTAAGCATCCTTGAGAAGAGGATTATCGACGAGCTGAAACTCATACTTTAAGCCTTTGAAAAACGTCTCTCGGTAAACATCCGCCTCCAGAAAATGAGCCACCTCGTGGGCAAGTGCTCCTGCAGCCTCAGGGTCAAGAACCACCTTGAACCTCCCAACTAAATACGGGTAGGAGAAGTGGAGGATGGTTGAGGGTTTGGCGGTAATGGAGTCTTTAACTCTCCTGACTAGTTTCTCCAGCAAACCCTCCCATGGTTGCTGCCTAATGATTTCGAAGCCTCCTCTTCCGCCTACAGTCCTGCTTGCAAACCCTTCTCCAAGATCCTTGGCGACAATATAAATCGTTAAATCCGTTAAAGGAGTATGCTCCTCCACCCTCGTTCCTTCAGACGTGATAAGGATTGAATGCTTCTGAAGATGGGAGGCAATCAGCTCTATCCTTGCAGGCGCGTTAAGCCTCGACTTAAGCTCGCTCCTGAGGCTTTTCAGGAACAGAAATACTTCTTGAGGCTGAAACTCTTCTCTCAACACGTGTTCAACCCGGCCTTGCTCCGGGCTTGTTGGAAGAAGCTCAACAGGCTGGTCGCATAGCTTAGACAGCTTTAAAGCTGAAAACGCAGCCTGCTCGACAGAAGCCTGGTCAGTCTTATCCGTGCTCGCAACGCCATAGCCGTTTGTAACCACTCGACACGCGACACGCGTCCACTCTTCTTCAAGCAAGTCTGATGAATCAGTCCTTAAAGCCACCTGAACAAGCTTATGTCTAACGATTCTTAAATCAGCATACTTAGCCGGAAGCTTCTCCAGAATTGAAGAAAGCTCCTCCATCTGACTGTTCGGATGAAAACGAGGCTCAATAAGCTTTTCGGTCCTTATAAATGCAGCTTAAGGTTTGAAGCCTCTTCCAGACCGCCTTATTTACTGGCTTCGCTGCTAACATGGTTGAACATCAGCCTAAGCTGTTTCTTTTTCAAGCTTACCCGGGAAAGCTTTATATCTTCTTTTTAAACCGGTAGAATATGGGAAGGTTTCAGAAGAAATTTAACGGGGCTGAAACAGTTTTCAACTTCGACGATGTAATCCTGCTTCCAGGCTTTTCCAAAGTGGAGCCTAAGGAGGTCGATCTGGCAACCAGGTTTTCAAAAAACATCCCGATCAGCATTCCAATCGTCTCCTCGCCGATGGATACTGTGACTGAGTCTGAGATGGCGATAGCGCTGGCTAGGCACGGGGGAATCGGGGTGATACATCGTAACTGCACGGTTGAGGAAGAGGTTGAAATGGTTAAGATCGTTAAGAGATCGGAGTCGTTCATAATAAGGGAAGTGGTGACGATAAGCAAGGATGCTAAAGTAGGAGAGGCTGCTGAAATAATGAGGAAAAACAGGATTTCAGGTCTTCCGGTTGTTGAAAACAATAAGCTGGTGGGGATAATAACCGGTAGGGATGTTAGGTTTACCGACCTCTCCGTGAGCGTTGGGGAAGCCATGACTAGGAATGTTGTCGTGGCGAGGCCTGAAGTAACTCCGGAGGAGGCTGTTGAACTCATGAAGAAGCATAAGGTGGAGAAGCTGCCTGTCGTGGATAAGGATGGTAAACTAGTGGGATTAATAACCTACAGGGATGTCGCGTTAAGAGGAGAGTATAAAGGTGCCACTAGGGATGAGGAGGGAAGGCTGAGGGTCGCTGCAGCAGTCTCGCCGTTCGATGTGGAGAGGGCCAAACTCCTGTCGAAACATGCTGACGCGCTGGTTATAGATGTTGCACATTTTCACAACGAAAATGTGATCGATGCTACTAGGAGGTTGGTGAGGGAGGTGGAGGTTGATGTTGTTATTGGAAGCCTGGGTACTAAAAAAGGTGTTCTAGACTCTGTCTCAAAAATCGATAGTGTTGCAGGCCTGCGCGTCGGTATTGGAAGCGGCTCGGTCTGCATAACGACAGAGGTTACCAGAGTCGGAGCACCGACGCTTTTCGCAGTCTCTCAGGCGGCTGACGCGCTTGAGGAAATCGGTGTTGAAGCACCGATAATTGCGGATGGAGGTGTGAGAAATCCCGGCGACGTCGTCCTAGCCATTGCTCTCGGAGCCTCCTGTGCTATGCTGGGCTACGTCTTCGCTGCTTGCAAGGAGAGCCCAAGCCAGATGACGATGATGAACGGAAGATACTTTAAGCTCCATAGGGGGATGGGGAGCCAATCAGCTAGGCAGAAGAGGATGGCGGTCGACAGGTATTCTTCGAAGGACATTCCAGAGGGAACGGAGATTTGGATACCGTTTAGGGGGGAAGTCTCCTCGGTGATAAACGAGTTCGTCGCGGGCATAAGGGCTGCGATGGGTTACGCCGGGGCATCAAACATTGAGGAACTACGTAGAAATGGCAGAGTTGCGAGGGTTATTTCGACGAGGGAGAAAGTCAGCATAGGCCAACGCATCAATCAACTTAAGTAGGGAGGCGAAAAAGCATCCTCTTTAACCCTTTAAGATTCGAGTTGAAAAACGAGACGAGCTTTTTTACTACTTGAATTCACATACGCGCAGCGCGCGCGCTCGATTAGTTCCAATATGGCATAAAGTATAAAAACAGAAAGTTCAGGGAGCTCGGTATATGAATGTCCCAAGGATCACTATAGTTGGGGCTGGGAGTCACTTCACAATGGGCTTATTCGGCGACTTTCTTAGGATTGGGGACATGCAGGAAAGCGAACTCGTTTTGATGGACATCGATGAGAAAAAGTTACGTATTATGGAAAGGATCCTCAAGAGATTTACAGAGAAAGAGAGCATAGGTGTAAAGATAGTTGCAACCGTGAACCTAAATGAAGCCTTGAATGACACAGACTTCGTGATTACAACCATACGTCATGGCGGCCTAGAGGCCCTTAAAACCGTCATAACGATACCTCTACAATTTGGGGCGGTCCAAGTAGTAGGAGATACGGCTGGTCCGAGCGGTGTGCTTAAGGGTATGTTAGAAATCCCGGCCCTTCTATATATAGCTCAGAATGTTAAGGACATAGCTCCAAAAGCTGTCATAATGAACTTCACAAACCCGATGACGCCAGCATGCATGGCGATCAGGAAATCTACAAGGACTTCGATCATCGGGCTCTGTCATGGCTATCATAATATCTGCGATTTAGCGTCTAAACTTTTAGGATATTCGATTGGAAAGATCAGAATTGAAGCTGCAGGGATAAATCACCTGACTTGGACGACTAATATAACATATGATGGTGAAAGTATTTATGAGGAGTTCTTAAAAAGCCTATTTATAAGGGGTAAAGAGGAGGTCTTGAGGGAACATCCATACTTAGTCGGAAGGGAATTATATAAAGTGTTTGGCATCCCACCGACTTTAAGCGATAGGCATACGTCAGAGTTCTTCCACTATTTACATGACTGGATTAAAAATCCGATCTATGGACCCATACTCATGGAAAGCAGTGGATACATAGACTACGATAAGAAAACACTTAGGAAAGAAGTGGTTAAGAGGGAGGAGGAGGAAAAACAAAGAATGATACGTATGGCTGAGGGTGAGGAAAGAATTACCATACATCCCTCGGGGGAGTATGCAATAGATATAGCCTCGGCAATCATCCACAAGAAGAGGACAGAAGTCATGGCTTTAAACATAGAGAACAGAGGAGCCATAACGGGGATAAATCCTGACCATATAGTCGAGGTCCCGGCTGTAATAGATGGAAACAGCATAACGCCAAAAGGAAAGTTTAAACTTCCAGAAACTGTGGTGAACATTCTAAATGCACACTTAGAAAAGTTTAAGGTAATGATCGACGGAATTATAGAGAAGGATAGGAATCTCCTCGTGCGGGCTATAGCCCTAGACCCATTAACGCCTTCACCCGATAAGGCCGAGAAGATTCTAAACCGCTTCATTGAAGATTCAATAATAAGAAAATATCTATCAACCTATAACTTTGACCTATCTGGTTCAGTCTAGTATTGATGCAAGATTCTCTTTCTAATATCCAAGATGATATCGGAAGGAAGAAATGTTACACTGGCGAAGTAACATTCTCCACCTTACAAGAAGTTATCATTTAATTATAACCTTGTTAGAAGCCTTCAGACGTGTATATCGTAGCTACTAATGATGAGCTTTTGTTTTTTCAAATTTAGCCAAATTCTCACCTTTTCATTGCAAGGAGCTCAATTTAAAAGTTAGGGGGATGTATTGCATTCTGAAATGCAGACCAATAGCTTTATTTATGGTAGCCGACGTTAAGGTCAGTTCGGAGGTGGAAAGATGAAGTGGGGTTTGGCCATGTGTTGGCTGTATGCCATAACCAAGTATCGGTATGTGCCTAGCCTTGAAGAGATTTTGCTAGCGATTGATGATGCAAAAAGAATGGGTTTTCAGTACATGGAGTTGGAAGGTGTAGGACCCCAACTTTACGTTGTTGCGGAAAACAGGGCGATCATCAAAAAGCGATGTAAGGAAAATGGTATCGCTTTAATTGATTTCGTTCCCGTCTTACCGGATATCATGTCCACGGATTCGGAGAAAAGACGAAAGGCTGTAGAAGATTTTAGGCTAGGCTGTGAACTCGGTTCTTACTTCGAAACGGGTATGGTTCAAGTAGATACATTCCATCTTCCCATTCACGTGGAACCGCCATACGATATCTCAAAAGAATTTCGGTATGCCTACAAAGCGCCTCAACTCCGAGTGGAACCAAATTTCGATTTTTGGGAATATTTTGATGAAGTTTTGGTATCCTCTGTTAGTGAATGCAACGATATGGCCAAAGATCATGGTTTAAAACTTTGCATCGAACCCAGAACTTGGGAAAACATATCGGACGTTTGGGCTTTAGAACTTTTAATGAGGAAGATAGGCAGCGAAAACCTTGGCGCAGTTCTTGATGTGGCTCACTTAGCTGCCCAGAAGATGCAACCAGTTATATGTATAGAGATATTGGGTAAAAGAATCTTCTATGTGCATGCAAGCGATAACAATTACTTAACAGAGGATCATCTTGAGATAGGAAAGGGAAGTATTGATTGGACGAGTACCCTCAAAGCTCTTCAGAAGCACCAATACAAGGGTTACATTGGCGTCGATGTAGGTGGAAAACCTGAGCTAAAGCCAACCATTGACACCATGTATATAAACTCCAAGACCTACTTGGAAAACCTAATGAAACAAATATAGCATACCGGCCCTTAGGTTTGTCTCAATTCTAGAAGGGGAACTTTTTAAGGCTGATATTAAAAAAGGAAGAGGAGATGCTTAAAGCCATTCGTCAAAATTCGTAAACCTGGCATTCGTGCTGATATGCTATGAGAGTGAGGAGGAAAGGTTTTGAAGCATGCTCTTAGGTCACTCGACAAATGTCTTCACTCTCAATAAATTAATTGAATGTTTGTAAAGGGCAACTCCTAAGGGGAAGAGGATTAGCGCCATCAGCATTAAAACCCCCAAATCCGTTTCAAGATCGCTGAGCCCAAGACCCTGTAGAAGGGCCAATCTCGCCACTCTCAGCGCATATGTCTGGGGTAGTATTCGGGAAACTACCTGAATCCCTTCTGGGAGGACCTCAAATGGAAAGTAGATCCCGCTGACCAGTCCCGTCAAAACACCGACGAGCCACCTTATCGGCTCGATACCCTTCCAAGCACCTATAATCATTATCATGCTCGCCGAGATTAAGCCGATTCCGATGACGGCAAGCCATCCGATGCATACTCCTAGCAGGGCAACGGCGTAGTTCCCCCCGCTGATCTTCAATCCAAAAAGTAATCCCGCACATAGGTAAACGAGCATCGTTATGAATTGCTCGATGTAACCGTCCACTACGAAGGCAAGTATTGGCGCTGAAAAAGGTACCCCTGAAAGCCTGACGTAATCATACATGCTCAAATGTTGCCCCATGCTCCCAACCCTCCCCCTGAGGGTGAAGAGGGTTGCAATGCGAAACGCATCTAGCGTATAAGAAAATAAACTGTTAAGCATCAGCCCTAGTATTAGGAATGAAATGAAGTCCGCTCCATATTGCTGGTAAATCGGATTCGTACCCTCAAAGCTCTTTCCAAAGAATAGCCACGTTGAAGCGCCGAGCATAAGGTTGGTTACGTGAAATGGTAACATCCACTCTATCCAATAATAGCGCATGAATAGATTAAACAGTAAGAACTTGAAGAAATTGGCTGTAAATAGAGAGATCTTCGTCCTTATGCGATCAATATCCAAGCGACCTCACCCCAGCTTTTCGCGGACAACTCTGATGAATATATCCTCGAGCGTTGGCTTATTTACCTTTACGTGCTTTATCTCCCCGCCACCCTCAACGATTGTGGAGATCGCTTTAGGTAGAACTTTCCTCGGATCCTCAGTGTACATTACGAGTCTAATGGTTTCTTCATCAACCTTCCCTAAGTCCACAAACTTCAAGATCCCACTTAACCCTTCTAAGGACTTCACGACATCCGGCGGACAATTGAGCACCTCGAACTCTATGGATTGTTCCTTATATATGCTCATGATGAGCTCCTCCGGTTTCCCCTGGGCGATCACCTTACCCCTATGCATCAGAATGACCCTGTCCGCATACCTTTCAGCCTCGATGAGGTTATGCGTCGCGAATAGGATCGTCGCTTTGGCCTTCCTTACGATGTTTTCTTTCATATGAGTATATAACTCCTGCGTAACTTCCTTTGAGATTCCGCTCATCGGCTCGTCCAGAAGGTATACGGGGGAATCCCTAAGCAACCCTATCGCTGCGGAAAGCCTAGCCAGCATCCCCGTGGAGAACGTCGCGACCCTCGTATCCGCGACATCCTCGAGCTCGGAGAGCTTCAGTGCATCATCGATTCTCTCAGGTGGAAAACCATAGAGCTTTGCTTGGATTAGGAGTATCTGCCTAGGTGTAAGCCTGGCATCCATCCATGCTCCACCCGTGAGAAGACCGGCGATATACGTGGCGTGTCTCCAGATATCGTCTTCCTCCTTCAGGATATCGTGGCCCATTATGTAGGCAGTCCCCCTTGTCGGCTTTAGCAGGGTGGCTAGGACTCTTAGTAACGTAGTTTTCCCGGAGCCGTTTGGCCCAAGGAGGCAGACAAGTTCGCCCTGCGGGATTTTTAGGTTCACGTCATCGACTGCGACGATCTCCTCCTTTTCAACGTTCCTGTTAAAATACCTATTGTAGAGGGATAGAAGCAAGCCTCCCGGGTTGTCATCCCTATCCATGGAAACATGCGTACCCTTATAATTATACCTCAGATAGGTCCTCGTCAGCCCAATAGTCTCAATCGCATACATATTAAACCCAGTTCCCCCAAAGTGCGTGTTCAAAGTAGAATTTATAAAACTTGCGGTACGGATCTGCACCCGTTAGCAGACCTGTTGAGAATAGAGCAAGAGCTCTGCAGCCACCTCCACAAAGATATCTCCATGGACAACCCAAACAACATTCTAGCTGATCTACACGTAACCGTCTTAGGTTTTTCAGGATCTCGCTGCCAAAGTATATTTCACGAAAACTGTTGGTCCTGATGTTCCCTGCCCTATACTCGGTCAGGTGTAGCCAGTGACAGGGATAAACAGAGCCATCAGAGTCTATACTTATAGTTACAGTTCCGAGACCACAATTCAGTTTTCTTGTAAGGTTACCAGGAACTCTATCTAGTTTTGATTCAAAGCCAATGAGATTTTTAAATCTTAGCATTGTTTTTCTCTCATTAATGAGGTTGCTTATTAACTGGATGTAGTCTTCTGCCCTTGGCGACAGTTGATCCTTATTTACAGAACCTCTCCCAACTGGCGCGAAGAAGGCACCACTAAATGTTTCTCTACCAGATAAACTGCAAAATAACTCAATCATCGATGGAACATCCTCTAGATTTAACTTAGTAATTGTAGGATATAGACTAAATTTGATACCGTTTTCTTTTAATAAGTTGATATTATTAATGACACGCTGAAAAACACCGTTCCCTCTAATTGCGTCGTTTATCTCCGGTTTACTTCCGTCTAAACTTATTTGCACAAAATCAATACCAATAGACCTCCATTCCTCCACAATATTTTTATCAATAAGTGTACCATTCGTAGTCAAGTGAACATATAACCCCTTATCTTTTAGGTAGCTAAGGATCTTGTTCAAATCCCTTCTTAAAAGAGGTTCCCCACCACTTATAATCATGCGGGGACGGAATACTGTTATGATCTCGTCAATAAATTTCCTGATTTCATCATAGCTCAGTTCATTAGATTTTTCCACTCCAGCATTCTTAAAGCACGTTGTACACCTTAGATTACACCTATTCGTTACAAATAACCAAATTTCGCCTGGGCCTCTACTAATGGAAAAATCTTCGCGAGGCGACCTCTCTTCCTCTCCCACTTTTACCAGTAAGCCGAGAGAGAATAATGTATCAAGCGTTTGCTTAACATCCTTCTTAACTCGCTCGAGTTCAACCTTATATTTTTCACTTAAGATCTTTGAAATATCTTCTAACGTATTTACACCATTGCAAAGACTTATTATCTCGGCTGCAGAGCGGTTAATTCTACTGCAAGAAAAAAGAGTTTCGTTTAATAATAAAAAATATTCCACCCCATTCTTTTTCAAGCAGCGGGTACCTGAACTCGGGACTACTACATCATTAGAAAGAACCTCGTTCATATATCTCTACTACACCAGTTATGCTGGGCTGGTGTCATAATCTGCGTCTGCTACATACTTCAAATGTGCATGACCATGCCCTTCTGGCTCTACTGTTGATGGTAATGGGGAGTATACTTTTGGGGCTTCATAAATTTCTTCACAATTTTCCACTTCGCCCATCCCTTTCACCTCAACAGAGTTTTCTGTTAAGAGGTTTTTTTTTACAATGGTACAATGGTAAAAATGGCATTTTCTGCTAGAGAGGGGTATAGCATTTGTTTGCGCAAACCAGCGGGACCCAGAATGGTCAAATACAGATTATGATCCATGAAAACAGGAAGATAAGCTCCAGTTGGGTATGTGAATGCTTCCTGTAGAAAGGGTCAAGTAGCTGTGGTTATGCAAAGGCTTCCTAGGTCATTATGAACGTATATACTTTTATACCCACTAGGAGACGTATTTATTTAGATATGCTCTATGCTTCTTGAAGGACCTCCGTAGGTCCCTACTAACCATGTTGTGGACTTCTTGAAGCTCTTTGTACTTCTCCACGTTCAACGGGTTTGGGCTAACACGCGTTTGTTCATCCAGCTTGACGAATCGATCACAGATTTCCCGGATGCTCATCTTCTCCCCGGAATAGTTCATGTAGCACCACATTGCTTGGAGGGCAGCGCCATATGCTGCACCCTCATCTATCTCTATGCAGACAACCTCTGTGTTAAATATGTCTGCGGCTATCTGTCTCCAAACCCTATTTTTCGAACCTCCGCCGGTGAGCCTTATTTCACCGGGCTTTATTCCAAGCTCCCTCATCCTGTTCAACCCGTAGTTCATCCCGAGTGTAACGCCCTCCATAGCTGCCCTAGTAATGCTCTGCCTGTTGAAAGTCCTGCTGTTCAACCCATAATAGACGCCCGTACCCTCAGGTACATTCGGCGTCCTCTCTCCCTCGAAGTAGGGGATCAAGAGTAGCCCATTAGAGCCGGGAGGAGCCTCCTCAACAGCCCTTGTTAAGTCGTCATGCGTCATGTTGAAGAGCTCCCTAACATACTCCGTAGCCACGGTAACATTCATCGTGCACAGGAGCGGTAGCCAAGCATTCGTCGAGTCGCAGAAGGCAGCTATCTCCCCCCTCGAGTCGACAACCGGCTTCTCAGAGTAAGCATAAATCGTACCAGATGTTCCGAAGCTTGCGGTCACAATGCCCTTCCTAACGTTACCCGTCCCTATGGCGCCCATCATGTTATCCCCACCACCAGCGCTGACTACGACATCCTCCCTGAAGCCGAACTCGCCAGCAACCTCCCTCCTGATTGTTCCAACAGGCTTATCGGATCCCTGCAATGGAGGCAGCTTGTCCCGGAGCCCAGGGTCAATAGCATCTATGACCTTCCTACACCAGACTCTTCTCCTAACGTCCATCATCGCTGTTCCAGAGGCGTCGCCATACTCCATAACCATGTTTCCCGTTAAATAATAGTTCAGATAGTCGTGGGGCAGGAGGACGTGGCGCAGCCTAGCATAGTTTTGAGGCTCGTTCCTTTTAAGCCAAAGTATCTTGGGGGCAGTGTAGCCGGGAAGTACCAGGTTCCCTATGAGCCTCAAAACATTCTTTACTCCGCCGAGCCTCCTAGTCAAGTATTCGCACTCTTTAGCTGTACTCGTGTCGTTCCAAAGCTTTGCAGGTCTTATGACCATGCCCTTCTCGTCCAGGGGGACGAAGCCATGCTGCTGGCCTGAAACCCCTATGGCCCTAACGCTCCTAGGGTCTACCCCCGTCTTGGAAAAAACCTCTTTAACGGTTTTATGGAAAGCATTAATCCAAACCTGAGGATCCTGCTCCTTATGGCCCGGAGGAAGATTCTCTATCAAACCATAGTTTTCAACAGCCTTGCCAACCACGGTGCCGGTCTCCCCATGTACTAGAAGGGTCTTCATGCTCTGGGTTCCCAGATCCACACCTATGAAATAGATGTTTTCCTCCAACCTTGTCTCAAGTATTATCTCAGAATATTTAAGCCTTGACTCTTCACGGAGTCGTGAAACTCATATTCGTCACCTTTTGAACCGTTCTGCTAGGTTAAGGACTGTGTCGGGTAAGCTTCCGCAATACGCGTGTAGCCGCAACCTGCTTACAATACTCATCATGCTTATGCTCAGCGCTACAGGAGGCTTCGCGCGTGTTAAGCATGCTATTAGTGCTCTATGGTTTGCATCGCCACGTGGGAGCGAGTTGTGCCGAGTGATCCTAACAGTCTTGTTGAAACCATTAACCATATATACTGGCAGGATGCGGTTTGAAGCATGCCCATAGTGGATCTTCCACTGGAGGAGCTTAAGGTTTACAAGCCTCCGCTTACAAGGAGAAGCGATTTCCAAAGCTTCTGGAACCACAACAGGAAGCTCTCTGAGGAGCAGCCTTTAAACGCTGTCTTTAAGAGGCTCGAATATCCTGTGAAAAGGCTTGAAGCATTCTTGGTTTCTTTCGACGGCTTTATAGATAAGACTCCAATAGTCTCCTGGTTTCTAAAGCCCGTTGGAGAAGGTCCTTTCCCGGCGCTTCTAGTTCTCCACGGCTACGGTGGAAACAGGGGCACTGTCTCAGACTATTTGAACTGGATTCTCCAGGGCGTTGCCGTTATGGCGATAGATGTCAGGGGGCAGTTCGGCGATACACCAGACTTCGCGAAATACCCTTCTGGAAGCATTACAGGACACATGACTAAAGGCATTCTTGACAAGGAAACCTATTACTACAGGTATGTTTACATGGATTGTCTTCGCGGACTCAGAGTTCTGTGCGAGAGGGAGGATGTTGACGAGGAAAGGATTGGTGTGACGGGCGCCAGCCAGGGAGGAGGTTTAACACTAATAGTCTCAGCCATGGGAGAGGTTTCCCTATCTCTGCCTGAAATACCTTTTCTATGCCATTTCGAAAGGGCTGTTGAAGTTGCGGCTTCAGACCCATACTTAGAGATTTCTCGCTATCTCAAGACGCATCCTGAAAGTGTTGAGAAGGTTTTCGAAATACTTTCCTATTTCGACGCGATGAACTTCGCTCCAGACATTAAGTGTCCAGTCCTCATGTCAGTCGGCCTCCTTGATACTGTATGTCCGCCTTCAACCATTTTCGCAACTTTCAACCACACAGCTTCAGGAATAAAGGAGCTTGCTGTTTACCCTGGAATGGGCCATGAATCTCACAATGTGCATAGGGAGAAAAAGATACAGTGGGTCGACAAGTACCTGTTGCGGTAAACATTTGAAACCATCTTTGCACCACCGGGTTTACCATGCTAAATGTTTAAAAGAAACCTGTTGCACATCATACCGGAATGATGTCGAAGGTTCCTATTGATCTAGAAAAGTTAAGTAGGAAGGATGTTGACAAGGAGGTTCTGCGTGTAGCTATCATTGCTGAACTAGACGCTGTAAACCTTTACGAGCAGCTTGCCCAAGCTGCTGGCAGCAGAGACGTTAAGAAAGTCCTGCTGGACATAGCTAAGGAGGAGAAGACTCACGTGGGAGAATTCCAAGCCCTCCTGCTGAAAATAGACGGGGAGCAGGCTCAGGAGCTTGAGAAGGGCAGGAAGGAAGTTGAAGAAATAACTGGAAAATAAATCATTCCTCTCCTTATCTAAACGAAGAGCGTTCCGCACCCTGCTGCCGCTGAGTCGAAGCCTTATCTTGACCAGCGTTCCTCAGGAGGAGGTAACACTGGGAATGGTGCATGCGGCTCAGTCTGATACCAGTATGCGACTGAAGCAATATCGTCAGTAAGAGGCTGGAATTTACGGTCAGGATACCATCCTAAGGCTTGAATCGTGACCCTTAGGTCTTTCTTAAACCGTATTGGGTCAAGGATGTGCCACCTGTAGAGTGTGTGCCTAGGAACCTCACCCGGCTCCCTCCTGTAGAGAGGATAGCCTAGGAAAGCTGTTGAAAAAGTCTCGCCGCCGAAACACCATGCTCCCCCGAAATAGTCTTCAGTCCCTGTTCCGCAGATAGTTGGATACTCAGTGTCCCCGTCTATGAAGAACTTTATTTCCCCCTCTCCCCACCAGCCGTTAGACAGCTGCGTCCACGCTAACACGGTTCCAACATAGTGTCCGCTTCCCTTAACACCGTCTAGAATAGTATGCTGCGGGTTCTGCCTTGTTGTCATGGAGCGCCTCCACTGGGCGTGGAAATACGCCATTCTATCCTTAACCTCTTCAAGCGAGTAGGTTATTTGATAGTAGAATCCTCCTATGTCCTCGATCCACTGGTTTTCAACAGTTATTACAGCACTCCTCTTGAACGGCATTGGAAAATAACAGTTGAACCCTCCGGATGGGTTTACTGCAATAGGTATCGAGTTAACATTATACCTCAACCCGTGGCAGTTTGCGAAGAAGTCTCCAAGAGGAACTTCAACCGACGGCTTCTCCTCACAATCCCAGTAGAAGCGTAGAACACAGTTTCTATACGCCTTAGCATCCACAGTCAGCCAGATGTGGCGGATGAACCCGCTTCCCCTTATGTCTGCAAGCTTGACGGTCTCCCCTTTCGGCAGTGTTATGCAGGGCTTAACCTTCCATCCTTTTCCAAGCCTTGACGCTGGGCTTCTCTCATCCGGAGCCTCCATTGCGCCCCTGCCTTTTTCACCAGTAGGATTCTCAGCTGAGATGGATCGTGTCTCTGCGTCGCTCAACTCTGGAAGAGAGTGTAGGAACATTTTTGATCATGTTCCCTTCCACAGGCCTTAAAAATAAGCTTTTCCAACCACCAATATCGTAGCGCGCGCGTAAAAGTTTCCTCCGATTGTATTATACTTCTCGAGTGACCAAGGTGAAAAGGTAGAACCGATAAAGGATATTCAAACGATTGTTACCGTCAGCACATTGAACGATTTGCCTTTAGTGATGGAACCCAGGATGGTTGTCAAATGGAATGGAAAAATATCTATTAGAAAAGGAAGGCCGGTATTGCTTCTTAGAAGGTCACAGGCTTTTAGCGCGCGCGGCTAAGTTCATCTTCTGTTCAGAGGACCTAGGGATAATTAGCAGCATCCAAAGTTATTCTGAGGACTTCTACTGCCTCCCTGGGAAAGAATGGGTTAAACTATTCTATGGAATGGGATAACGCTAACTTTCTGCGCTAAGCTGATCCTCGTCGATCTTCATGTGGACGACCTCGGCACTAAATATACCCATACTATGTTTAAGCCACGTTCTTGAACCCCCAGCTAGCGCGCGCCACAGGCTCTTCCTATTCGATCCATATTCGTTCTGGGCGTTACCTTGGTATAAAAGCGGCCATGGGTTATGCGGAGGACTTACTTGACGGAATTGCAGGATAAGGAAAGTTACAAGGTTGTGCTGAAAGGAAGAGGGTTGGCGTAAGCTTTAAAAGCATCCTGATAGCTAGACAGTAATATGGTTAAACGCACAACCATATTACTGGACGAGGATCTTTACGAGTACTTGATAAGGGAAAGCATCAGAAGGCACGGTTCTTCTAAGAAGCTTTCCCAAGTAGTAAATGAGCTTCTGCGCAAGACGTTATTCGACGGCGAAAAGGTTGTTCAGCTTCTTTCAAAAGAAAAAGTTGCTCGCACTACGGCGAAAGAGTTCGAGGAGTTTAGAAGAAAGCTTTCAAGGAGAATGGAAGAATGATAATAGACACGACCTATCTTCTACCCCTTGCAAGGATAGATGTTGACACGAACCTCCTGGAAGCCATGGTTAAAGGCAAAGTAAACATAAAGATGGAGGAGATCGCTGTGAGCCTCATATCCCTTTTCGAGCTTCAGGCTAAGGCTGCAAAACTCGGCGTAGCTCCTTCAATCGTATCCGAAGCCTTGGAGGCCGTGAAAAAGGCTTTTAGAGTAATACCTTTCTACGCGGAGAAAGTGGTGGAGGTGAGCTTCTCATTAAGGAGAAAAATACCGGACTATATCGATTGCGTCATACTGGCAACAGCAATAGTGTTAGGCGAGGATTTGGCAACGGAAGACAGCCTGATACACTCGAAAAAAAGCCTTATAGAGAAAGAGTATCGGGTGAAGATCCATAGTTTCTCGAGCCTAGTGAAAAAGACCCGACCCGTCTCTTACAGAAAAGCTCGACAAGAAAGCCTATGATTTTAACCATAGGATGAATTGTCGAATAAGCTTAAATATAGCTTTGGATAATTTTGTTTAGAGCGAGTCGCTCATGAAGGCTAAGAAGACCATTAAGGCTAAGATTCTTGAGCTTCGAAAGGGCAAGGAAGAACTTTTAAGGCGTGAATATGAAAACTTTCAACGTTATTTGCGTGGAGATAGGGCTACTCCACTTTATTCCGCAACTAAACAGCAGGCTGAAAGGCTTCTCAGAAGGCTGAAGGGTAAACTTAAACCGAACAAAGAATATCCAATGATTCTAAGAAGAGACGTTTATAGAGCCGATACAAAGCTGACGCCGTATTGGCTCAAGATACCCATCTACGGAGTTAAAGGCGGGATAAACGTTCCGATTAAAACACATGAGCCAATAACCAAAGATATGATTTGCAGAGAGGCTAAAATTATAAGGCGAAATGGTGAATGGTTCGTCTACATAACCGTTGAAAAAGAGGTTGAAGAAAGAAACCCTAAATCAGTCTTAACCGTTGATTTAGGCATAAGGTGGATTGCCACAACCGTCAACTCTAACAATCCAAAACCGAAATTCTACGGCAAAGAACTCAGACGCATCAAAGGACACTACTTCTACCTCAGAAGGTCTCTAGCCCTGAAGAAAGCCTACAGAGCCATAAAGAAGGTTGAGCACAAAGAGAGACGAGTAGTCAACGACATCCTGCACAAGATAAGCAGAACCATAGTCGATGAAGCCCTAGAAAACGATTCGACGATTGTTCTCGGAAGGCTCAGAGGCATAAGAAAGAACGGCAAAGGAAGAAAATTCAACAGAAAACTAAACAACGGATTCCCATACTATATATTAAGCCAGTTCATAGAATACAAGGCAAAATGGCTTGGGATAAAAGTCATTAAGGTAAGCGAGAGAAACACTTCAAAAATATGCCACAAATGCGGGCATATAGGGCTTCGAGTCGGAAGTCTATTCAAATGCCCAAAATGCGGCTACTCATGCAATGCAGACTTTAACGGAGCCATGAACATACTCAAGCGGGGATACGGCTATATGCTGTATCCAGGGGCTGAATTGACACAGCCCTTGAACTCGGTAGGATGAAGCCATGAGGCTAACAAACCGAGAATCTCCCGACTTTAGTCGTGGAGAGTGTCAATCTTGAGAGTTTCCGGTCGCCATGCAAGTTGAACAGGATATGGACTTTATGTTATAGATTAAGAAAAATGTGTCAATGAAGCCAACTATGCCCTGTGTCCTGAATCTGCCCGATCGAAGCCCTATGTAAAGTATACTCTGTCTGAAGGTGTCGGCGTCCAGAACAAACCGTCCTAGCGTGCTCATTGGGATTTTTAGATATGTGAATAGTCGCCAACAGACTAGTGCGCGCTAGAAAAGAGTTTTTGAAGCAGCCGGTCGGGTTTAAGAAGTTCCAGAAAATTTATATCTTTATAATAAGGGTAAATTATGCGATGGTTCATCCGGCAGTTAGTAAGGGCTTCATTGTTGATTGGCTCATATGCGGACCATTCCCCAGAATTGGCCCTCACCCGAGCGGAAGAGATAGCTTCTACATGGACTTCCTTAAGAATGCAGGAGGAGAGGAACAGATCGAGCCTAAGGTTGGCCTCTCCCACCCGAGCAGTTGTGTAGAATCCGGGAGCGTTCAGTGGAGGGAGTATGTTGCTGAGCCGAACGGGTTCGTGGATTTCGTGAAACTTTTTGGAGAACCCTTCGTGGACTTCTGGAACCTCCGAGGAGGCGTAGCTTATGCTTACACGACGATCCGGTGCGAGGAGCCTAGGAGAGTAGTCTTCCTCTTCGGAAGCGAGGACTCGGTGATGGTGTGGTTAAATGGGAAGCTGGTTCACCACAATAACATTGGCAGAACTCCCAGTCCCGGACAGGATATGTTCGTGTCGGATTTGGCATTAGGTATGAACAAGCTTCTTGTGAAGGTTGCCAGATACGCAGGGGGATGGGGGTTCTATCTCCAACTCTTCAACGCCACAGGGAAGCTCTTCGTCAATGAGGCGGGGGCTATTGTGCCCCATCTTAGAATAGGTGAGAAGCTCAGCGGCTGGGCCTGCATTCCCGTGCTGAACACGACTCGACAAAGACTTAACAATGTTACTATAAGGGTCTTGGAAAACAACCTCTTTAACCCGAGCAGAACTGAGGCAGGGGAATTAGATGCTGGAGAATGGAGGAGAATTCCCTTCCAAATATCCACGAAACGTGAGGTTAAAGCCGGTGAAGAGGTGGAGCTGAATGTATGCGTGGAGGCCGATGGGGAAACCCTGAACGTGACCCTAAAGCCCGTAGTTCGGAAAAGCGACGAATGGTTCATGGCTACGTATCGTTCTGAGGTTGATGGTTCCGTTCAGCCATACGGGCTTCTCGTGCCCACGTCTTACGATAGGGATCGTTCGTATCCTCTCATTGTGCTTCTGCACGGCTATAAGGGCGGATGGGCTATCGACGGCTATGCCCTGAAGGAATGGTGCATAGTTGCAGGCATCTATGGCCGAGGAGAGGTTCCCTATAAAGAGATAGGGGAGCGCGATGTTTTCGAGGTCATCGAAGACGTGAAGAAACGTTACAACATCGATGAAGACAGAATTTATCTTACGGGGCATAGCATGGGTGGAAGAGGAACATGGTATTTGGGGCTCCGTAGGCCAGATGTCTGGGCTGCTATCGCACCCCTATCGGCAAGAACGTACGTGGAGGACGTGGAAGCCCCAAAATACCTACGGGCGCTCAGAGATGAAGAGAGTCCAATACATCTAGCCGAGAACGCCCTGAACCTCCCCATCTTCGTATCCCACGGGTCGGAGGATAAAGTCGTTCCCGTAGAGCATTCTAGGCGTATGGTGGCGTTGTTAAGGGGAATGGGCTATGCGGTTGAATACGATGAGAGGCCCGGAATGGGCCATACTTGGAGCTCATCGGGTAGGCCATGGTGGGGAGAGGAGTGGCTTGACAGGCCCATAATCTCCAACTTCTTTCATAAGCATCGGAGAAAGCGGTATCCAAGGAAAGTATGCTATAAGACGAACAGCCTCAGGTTCAACAAGGCCTATTGGGTTGAAATCGATGAAATGGACACGGTTTATGAGGCGGCTCAAATTACGGCTGAGGTTCTCGAGGATAACATGATTCGGATACAAACCGGGAACATCGTCCAATTCACCCTGAGGCTCAATAAAGATTTGGGCATAGATATGGATAAAGCGCTCACGATTATTGTAAACGGCTTTAAGGCTCGGATAGAATCCCTGCCCAAGTCCGGAAAGGTTACGCTGAGGGCAATGCTCGATGAGAAGGGCGAAGCCACGGGATACTTGCTCCTCCTCAACCCCGAGGAAGCTGAGAGGGTAACCAAGTTTTCAGTGTGGGGCAGACTTGATGAAAAAGGCATAACAGAAATACTTCAGGTAGCGCCCCAAGGTAATGGCTTAAGGAAAACGCCCAGCCTCTTCGGCCCCATTACGGATGCCTTTAACAGTCCTTTCATCCTCATCTACGGGACGCAGGGTAGCGAAGCGGAGGTCGAGGCGAACAAAAGAGCAGCCTATGATGTGGCTACATGGTGGAAATCATATGCCAATGGAGATTATGAAGTTAAAACCGATATGGATATTGCAGTCCAGGATATCATGAACTACAACCTCGTTCTCTTCGGCAATCCGAAGACGAATGCTTTCGTGGCTCGAATAAATGAAAAATTGCCGATTAAGTTTAAGGACGAGGGTATTTGTGTTGGTTCTCAGAGGTTTGCAGGAAATGATGCGTCGCTTATCATGATCTATCCGAACCCGCTTAACCCGACGCGGTACGTGCTTTTAAATTCGTCGACTACCGTGAAGGGGATGGGGAACATTAAGAAACTCTACAATAGATGGGTAATGCTTCCGGATTACGTCGTTTTCAATAATGCATTTGTTGAAGAAGGATGGAAGGGCTATCTTGCTGCTGGATTTTTTGATAAAAACTGGCAACTAACGGGATAAGCGCACGCTCATAGTTGCTGAGGGCTGTCCGTATTGCAAGCGGGCTGGGCAAGCGATTAAGCGCGCGTCCTTTTTACCGCAAATATCGCATCCTCTATCCGGTCTCTCCTAATTATTGATTTGCAGACTTCGCACTTCCAAAGCTCATCGTGAGTCTTCAACATGAAGATTTAGAACATTTATGCTGAGAAAACCTTTCCCCTCATGATCTTGATGAAATTGCGTTTGGTATGGAAAAGGATTTAAGCAATAGGGCTTTTAGTTATTATTGAGCCCATGGAGGAGTTAAAGGAAATAGAAGAGTACCTGAGGGGCATTGATCCTTTCGACATACCTTTGGATAAGTATAGAAGGATTATGAATGATGAGAGGTATAGCAGCCTTGCGAATCAGATATTGGTAAAGCTGGATGAGCTTTATGGAGACTGGATAAGGGAGAAGTTCAGGGAGACCAAAGCCCAGTCAATAGTCGTTTGCGATAGGAAGGTGGTTTTCTATTCGAAAAACAGGTATGAGCCATCCGACGGGGAAGTGAGGGAGATGGAGGAGAAAATGGGGAAGCCGTGCTATGTCATAACTGGCGAGCCGTTGATAGAGGAGCGAAGCAACTGGTCTTTCCTGAGCGAAAGCGACTACTATCCGACCGTTGAAATATATCTTGGAAGAATTGATTGGAGCGATGATGACGTGTTTGAGAAAGGCATTAAGGTTAGGAGCGATTTCGACACAGGAAATCCCGAGTATACAGTTTTAGATGAGAAGACCTGTAGAAGGATGGAAAGCGAAATACCGCTGAGAAGAGTAGGGTATCATCTGGGAAGACGCTATTTTTACTTTCCAAGGATGATGAAGGTCGGAATACCAGATAGGAGGAGAAATCGATGTTTAAGCAAAATAGTTGAAGGTGTTGATAACTGGAACAACGTGGAGCTGAACCCCTATAGACTCGCTAACCCAAACAGGGAAGGGTTTATCGGAAGAGATCTAATGCTTAAATTGCTTTTCAGAATAACTTTAGACCCTGGTTTAAGGAGATCAACATGGGAGCTTTTATAGCTCGCAGATCATTGTTATAATCGTTTAGCACCGTTCTTCAAAAATTTTTAAAGCACTTCGAATAAGCAGCGTCTTCATGCTCTGCGTGCCTAAGTCAACCCCAATAAAATACGTGTTCCCTCCAATTTTCCTATTTTAGAAGGAAATCGGCATAACGGTATTTAAACGTTAAAGCAGTCCCTTGCCTTGAAATATCCCGTTATCTTAAGGCTCATCCATGTGAGGTTGAGAGTGTCTTTAAAACCCTCGCCTTCAGGTGGAAGTATCGGCTCTCTTTGCTGTCCCTGATGCTTTGGGGAGCCACCGTAGCGCGCGCTTTAAACCGCCGTCTTCGTTTCTGCAGGCTTTAAAATAAGCTTTTCCCTTCCAGGTTTTTTCTACTTTCACAACCATTTCTGGCACCAATATTACGAATTTTTATTAATATCTAGAGAAGGTCGATTTCACTTGTGATGCCGAGTTTTCTGGCTTTCCTATAGACTAGGGCTGCCGCAGCCAGATCCTGTATCGCCAAACCAGTAGAATCAAACACAGTTATTTCATCGTCACTAGTTCGCCCAGCTTTTCTTCCAACTATGATTTCCCCTAACTCCGCATGTATTTGCTCACGCTCGAAAATGCCTTTGGAAACCGGAACGTTCAGCTCCCCGTAGCGGCAAGCCTGCTCATAGTCATCCACGACGACTTTCGCCCTTTTAAGAATCATGGGGTCCAACTCCTCCTTTCCGGGAGCATCTGCACCTATAGCATTAATATGCATGCCCTTTTCCACCCACTCGTTTTTAACCAAGGGCTGGGTTACTGGTGTAGTAGTTACGAGGATATCGCAACCCCTCACTGTTTTTTCAATGTTCTCATCGATCAGAATGTTTAGGCCAAGAGGCTCCATATCCTTCGAGAATTTCTCGCATTCCGCCTTTGTTCTAGCATAGACTCTGACTTCCTCTATCCTAAAAACCTCGTTTAAAGCTAGAAGCTGCGTTCGGGCCTGAGCTCCTGCACCAACCATTCCAACGATCTTCGAATTCTTCCTTGCAAGATACTTCGCAGCTATTCCACCAGTCGCCCCAGTCCTCATATTGGTTAAGTAGGTACCATCCATTATGGCCAGCGGCCTCCCCGTGTTCGGCTCTATAAGAATTATCGTTGCCATAACAGTCGGTAAACCATGCTTCTCAGGGTTCTTCGGATGCACGTTCACCACTTTGACGCAAGCCATCTTAAGGTCAGGAATGTAGGCCATCATCGTCCTGAAATCGCCATCTGGAAGGTAAACGTAAACCTTAGTCGGCATCTGCACTCTACCCGTGGTCTTAGCCCGGAAAGCATCCTCCATGGCGTCCATTAATTCTCTGATTGAAACAATTCTTTCAATGTCTTTTCTCAATACTAGCGAGACTTTCATTCAATGTTTTTACTCTAATTTTCAGTATTTAAGGGTTTTAGCACGCGCATAACAAGTTTACCGGCGAAACAGTTTAACGTATCGTTAAAAACCCGATGAATCCTCCTTTTTCAGCATTATTGAAAGACCTATTGTAGCTAAGTGCGCACTGACACTTGGAAGCATGGCAATAGGATGCTGGCTCCTGTTAATCGACTTTTATCTCGTACTTGTTAGCCAGTATCTCCATCTGCTCGTCGAAGTTTCGAACACCTTGAAAGTAGAGCTTAGTAGCCTCATCGTCAAGCTTATCCTTCCCAATTTTATTCAGCAATGCTTCCGCTATTTTCTCAGCCCTAGTCTTCTCATTCTTCTTTTTTCCGAACAGCACCATTTTTCCCAAGTGTTTCTCAGGGAAACTTATAAGTCTTTCCTTCTTCCTCCGGGAGCAAGAGAGTCAACAGGTTTTCAGAACATCCTCAATGATTCTCTTCGCCTTCAAAATGTCTTCAACCTGCTTAGGCCCAGATATCTCTCTCTCAATCGTTATTGCACCCCTGTAACCCATGGAAACAAGCTTCGGAATGAGGATCTTATAGTTCACCTTTCCCTCTCCTAATGGCTTCTCCTCTCCGAGAGAATATCCGTCTCTCGGGTACTCCCCGTCCTTAGCGTGAACACCCTTAACATACCTCCCGATAACGTCTAAAGCGTCTACAGGGTTAGCCTTACCGTAAAGAATCAGGTTTCCAGCGTCGAAGTTCACTCCAACGTTGTCAAGCCCAACATCCTGAATTGTTCTGAGCAGTGTAACAGGGGTTTCCTGGCCTGTTTCAAACCAGAATTCCTGGCCGTTTCCGCCAATATAGCTTACGAGTTCTCTGAGAACAGGGATCAGAGTAATGTAATGCGGATCGTTCGGGTTCTCCGGTATGAAGCCAACATGCGTAGTAACGCTTCCAACGCCAACCCTCCTAGTGAAGTCTGAGGCTTTCTTCAAAGCCTTAACCCTGGCCTCTCTTGTTTCAAGTGGAACCAGCCCGATGGTTAAAGGTCCTTGAACGAAGTTCCACACAGGGGTGCCTGGCAACCCGCTCCATATGGTTGTTATCTCAACATTGTATTCTTCAGCGGTCTTCTTCAGCATAATCGCCATCTCGTCATTGAAATACTCCATTGTCCAGCAGGAGACCTGCGCCGTTGGAAACCCGTACTCATTCAGTTTTTTAAACTCTTCCTCCATCTTTGGTTTTAAGCCGACAATCACTCCCAATTTTAAATGCGCCAATCCTCTTCAAGAAGCCTGACCAGTAGTTGATAAGTTTTTCAAAGCATCGGCCAGCTGAGTCTAGCGAAACAGTTATTGGTTAAAGCTTAAAACCCATCTTATTTTCTAGAAGACTATGAAAGCGATAATAGCAACATGGTCCTTTGGATTGAAGGCGGTTGAAGCCGGATGGAGAATCCTCAGAAACGGTGGATCCGCGTTAGATGCTGTTGAAGCATCCATAAGGGAAATAGAGAATGATTTCTCAAACAGGTCGGTGGGGCTAGGCGGGTATCCTAATATTGCTGGATTCGTTGAGCTGGATGCTGCAATAATGGAGGGCTCAACCCTTAGAGCAGGCTCAGTCGCAGCGGTGAGAAATGTTCAGAACCCGATATCCCTTGCTAGAAAAGTCATGGAGAAAACTCCACACGTCATGATTGTGGGAGAGGGTGCAACCAAGCTGGCTAAGATCTTCGGCTTATACGTGGAGAAGGTTGATCTTCAGCCTGAAGCAAGGATGGAATGGGAGAGACGGTTGAAAACCGCCGTCTCCACCCCCCAAAAGGAAGGGACGATCGAATTCTGGTTGAAAATGGCTGCTGAAGGACATTACAATCATGACACAATCGGTTGTGTAGCCATGGATGATAATAAGAATATTGTTGCCGGATGCTCAACCAGCGGTTATGCTTTTAAACTCGTAGGAAGAGTTGGCGATTCTCCAATAATAGGATCTGGGCTTTATGCGAATAGCTTTGGGGGTGCAGCTGCAACTGGCTTGGGGGAAAACATAATGATTCACAATGTTTCAAGGATGGTGGTGGGTTTCATGGAGCAGGGGATTCCCGCAGACGAAGCTGCAGAAAAAACAGTGCAGCATCTTCTCAAAATTGGTAGAAGAATAGACCGTATATCGTTTGTTTCGCTTGACAAGGATGGTTGTTTCGGAGCAGGCACTACAGAGAAATCCTTTCAGTTTGCAGCAATGTCAGATGCTTTCTCAGAGCCACGTTTACTCATGGTTGAGAAGGGGGTGCGCCTCAGTTTATGATGTTTTTCAGAAATAAGTTTCAGTTTTTTAGTCATAAAGCTTAAATATTTCTTGTGAGAGAATAATACCGATGTAAAATGTCAAAAGAAACGCTTAAAAGCGGGTTAACCGTAAGAGCAATCGCTGTTGCAACAATCATAGCCCTTCTCTACACAATCCCGTTAGTCTGGTGGATGCAATACCAGTCAGCTAGGTTTGTATACAGAAGGCTTTCTCCCATGGCTATGCACTTGGTGTTCCTGACATTCATAGCCACCATAACAGCCCTTATTACTAGGAAATCATTAAGCAAAGCATTTTCACCCCAGGAGCTGACCGTAATATTCTCCATATTGGCTGCAGCCATTCCAGTACCTTGGGCACTGGGAATGACGAATTTTTCATTGCGTCTAGCACCTTTAAAAACAGGGGATTATCCTGGTGTTTGGGAAGTTGTGCCGGAGTTTTGGCTACCTAAGGCGCTGGGCGTGGACGTCCTTTGGAATGGTGGTATCGGGCTATCTGAATTCTTTCCAAGCATCCTCCTGTGGACAATCATTATTGCAGCCACCTACATTTTAAGCTACTCGATCGGTCTCTTACTAAGAAAACCGTTCCTAGAGGTTGAGAAGCTTCCATATCCGTTGGTGACGCCAGCATCCTTCGTGGTGGAGAATTCTACAACAACTGAGAGAGAAGGAGGATTGCCGAAGATACTTAAGGCGAAGCTGTTCTGGGCAGCTTTCTTAATCGGATTCGTTTATATGTTCATTTATAGCTGGCAGGGCTTTGGCTTGTTCGAGACTATAGGCTTGAGCCGTCCGACGCCACCGTTAGAACCTTACGTAAATATTCCCGGTAAACTTCCCTCGCCTTTCACAAATGCAGTCATATCCTGGGAAATCGATACCTTGGGAATAGGTCTCTACATGTTGTTTCCGCTGGACATCCTGTTAACAGGAGTAATATTCGGTGTGCTTGGCTACATCATATGGCCTGCGATCCAGGTGTCGACAGGACTGGTTAAAGCACAGCCGGGTGCTGGAGAGTGGGGACTGTACGGTCTAGCCAATTCGGTCGACATTTTCGTGCCTGAAGCGCTTCTAGACATAGGTTCATATATAGGTATAGGCCTCTTATCATTATGGATTGCTAGAAAACCGTTGATAGAGTCTGTTAGACACGCCATAAAGGGAACTGGCGACGAGAAACCGTTCTCCTATAGGATCCTATGGATGCTGATTGTAACTACAGCAATAATTTTGATCGGGTTCCTTGCGGCAAGCGGAGTTGACATTTTCTCGTCTATAGTAACAATAGCACTGCTCTCATTCACAATGTTTGTTCTTGTGAGGGTGAGAGGGGAAGTGTGGCCAGGATACCCAAATGCATGGTGTTGCTGGCAGGGCTCTGTCCTGAGTAATCCATTATATCCTATTCCAGTCGTGCAGATGGCACGTGCCACTGGTGCTCCCGTAAGCCCAGACGTTGCAAGATCCATCTACGTAACTACCGGTTTTCTTGCTACCACAAGTTGGTATGGCGTATGGACTCCGGCAATAGCCTCCGTCGAATCCCTGAAGCTCGCTGAGGAAACCGGGACCGACTATAGGGACGTGGTAATAGTCGGATTACCCGTAGCCATTTTGGTGATCTTCCTAACTGTCCTATTCCTCTCTATGAATGTTGCGCAGTTCGGGGCAAAAACGTTCCTCGCAGACTGGTGGACAGGCGGACAATTTGCTTGGATGGGGAACACAGAGACTGCAGCTGCTCTTAGAAGTGGATTAACACCTCTTTCCATGGGAAGGATAGCATGGACTATTATCGGAGTACTGGTTGCGATTGGGCTTGGCTTAGCTAGAATGAGGATCCCTGGCTTTCCGCTCAACCCACTGGGCATGCCTCTCTTTTCAGTCACTTTCTACGGTCTAGGTACAGGTATAATTGCCTACGTAATCAAGCTTCTCGTTTTGAAAATAGCTGGAGCAAAGGCATGGGAGGAGAAGGGGCTGCCTATAGCGCTTGGCCTATTTATAGGCGGTTACTTCGGCTTCTACCCGATCAGAGTCATAACATGCTTCCTAACCGGAAGGTGAACTCGCTCGCTTGAATTTTTTTTATTCTTTCTTCTCCCTGTTCTTTATTAGTTTATTATTAATTTCTTCTACTATTATAGTCTTCCATATACCGCTGCGCCAAGCTAATCAAGTTGTTCAAGAAAAGGAATTTGTCGGAACAAGATTATCTGCGTTGCCAAGTATAAATTTTAGTAATATAGTTAGTCATCTAAAATATCTGTCTTCCCTAAACAGGTATACGGGATATCCGGGATGTGAAGAAGCTTCAAAATATATTTTTGACTACTTCAAACAGCTGGGGTTAAAAACTTGGATCGAGGAATATGAACTTCCAATACCTTTTGACCATGGTTCAAGCATATCTGTTTATCTAGATAATGGTACGATTAAAGTCATAGCAGCGTATGCCTTGCTTCCAAATAACGTACAGGCTTCATTTGGAAACTATACTGGTCGTTTAGTGTATTGCGGAACTGGAACAATCGAAGAGCTAAATTCAATTAGGGAAGAAATAAGCGGGAGCATTGCTCTCATGGAGTTCAACTCGGGATATAACTGGCTAAACCTAATGAGACTTGGAGCTGAAGCCGTTATCTTCATCGCTCCGAGCGATACCATACGAAGCGAATGCGACCTAAAAAATCTGGATATTCCTATGAAGTTTCCAAGGGTTTACGTTTCTAGAGATGACGGTATTTATCTTAGAAATCTTGCTCTTTCTAGAGACCGTGTGAACTTGAAGGTGAATGTGAACATGAAGTGGATACGTGCGAAGGCTGAGAACATTGTTGCAGTGCTGAACGGGACAGACCCGAATGAGATGGAGAATACTGTTGCCATCATGGCACACTACGACTCTGCATCAGTGGTTCCAGCCTTGTCACCTGGGGCAGAGGAAGCTATTGGAATCGCTTCTCTTCTTGAATTGGCTCGCCTTTTAAAGGAGAACCCACCGAAAAGACCAGTTTGGTTCATAGCTTTTTCTGGAAACGCTCAAGGAATGGCTGGAGGAAGAGATTTTATATGGCATGCTAAGGAAGAAGTGAAGGGTGAGGATGGAACTCCTATGACGTTCATATGGCATTATAGTCACATAGGTACTACTGAAAACAAGGCTTTAGCCCCATATGCGATAAAAATGGCTATTAGTCTAGATTTTGCATCCGACTCTGATGCAGTTGCAATAGCTGGTTACGGCACATTCTATGGTCTAGGTGGCCCATGGTTCGATTGGTATAGTTACGATAAGGACCTCACGAGGTTTCTTTTCACAGGAGGAAGATATGGTAACTACAGCCCTACAACGAATACTTACAGCCTGAAACGTGATGTTTTACCAGCTAACTCCTCTCGTACAGCTTACAGGGCGTACGGGCTGTGGGCCAGTCAACTTAGTATGGGCCAGTATATTCCAAGTACTTTAACCTACGAAGCAGAAATATTCGCAAGAACAGGAATATGGGGAATCTGCTTTACCACTGCTCTCTCGACTAGACTTACTTATAACACTCCTCTAAATCTATTCGAGAAAATAAAGTTTGAAAATGTTATTCCTCAGGTTGAATTCTCTTTTGCATTGATAAATGCCATATTGAACGATACGAAATGGTTTGACTTTAACAAAGTAGCAATCAGCGGAGGTCAATGGGTAGGTGTTTTCTTCACCCATAAGCATAAAGATGATGCTGGAATTGGCTACGTCGTTGTCCATGGTCGTGTTGGATTATGGAATATAACGAAGAATTGGTACGAGTATAACTGGACACGTATGGCTGGAAAGGAAAGCGACATTCTTATTTCTATAAGGATACTGAATAGGCCTGACCTATATGGCCATCAATGGTTAGTGTTTGCAAATACTGACGATGGGACTTTTATTTCGAAAGGTATGTTGCCAAGCTTAGGCTGGGCTGCTGCTCAGGCTGAATACGAGATGCTACCATATCTTATAAATAGGACTACCGGGGAAATTGAATATGCGCCTGACATGGGTGTATATGGCACTTATCTTTGGCCTCATGGTTTTAGGTTCTATACTTCCGATGATCCTCTTATAGACGGGTCTGGAGACAAGGTTGTAAATCTCGCCATGTTTAAAGCAAGTGCGGTTGCATTACACGATCTGTTCGACCCAAGGACTCTTCTAACACCGAAAATGGGATCTTATGTTAAGGTCCTTGATGTGAATGATGTTGAGTTGAATCAGTTTAGTATAGTAGTTTCAGCTCCCCCCTCCTTTGAAAGTGGAGAGATTATTAGGCTCGGAGATCCCGTCTCTGGTTATGAAGCTATGGTTTTCGTGCCCCGATACAGCACAATAAAAATACTTTTCATGACGGGGCAAAATGTCTTAGGCTTATTGACTAATAATGGGATGGGAATTACGGTTTCAGAAAAATATATAAATATTGTTCCAACTCCTTTGTATTTTGTGAACGATTTTCTGAATTTAGTTGAAACTAGGATTAGCGTTTTTACCGAAGCCCGGCTGACGGAAGGCGGCAGAGGAGCTTACATTCTTGAGCTTTATGATAAGGCACGCAGAGAATTGGAGTCCGCTTACAAATCGAAGGCTGAGAATAGGTATGGGGAATACTATATTAATCTCTTAAAATCATGGTATTATATTCAACTAGCTTATTATGAGGCTAAGAACATCCTTATGGACTCGTCGCTCACGGCCGTATTCTTCTTCATTATAATCGTACCCTTTGTCCCTCTGATTGAGCGATTAGTCTTATCTGCAAAAGGAAGTAAAAGAGTTATTACCATAATCGTCATTTCAGCTTCACTGATGATGATTCTGTTTCTGATTCATCCAGGTTTCAGAGCTACACCTTTCTCTATGGTTTCTGCTCTAGGTTTCATCTGTTTATCCTTAGTTCTCCTAATCCTTATTTTCATGTGGAATGAAATCGCAGGAATAATTAGAGAAGTGAGGAAGAGACTCATAGGCATGCCATTTATTCAAGTAGACACTATGGGATCGGTTATGATATCTTTCCTGTTAGCTGTTGAAAACATGCGGAAAAGGAGATTGCGCACTATCATTGTTATCTCCAGCCTGACAATTATAACTTTTGCTACTGCGAGTTTTGTTTCCATCAGTCCCATTCAAACAATAATAAGAATTCCTATTGAGACCTCTGGATTCGAGGCGAGATATCAAGGGATACTTATTACTGGTACTGATTTCTTCATGCCCATAAACCCAGTGATAAGCTCTGTTACTAGAAGTTTAACTGGAAATCGTGCTGTTATTTCTCCAAGAGGATTCATACCTGCGAGTAGCGGAGGAAGTTATGTTTACAATAAGTTAGGAAAACAAATACTTGTGGCCGGTGTCTTCGGTTTCACACCGCAAGAGAGAAACGTTTTACGTCTCCAGGATGCTGTGCTTCCAGAATATGATGGTGTTTCAGCTGTAAAAACATGGTTTTCAGACGAAGACGTATATGTCTGTTATATTACGGAGGACATTGCGAAAGAATTGGGGATTGTGCCTGGAGAAACCGTTGTTTTCTATGGCATCGAGTTAAAGGTACTTGGTGTAATAAGCCAGCAACAATTGAAAAATATTAGGGATATTGATGGGAATCCAATTGCTCCTTTTGATCCGCTGGTTGTACAACCACCAAAACCGAGAGCCTATTGGGGCATAATCTTTATACCTTATAGGCTTGCGATTGATTTGGGAGGAATAACATATTCCGTAGCTGTCAGTTGTGACAAATCAACTCCTGTTCGTGAGATTGCGGAAGAGATCACGAAATATCTTGGTTTAACTTCTCATTACGTCTTCGTCGTTGAAGACGTAGGTTTAAACACAAGTTTTAGGTATACTTCTGAGAGAATATTTGATGTATCGAGGTGGGAATTCTCTCTTATCCCAATAATTATATGTGCACTAGTACTCTTGTCGACAATGACCGGTGTGGTGTATGAAAGAATAAAAGAGATCTACACGTATTCTGTTGTGGGTTTAAATCCGATGAACGTAGTTGGAATGTTCATGGGAGAATTCATAGCGTATGCATTCATAAGTGCTCCATTAGGTTATATTCTTAGCTGTGTGCTTGGTAATCTTTCAAGCGTATTCGCAAACTTTGCATCTTCTTCTGTTATCATGGTAATTATGCTCTCAATATTAATTACCTTATCGTCCTCCGTCTACCCGCTTCGTGCAGTTTCCAAAGTTGTGACCCCTTCTCTTGAGCGAACATGGCGGCCTCCGACACGTCCCAAGGATAACGCTTGGGAAATACCTCTCCCCATATCTTTAGAAGATGAAAAAGAGGCCCGGGGTATGGTGGGCTTCATTACTCAATACTTGGAATCATACGGAAGCGAAGCAACAAGCTTTATGGTTGAAAAAATTGGATACGAGAAAAAGATTGTAGACGGAGAAACCGTTTACCTAAGTAGGGCCATAATTAGATTAAGACCATATGAGAGTGGTCTTACAGAAGAAATGATTTTCAAAATATCTCGTGTTAAAAACCGCTATGCAGTCATACTGATCGCAAATCTTCTTTCCGGACCAAGAGTTCTCTGGATAGGCAGTCATTTAAGGGTTGTAGACATGGTTAGAAAGACAATGTTGCTCTGGAAATCATTAAATAAGGATGATAAGGACAGATTTCTAAATCTTGGGGAGGACATGTTCAGATGATTACGCAGGAGAATACAGAGAAAGAAAAGCCAGGGCTCACATTTCGCTCTATGCTTGCTATCGCTTTCGCAGCTACAATACTGATGCCAGTTACAATATGGATGCAATTAGTAGGTGGTACGGTTGGCGGTCTCGGGTTTACTACGATTTTGCTTTTCATTTTCATCACTAAATATTTTGGGAAGAACCCGCTTACTCCGCAGGAAATAGTCCTCATAAACTCTGGAATCGCAGTAGCAGCATACGTGACTTTTTTTACAACATTCGTAAACAGGGCCTATTTTGCCGGTAGCCCAGAGGCTCGTATGTTCAGAATTGCAGAGTTTATCCCTTCTTGGTGGGTGCCAGAGAACCCGCTTATCCGCAATCAGGTTATAAGGACGTTGCTACATCCGGATTGGATGGTGCCTATTGCCATAGCTATTCTTACGTCAGTCGTATTATATTTGCCTATACAGCTTATCCTAGGCTACATTGCATACCAGACGTATGTGGTTGAAGAGAAGCTTGCATTTCCTCTATCTAAAGCCTCAGCGGAAACGGCCATAACTCTCGGCGAAAGGGAACCTGAAAGAACGAGATTCATGCTAATGGGGTTCATCATTACGTTCTTGTATTCGTTGTTTGTTTACGGCCCGTATATACTTGGACCCCTGCTAGGAGTTCCAACGGGCGGTATTCCAGTGCCTTTCGCAGACTTCACTTCTCCGCTTGAACGTTACTTGCCAGGAGCCCTTATTGGCATTGCTACCGACCCGTTTACGTTCTTCAACGGGTTTATAATACCTGGAAAGTCAATAGTATATATGGCTATTGGGTCTATTGCAATATGGATTATTGGTAATATAATTGGCATTTCATATTTTAGGAGGGACTTCCTACCTGAGTGGCAGTCAGGCTTCAATATAACTTTGACATATCAGCGTTCCTTCCTACACACTTGGGCGAGCGTCATGGTAGGCTTCTCCATCGCTATTGCAGTAATGCAACTGATAGATGCCAGAAAGTCTATAGCGAAGGCGTTATCTTCGCTCAAGCGAATTGGAGGCAAAAGAGGTTCGTCTTTTTATTACCTTCTACTAATTTATATTGTATGCTCCTCTATATGGGTTTTACTGACCCACTGGCTTCTTCCGGAATTCCCAATATTACCACTAGCTTTTTTAATAATGCTTTGGCCCTTCATTGCATCATTAATAAACGCTAGGGCTCTGGGTGAAGTTGGATATCCAGTCGCAAATTTGCCAATGAGAGAAATAGTATTTGTGGCAACTATGACTGCTAACAATACGCCTGCCTACAGTAACGTAGGAGTAGGCGCCTGGTTCCTCCCCCTTCCCTCAACCGTAGGCCTTTATCCTGCGGCAGAATCATGGGTTGATTCGTTCTACGCAGCGAGGTATGTAGGTCTTTCTATTAAAGACGTGATAAAAGCAGTTGCTATTGTAGCTGTTCCTCTCTCCCTGATTATGAGCTTTATATATACTAACGTGATATGGTCTTTCAGTCCAATACCTTCTCAGATCTATCCTTGGGCTGCAATGACTTGGCCTATAGGTGTTATTCAAAGTGCTCTATGGATTAGCCGTTCGGCAATGACTCTGAAGTCAACCATAATAAACCCTGGTGCTCCTCCTCTTCTCGAAGTATCCTTTATTGTTATAGTATTGTTATATGTAATCGCCAAAGTGACACGTCTGCCTTTCTCGCCAGTAGCATTTGTGGTTGGGGCAAGCAGTTTACCTCCATACGCTATAACTTCGCTAATCGGCTATGTTGTTTACAGAATTGTGTGCTCAAGATTTGGGAAAGAGAATGTTGACAAGTATAAGTGGCCTTTCTACGCTGGCGTCTTCATAGGATACGGCTCAGCGACAGCAGTCTTAACTACTCTTACTATAGGACTAAAGGCCATGTGGATGCTTCCATACTAGGTAGGTGACAATTCTTCAAAATCATAACATGCTTCACTCTAAAACTATTTTCAACGTGCATATTTCGTAAGGGTTTAAAGAGAGCTTCAACCCGTTCGCGTAAACCCCTACTTCCTCAAGAACCTCGTCTTCAAGAAGATTCGTCTTAAAAGCTTTTTTCAACGTCCTGTCGAGGTTTAACAGGATTTCGCAACTGTTTCTCACCCCAGTATGCTGGAAGAGTCTTAATACTAGGCTTTCACCGTCCTCCGCCTTCTTAACGCATTCGATAATCGCACTCTCAGGCTTCACGCTGATGAAGGAGCCGGTTTTACTTAAAACTCCGCCATGCTTTTTTTCCAAGCGGAGCAGTAAAGGGTTGCTAAACTCGTAGCTTTTTTGCACAACGCTACTCGTCTTCCACTCTCCCACATGCGGGTAGAGAGCATACTTTACCACATGCCTCCCGTTATCCGTATTGTATGATGGTTCAGTCGGGCTCCTGAGCAGGGTTAAGCGTAAAACATTATGCTCTGAATCATACCCGTACTTTGCATCGCTTAGAAGAGCAACACCGTAACTACCGTCGGCTTCAGACATGTCGATCCATTGTTGAAACGGCTGTTCCTCCCCATTCGGAATCCTCGTTGCACTGCCATACGGTATCCCCACGTTCAGCAGTGGGCTAGTTATGTTTAGGGGGAACTCTACTTTAAGAGCGGTGTGAACCTCGTTCCAGTCTACTGTAAGACTGAAATCTATGCGTCTGATTCTTGAATAAGCAGCAACCTCCTGTACGTATGTTGAGTTACCGTAGGCTTTTTTAACGGTTAACTTAGCCCTTACAGGCCCATTCTCCGCAACCCTAATGCTTCCCTTGGATTCAATCTTCCTTGCTATTCCTGTAAACCTGTTCGACCTGTCTACCCCTGGAGTAAGCCTGCCCTCAGAGTCCCCCGGGTCTTCAATCAACTTGAGGACATTACCATGATTGTTTTCCTCAAGCAATTCCCTAAGGTTCTCCCTGTCAAAAACGCTTTCCAAGTCTCCTGTTGTTCCGCATACCCTGATCCTGAAGAAGCGGTTTTCCAATTCGTTGCCTGATGCTTTAACAGGGCTTGTTTCATAAACGTTCCCATTGGCAGGGACTACTCTGTAAACCTTGTATCCTAATGGCGGAACGTTTTCAGCTATGAAAATAATCTTTAAACATCTTTCCCCCTTCTCATCGCAACATTCTGTTGTTTGAATCGGGACCGTTGCTCCATCAGGATCTTCAAGCCTAACGTTCTTCCAGCCTTCTGGAAGATTGAGCTCCGTTTCAACTATATCAGTTCTGCTCCAGGACAGGCTGTTGAACACTATGATGCTGAGCTCACTGTCACTGGTGTCTATGAGAGAGGAGATTTCCTGTAGGGCTTTCTCCAAGACTTCTCCAGCTGTTCTTAAAACAGCTTCATAGGCCTTGCCAGCCTCTGCCTGAACCGATGGAATGACGCTTCCTCCGATTATATCGTGAAACTGGTTGAACAGAACCTTCTCCCAGGCGGAGTTCAACTCAGACTGTGGATATTTCATTCCCGCGATGAGCATCGCAATCGAAGAGAATTTCTCCGCAGCCAGAAGTTTAACCTCGCTTAAGCGATTCCCCTCCTTCAACCTGGCGCAATTAGTTAGATCTCCTGCAAGCTCCCAGTCTAATTCTCTCTTTAAAACCGGGAGGCCGCTAGCCTCCTTCGACAAGGATTCGAAGAACTGATGGGGCGTGCTAAAACGGATCTCTATCTCCGGCTTCAAAGCATCTTTAACCTCCTGGATGTTCTGTATCTCCTGATAGGTCGGTCCTCCACCATGGTCGCCGCTTCCAACAATCATCGGAATGTTTTCAACACCATATCTTCTCCGTGTTTCATCAACCAGTTCCCGGATTTCCGGAAACGGTCTATATGCGAACGACCCCCTTAGAGGCCTACACGCTAGGATTCGTGAACCATCAGGAGCCTCCCACCAGAATAAGTCCTCCCCTATGCTCCCCCTGTAGAAAACCAGGTAGTTTATGCCGCTTTTCCTAAGTATCTGCGGAAGCTGCCACGGGATAGTCCAGCTGTCAGGTAACCATCCAACCCTAACCTTAGCCCCGAACCTTCGCGTGAAATACCTCTGTCCAAAGAGATACTGTCTAACTAGAGATTCTCCACAAGGCTCGCCGCCTTCAAACTCGACGTATGCGCCGCCCACGACATCCCAACGTCCCTCCTTAACATGCCTAACTATTTCGGAAAACAGTTCCGGCAAGAATTCTTCAGCAGCCTTGTACAGGGCTGCTTGGCTCTGCGCGAAAGTATAAGCTTCATGCATTTTAAGATTGTCAATCGCCCTGATGAAAGTCAGCTTAACACAGTCGTGGATTGTTTCAGGGTAGTATGGCCAGAGCCATGCGACATCGATGTGTGACTGGCTTATCACGTGCACCACTGGTTTTCCCATTCTCAGTGCCTTTTCAAATGCTCGACGAATTAAAAACGTTTGCGGACTCTCACTATCTTGATGCGAGCGTAAAACTTTTACGCGGGTCTCGCAAGAGAGGAAGAAGAGTTATGGTTTCAGATGGTTTGAAAACCGGTTCCTCCTCGGCAGAGATAGCATGTGACGAATCGATGGTTATCGCTGGCGGGATACATCCTAGGCTTGCCTCCGGCAGGGATGGAAGCATAAGGGCTTCCGCGTTAATAATTGAAAAAGACGATAGGGTTTGCATCGTTTCATGCGACGTGCTGGCACTTCAGAGAGATTTATGCGACGAGCTTTGCCGAGAGATTGAGGAGAAATTCGGAATCCCGTTTGAAAATATTCTCATAACCGCCACCCATACTCATCATGCACCGTCAACCGTGACTATACACGCATACGGGAGAGACGAGCTGTTTGTTAAGAACGTTAAGCAGGCTGTTTTAAAGGCTGTCGACTCAGCCACTCATAGTTTGAAAAGCGTTGAGATGAGTTTTTGGCTTGGGATCGAATCAACCGTCGGCCAGAATAGTCGCCTCCTCCTTTCAGACAATACGATATATTGGGTTGGGCCTAGGGACGACGCGTTAAGACCCACAGGCCCTTTCGACCCAGATCTTCCGGTTATTCTTTTTAAAAAGGAGGATGGAAACCCAGAGGCTGTTGTTTTCAACCATTCTACTCACAACATTGGCTCGATAAATCCTGGAGCTGTTTCCCCAGGATTCTATGGTCTGGCTGCTCAAGAACTTGAGGAGGAGGCTGGCGGGAATTTTCTGTTCCTCCCTGGAGCCTCAGGCTCGACGCACAACCTTGTTTTGCCGACGGACGAGATGATCCTGAGAATAAAGAATGCTATCAGGGAAGCCATGCTTCAGGCTAAGCCCAGAACAGTTCAACGCATAGTGTCAGTGAAGAAGGAGTTCGAGTATCACGTTAGAAGGTTTAACGAGGAGAAGGAGGAGAAAGCCGTGTCATACTATTGCAAAAAGAGGGTTGATAATCCTGAACCAGTAATAGAAGTATTCCGGAGAATGCGGAGGGAACTGTCTACACATCAGGGAGAGACGCGCAGATCATGGCTGCAAACAATTCTTCTCGGAGACATAGCTTTGGTAGGAGTCCCTGGAGAACTGTTTACGAAGCTTGGAATCATCATGAAGCGCCTTTCCCCCTTCCGCTACACTTTCATAATACAGCTTGCTAATGATTGGATAGGTTACATTCCGGATAAGCAGGCTTACGAGCTCGGCGGCTATCAGACATGGACGGGTTTCCACAGCTATGTGGAGAAAGGAACGGGCGAGATGCTGGTGGAGAAAACTGTTCAGATGCTGCACAACTTGTAGTCTAAAAACCATCCGGCTTCCAGATGGTTACCAGGAAGATTGAAAAGGCTTTGAAAGATGCGAGAAAGTGTTAACATTAGTGTTTAAGCTTCTTAGTTAGCGTCATAGTGTCCTTTAATCGCGATAAGAATTGCATGCACATTAAGCTGCTGACTTAGATTTTTACTTTTCATGAACTGTTGCGTAAATCTTAAATAAAATGAATACGGAATATCTGTCGGTGTGCCTTATGGTTAAGGCTGAAGTGAGGGTTTTAAAAGGCGGACCAGCCCTTTTCATAGATGATAAGCCTGTTTTCCCAATGCTTCACTGGATTCATCCTCCTCCTACGGAAGGCGACTGGGTTGAAAAGGAGTCTGTTAAGGATTTTGCCAAAGCAGGTGTTCATCTTTACACTTTCGGAGTGAACATTGGGGATTTTGTCAACCTATGGAAAGGAGAAGGCCTTGTGACGAATGCTAAGGATAGTAAGAAAGCATTAGCAGTCTCGTTCAGTCCTCAAAAGGAAGGCTATGAATATGATTTCTCAAAACTTGATAAGCAGATTGAAAGATTGTTAGAAGTGGATTCAAACGCTTATGTGCTTTTAAGGGTGGGTTTAGAGATGCTGGGCCCCGAAAACTTTTGGTGGCGCCAGAGGAACCCTAGAGAACTGGAAATTTACAGTGATGGGAGAGCCGAAACCCAATCATACGCTTCAGGAAAATGGCTCCAAGACTGCTCGAGCTTTTTAACTTCTCTCATACATCATCTGAGAACTACGGACCCGGGTTTAAGGGTTATTGGAATCCATCCTTGCGCGGGCCATGCGGGTGAGTGGGTAAAGGAAAGCGCTATGGAGGGTTATGCTACGGACTACAGTGAAGTTATGAGAGATGCTTTTAGAGCTTGGCTGATCACAAAGTATGGAAGCTTGGAGGCTCTCAGGAAAGCTTGGAACGATCCTTACATACATTTCAACAATGTTGAAGTCCCATCGCCCGAAGAACAGGTAAACGCTGATCTCTATCACTTTAGAGATCCTTCAAAGGGGAGAAAAGTCATAGATTACTTCGAGTTTCTGTCAGACATTACTGCCAACGATATCACCCATCTCTGTAAGACTATTAAAGAAGCTAGTAACTTTGAGATGCTTGCAGGCGTATTCTACGGATACTTGATGGAATTATCCTGGTCTAACTGGTTCTTCGATCAGGGTAGAAACATGGCGTATTCTGCTTATCAAAGATCTGGACACTTGGCTCTAAGCAAGGTGCTGGCCTCGTCTTACGTGGACTTTATTGCAAGCCCCTACAGCTACGGGTTCCGCGGAATAGGAGGTGACTCAGCAGTAATGTCGATAACGGAATCAATAAAGCTCCATGGAAAACTATACTTTATTGAAGATGATACTCGTACGCATCTCTCACCGTCTGATTCGAAGTACGGCAGGGCGAAAAACACGGAGGAAACAGTGTCCTTACTGACTCGAACCTTTGGCCATGTTTTAACGAGGTCGTGCGGAATATGGTATGGAGGCTACTACCGGGATGAGGAAGTCATGACCACTATATCCCGCTTCATGAAAGCGGGAGAGAAGAGCCTAGGGTTGAACAGGTCCCCAGCCAGCGAGGTGGCTCTTATCATAGATGAAAAGAGCTTCATCTACGAGAAGATGGTTAAGAATCTTGACTGGCCCCTCGTCTACTGGCAGAGGCATCTAGGCCTATCAAGAATGGGAACACCCTATGATATTTATCTATTGAACGACCTGGATAAAATGCCTAGTCAATACAAGTGTTACATATTCCTGAATACGTTTCATCTGGATGATGTGCAACGCGACCTGATAAAGAAGGTAACGCGTAGAGATGGGAAGACATCTGTTTGGATGTATGCTTCAGGTCTGATAAACCGTGACGTTTCGGCAGAGAACATGGAAGATATTACTGGGATAAAGTTTAGCCTAGACTTGACAGAGTGGGGTGTAACCATGTTGATCACTGGTTTCGACCATCCCATAACTAGGGATTTACCGGCTGACACGATTTTCGGAACAGATCTCCATGTGGGGCCGATACCGTATGTCGAGGATCCGAATGCGGTGGTTCTCGGAACCATTGTCTATAGTAGGGGTATGTGCGTGCCGGGAATGGCTGTTAAAGAGTTCAGCGAATGGAAATCAATCTACATAGGTGCTCCGAACGTGCCGTCGAATGTACTCCGCTCAATCGCAAAATATGCTGGAGTCCACATATATAGCTACTCTGACGATGTATTGTATGCGGGTAGAAACTTCGTCTGCATTCATGCTGTTAAACCAGGTGAGAAGCGAATACGTCTTCCAAGGAAAAGCGATGTATATGAAATTATTAAAAACAGGCTGGTTGCAAAAGAGGCGACTGAGTTCTTTGAGGTTTTCAAGACAGGTGAAACTAAACTATACTATTACGGCGAAGAATCATGATCTAGTAAAGCTTTTCATTAAATATGTAAGTTAAACTCAAGTTACTATTATTATGGGATGCGCTTGAAAATATAACAGAACCTTATTAAGCGGGGTGCGCCTCAGTTTATGATGCTTTTTCAACATAAATTTTTTAGCGCGCGCTAATCATGATATTGGCCTACGTAGTCGCCAAGTTTACACGCTTGCCTTTCCCCCAGTGACCTTCGTTGTTGGAGGAAGCACATTGCCTAGCGCGCTAAGAGTAACGGGAAGAAAAGCTGGAGGCCCAGCCTTTAGGCGTGGAGAGGGCGCCACGGGTCATAAGGTGCTTTTTGATACCGTTGCTATTTCTGGATATTCCGAAGATGGCTCCGGTACGCTAGTGCACTCATAGGGCTCGAGGCTTCCAGGTCAGAGTAGCGGAGTAGCTCAGAAGCTTATAAAATGTTCTGAATCTCTCCAAATAGATCTAACACACCGATTTCCTAATTTACCCAAAAAGCGCTGATGGAAAGCTTAAATATAGAAAAAATGTCTATCAGGATAAGTAAAGAATTAAAAGAAGAAATCGAAAAGCTAAATATAGACACACATGCGCCCTTAGGGAAGGAAGAGTTATAAATCTTCGTCGTGATGGTTAATGATATTGGTGATAGCAAGGTCATGAAGAGCATTGAGGATATTGCAGAGCCCTATAGAGGTCTTGTTACAAGGCTACTTAAAGTACTTTTATCCATGTTCGGAGATAGATTAGTATCGTTTATTGTTTATGGGAGTGTTGCTAGAGGAGAGGCGAAGCGAAGCAGCGACCTTGACTTATTGATGGTGGTTGAGGGCTTACCCGGATCCAGATTTGACAGAAATAAAATTTTCGATGCAATTGAGGACTCCTTGGCTAAAGACCTGGAGGATCTGCATGCCTTGGGATACTATGCGGCGCTATCTCCCATTATAAAAACACCTGAGGAGGCTCAAAAAATTCTGCCTTTATATCTTGACATGGTTGAGGACGCTGTTATAGTTTATGATAAGAATGAGTTTTTCGAATCAATACTCATAAAGCTTTCAAAGAAGCTGAAGGAGCTTGGCGCTGAAAGGGTGTGGATTGGTAATAAGTGGTATTGGAGGCTGAAAAAAGACTTGAAGCCAGGCGAGGAGATCATCATTGAATAATATTGAACTTGCTAGATCGAATATCAAGCAGGCTGAAGAGAGGCTGAAGCATGCGAGGGAAGCCTTGGAGTCAGGCAACTACCCCTATGTGATAAGGCAGTGCCAAGAAGCTGTTGAACTAGCTCTGAAGGCAGCACTTAGACTAGTTGGAATAGAGCCGCCTAAATGGCACGATGTGGGACCAATACTGAGAAGAGAGAAAAACGTTTTTCCTAAATGGTTTCAAGATCATACGGATGAGTTGGCCTCCGTATCCAGGATTCTAAGAAGGGAACGAGAACCGGCGCTTTACGGTGATGAGGAAACAGGTATGCCTCCAGAAGAACTATATGCCAGGTCTGATGCTGAGAAAGCTTTGAAGGATTCAGAGGAAGTATTAACGTTAGTTCTTAAGCTCCTTTCTTCGAGCCTATGAAAACATTGAGGACATAGAAATGTCTAAATACTATTAGCGCGTGCGACGAAAATTGTTGAAAAATGCTTAATAAAAGCTTCTTGTTTTTAAATAGTATCATGGAAAAGACGATGGAAGAGATGGAGGAAGAGCTGAAAGGGAAAACTATATCCAGAGCTAGAGCCATGATGACGGTATTCAAGCTTAGAGAAGAGTATGGGGAGCAGTATCTTCAAAGGAAGCGTGGAAGGGTGAGGAGTGAGGAGGAGCTCCGTAGGCTTGCCGAAGCATGCAGGCTGAACTGGAAATTTATGGAGGAGGTGGGTATGATACGACGCAGCAACGGGGAAATCCTAGTGAGGATATAGTTTCAGAGTTCAGGAAGGAGTTTGCTTCGTTTATCGATAAACTATCACCCATTAGAGATAGTACTACAAGGTTCCTCATGTTAACAGCCTTCATCAACACTTTTATGGAGGAGCGTGGCTTGGGGAGAATAACGATTTCCAGGGGCTTTGCCGCAGAATTCTACAGTGGTGGTGGATACAGGACTTTAGACGTCGACGTTATAGTTGAGGGAAAGCCGAATGCCGCGGATTTATTAAAGAAGTTTTTAAAATCAGTTGGATATACAGAGTCCGGAAGAGTTTATGTATCAACGCTTTCGAGTCTAGTTGATAAAGCGCTTGACATAGTTGGAACGATCTACGATAAGCCTAAGCCCCCGATGAGGATAAGGGTAAACGATTATCGGGTTTACATGGTTCCGCCAGAAGAAGCCATAATATACGCTTTAGCAGCGGCCAAGTTTTGGTCTTCAGTTTCGGATTTCGAAAGAGCCGTCTTAATTTACGCTGCGCAGAAGGAAAGCATCGATATTTCTTACCTTGAAGCCCGAGCTGTTGAGGAAAATGTGAAGGATTACTTGAGTAAAATCATGGAATTATCGAAAAACATTTAGCTTAAATGTAAACTTTGATATCCTTTTAAAGTTTTTTCAGAGCGAGGGGTCCTGATTTGTCGAATTATTCTTAAAGGTTGAAGGATATATTGAGTAAAATGAACCTGGCTTTATCCTTCATCCCCTTATGCTAGAGGAAAAATGAGAAATCGTTAAGAATATTTTTAAAACTTAATAATATCCTCATCTGGCTGCTAATGTAATGGGATCTGAAGGTGTATTCGAAACTATAGTCTGCCCTGCTACTAACGCTAATCCGAGAAATTCCGAGGCGGACATCATTGAATTGAACGATGGGAGGCTGCTCCTGGCCTACACGGAGTTCTACCATTTCAGTCCTCACGACATGGCTCCAGCTAGAATCTCTGGGAAAATATCCAGTGATCGAGGGAGGAGTTGGGGCAAACCCTTCACGATTCAGGAGAACATCGGTAAGGAGAATGTGATGGATGCCGACCTGTTGAGGCTTAGAACGGGTGAGATAGCCCTATTCTTCTGCGTTAAGAATTCTGAAGCTGATTGCCATCCGTATGTGAATAAATCCCAGGACGAGGCGAAAACTTGGGGAGAGCCTATTCCAATCGCTAAATTCTATCACGGCTATTTCACGCTGAACAACGATAGGGCGATTCAATTGTCAAATGGGAGGATTTTGCTACCGGCAGCGTACACTCCAAACATTTGGGCATTTCCGATTTCAAGCTTAACATCACTATGCTTCTATTCCGATGACGATGGGAGAACCTGGTTTAAATCCAGGGAGGAGGTTTCGTTGCCTAACTCTGAAAGCGATGAGCCGGGTGTGGTAGAGCTGAGGGATGGTAGGGTTTTAATGTGGATCCGGACGAACCTAGGTCGTATCTACAGGTCCTTATCAAAGGATTTCGGGGAAACATGGAGCGAACCAGAACCGATAGGCCTCATATCCCCGTCCTCTCCGCAGACGATAAAGAGGATTCCGAAAACCGAAGACCTCCTCATCCTCTGGAACAACACGCGAGGACCTGGAAGGGTGCCCTTAACCGCTGCTGTATCGAGGGATGATGGGGAAACTTGGGAGAACCTCAAGGACGTGGAGTCGGATTCGGCATATCAATACGCGTATCCAAGTATCACCTTTGTCGGCGAAGAAGCTCTGATTACTTATTACCTTTACGATGAGAGGACTGGTTACATCTCACTCAAGTTGAAAATCCTTCCGATAGACTGGTTCTATGAATAATATGCAAATATGGCTAGTCACTCCTCCGTTTCTACGACGAGGCTTAGCAAGATGCAATAGTGACCTCCTCCCTCAGCGCGCACTATACTCCGCTGACGAAGCTAAAGTCCCTATTTTTCTCCAGGCTTCTTGAGTTCAGTTACCTTTCGGGTTGAAAAGTGGATGAACGGGAAGCATTCCGGTATATGCGAGTCCATCGCGTAATGCGGATTCCAAGCCCAGCCGCCTGAATCCTCTGCTGGAGGAGCTTCCTTATACTGGTTGAATCGGAAGCAGTTGATGCGCCACACGTCCCCGTTTTTCGGCGGGAGGGAGCGATTATCCGGCATAGCCAATACTTTCATACCTTCCCATGGAAGGGCTATTTCAACGGTCCACCCTCGATCCCTGTCTCGATTATCGTTGAGCGTGCCGTCAACGTGAACAGCGCTCTTGAGACCGGGGAAATCCCAGTTCCAAAAGCCTATCCTAGGTCCGCGAGGATGGTTTTTGAAACCAACTCCATAGAACGGCTGTACTCCGGGAGCATCTCTCCGGAGCTCAGGCAATTTGCTATAGCCGGATTTCTCATATGCTTCCTCCCATATGAAGAGAACCTCATAGATGGTTCCGAAGGCGTTTATCTCGAATTCGTAGTAAGCGTCCCTGCCCGCGATGAACAGCTCCACATCATTATCGTTGTAGATCGGTGAGTCGCGCTTAGTCAGCGTAGCGGTTACGAATGGCTCCTCCACCCAGAAGCCTACGTACAAATTCTTATCATCCCATAGGATGATGGAATACGTATCGTAAATCGGAATTCGTCCGTTTAACAGGTCTACGAAACGAGAGGAACGGGGAGCGATTTTCCAGCATTCCTCATCCAAGCGCCCGTCGATAGTAATGCGTTCATCTACGTAGTAGGCAGTATAATGAGGTATTTTTTCTTGTGGGCATGGGAATACTGAACTCCTCAATGCGTTTACCCATTACGTAGTCAGTTATATATAAATGTTAAATTTCCAGTTATTTGCCTTTTTTGGAAGCGTTTCTTTCCCTAACGAACAAGCTATTAGAAGATGCCTATCTAGCGTTGCGTATGCTTCAAAGATTTAACAGCAATCATGAAGAAAGCCACAGAAGTCAATATGAGGATTATGAAGTCGACTGCTAGTCTTTGAGGATCAATGGGGCCGTATGCAGCCTGCCGCAGAGCATCAACTGAATACGTTAGTGGCAACAGGTAGGCGAGGAAGATAAGGGATGGCATGAAGACGAACGTTTCTTCAAGAGGGATAAAGACTCCAGATAGGAATATCATTATGAAACGTATGAAGTTAAGGGGCATCATTGCATCGGAAACATCATTAGCTCGGACCGAGACTAACAAACCTATGGATGAAAAATTGATAGCTGAGATTAGAATGGCCAATAGAAAAAGTGTTGGCGTTAATGATAATCCGGGAGAAAAGCCTCCCCATTCCCACAGTGGGCCTATCATGATGAGAATCGGGGTAATCGTTATTCCTGAAATAGTTCCAAAGATGACTCCGGAAGCCATTTTTCCTAGGAGTAGATCCTCCGGAGATAATGGCGCTGATATAAGTCGTTCAAATGTTTTCGATCTTCTTTCCATCGGCAGGACGACGGCCTCAAGGGTTGAAGCACCGAAGAAGGTTGAGATGGCCACTACGCCTGTTAAGCGGTATGCTTCTGTGACGCATGGCCTGCCAAGGGTGAACGCGAAGTAAAGAACTAATGGTAGCATGATTCCGAAGAATATCGATGGTGGTTTAAAGTAATATATCTTAATATCGTTTTCAGCTATTACGGCTGCTTTTTTAAGGCCCTCCCATATACCTCGCAAACCTATTCTAGTGCTTCTCATATCTTAATTGCTCCATCCTCTCGGCCATTAATGGGTCTATGCCGGTGTGCTTGATGAAGACTTCTTCGAGCGTAGGTCTCAAAGTACTTATTGAGATTATCTTTAAACCTTTATTATTTGCAAAATCTATGACAAAAGGTAAGATGGAGGACGAATCGCTGGAGTATAGTCTGAACTTCCTATCATTGAGCTTAATGATTTTGCTACAGTGTTCTTTGAGCTCTTCACTATTGCTTGGAGGTGAACCGAATTCCACTTCAATCACCTCGTTTTCTTGAATGGATTTTTTCAAGTTCTCTGAAGTATCGACGACGCATATCTTCCCCTTGTTTAGTATCGCCAACCTATTGCATAACTGGTCTGCCTCGTCAATAAAATGTGTTGTGAGAAAAATCGTTAAGCCCTCTTTGTTAAGCCTTCTAAGAGCCTCTCGAATAAGCCTCGAACTCTGAACATCTAGCCCGCTAGTTGGTTCATCTAGAAACAGAACGCGTGGTTCGTGGATCAAAGCTGCCGCAATAGTCAACCGTCTTTTCATACCCTTTGAAAATTGTCTAACCGGGTCGTTAATCCTTTCCTTCAGCCCAAAAGCTTCAAGAAGCTTTAAGGCTCTTTCCTCCCTTTCCCTTTTAGGGACTCCGTACAGTTTAGAAATGAACATTAAATTCTCCCATGCCGTTAGCTCAGAATAGATGTTTGAGGTCTCCGGTACAAGCCCGAATTGTTTCTTTGCCATAGTGGATTCGCGAAGGATATCATACCCCAAAACTGATGCTCTGCCAGAAGTGGGGGTCGTGAGGCCGGTAAGGATGCGTATGAGTGTGGTCTTTCCAGCACCGTTTGGACCTAAGAGGCCGAAAAATTCTCCCTCGCTGATATTAAGGTTGATGTGATCGAGCGCTAAAACATCGGCGTAGCGCTTCGATATGTCTATGACTTGAATGGCATCTCTAAGCTTCATGAGCTTTCCTTTAACGCTTCGTTGATTTTGACGTATAGAGCTTCCTTGCTCGGTACGCTTGCCGCGAAGGCGATTTTTCCGTTAATCGCTATCATCGGAATAATGCTTCTAAATACTTGAGCTCCTAAACCCATGGATACGATTCTCCCTTTACCGCTGTTTTCAAGGATCTGGTTTAGTCTTAGGAAAGCCTTATCGATCTCAGTTCCGTATTCCATTATATTCACTTCAACCTTATCCTTAAAATCCCTTAAGACATCGCTGGCTAACTTAAACAGTGGCGCATTTTCCGCATCTCGTTGTCCACATCCACAAATCCCGGTCGGAAAAATATCCAATACTACCTTCTTGGTCTTTTCTCCCTCCATACGCCTCAACCCCCCATTATTACCTCAGCGATTCTTTTAACTCTTTCTATTCCGACAACTTCCGTTTCTATAAGGGGGACCTCTATAATCTCCATATTTGGAAACTCATTCCTAACAAGTGCGATATATTTCTCCTGTAGTTTTCTTCTTTCTCTGAAGAAATAATTCGTACAAACTTCTTTCGGAAGCACTTCATTTAAAATTAAACCCTTGATGGGTATGCCGTATGGCGCAAGGGATTCTTGAATCCTCTTAGCCTCGTACACCGGGAGCATCTCAGGATGCAGTACTAACAGGTAGCTGGTTTCTTCTGAACACAGCTTTTCTATGGCCTTAATGTTGTCTCCAGCCATTTTCTCGAGGAGCTCTATTTCCGCGGTTTTCCCCGTTAGGTCTGCAACTTCCCTCTTCACCATTATGCTTTTCTTGAGACGGTCGAGTTGCTTCCAAGGATAGCCGATCATGTCTAGGTTATGGCCACCAGGGGCAGTATCGAAAACAATGGCATCATACTCGTTTGAATTCATGTATTGCACGAAGACATTATAGGATGCTGTTTCACAGGGTAATACGGGGTTTTTCTCCCAATACTCTTTCAGCCATAGGATTTCTGCCTCATCGCCCCTTAAGGAACCGATTTTTTTAATTACTTCGAGTTGATGTTTGCGGATGCTTTCTTTCGCGTCTATATTAATCGCCTCAAAATTATCAAACCCATTAACCTTCGTTTCCTCGCTTCCTATCTCTTGAGAGAGAATATCGTTCTGGCTTTTCTGCAAATCCGTTGAAGCCAGAAGAACTCTATAGCCTTCTTCAGCTAGTCCTAAAGCTATCGCAGCTGCAAGGGTACTTTTACCAACCCCGCCCTTCCCACCTAGAAATATAAACCGTGTAGACCCGTTTTTAGGCGGAATCAATAGGTCTTTAAACATTCTACTTCCTTTTTAGTGTGTATGTGCTTTATTTACTTTTTCCCAATTCTTACCATAATTTTCCTATGACCTAGGATGTTTTCTGCGAAGCCTTTAACCCTTTGTTCAACGTGCTCTTTATTTTAAACATGAATCTGCATTCTTCATGCGGGATTTTAGCGACGCAGGGCGTCCCCTCAAGGCTCCTTAAAGCAGAGCATGCTAAAATATAATCCATGGGAGTGAAGGGCGGTGAGCATCCGTTTATGAGTAACAGCTTCTCCAGCCTCCTCTTATCCTCTGGATTAAACATGAAACACTCGTTTCTATTTAATATGGCGAAACACCTCTCCCATTGATCTGTAGGGCATTCCCGGCATCTAGTTCCTGTTTTGAGTTTTCCAAATATGTTTGCCAAAGGATCGATAACGTAAAGTGTAGCGTCAGAGCCTAGCATAACGTATACGGCGTTCCTTTCAGCCGGCATTATGAGTTCCTCACGCGCCCCTCTCTTCTTTCTTTCACTCTCAACTTTCCAAAGGCCCTTCAGCTGGTTATTCAACTGAAAGAGGAGCTTCGTATATGGTATTCTTAGGGATCTTGCCAACTCCTTTTTAGATACAGGCCTTTCCAACGTGAGCAGCGAGAGCGTATGGAGTATCCTTCTCCTTAAGGGATGGTTAAGTATTCTTAGAAATATTTCGGGATCCAAGTATTTGACGTGAATATGACAGCAATATTCTCGCTCTTCAACTGTTCCAATATTCATCATTTTTGATAAACCTTGAGGGGCGGAGTTAATAAGCATTGGGTTAATGTTCATTTGTTTTTCATGTTGAATTTGGGTCGATTTCGGTATGAATTAAGTTAAAAGTTTATTAATCAAGTTAAAAATTGACCAAGCGCGCGCTGAGTAAAATGAAGAGGAGAATAGCTGGCATAGGAGGATTCCTCGGTTCTGGGAAAACAACGCTAATAATAGAATTAGGGAAGAAGCTTGCTTCTGAAGGAAAAAAGGTTGCCATAATAACCAATGATCAAGGAGAAAATCTTGTGGACACCAACTTGGTAAGGGATTACGGATTCGCAGTCACTGAAATAGTTGGTGGATGTATTTGCTGCAGATTTCCAGATTTTATAACTCATATTCACGAAATGGTGCATGACGCCAATCCCTATGTGATCTTGGCTGAACCCGTGGGGAGCTGCACGGACCTTCTAGCAACAGTTTACGCTCCGCTCAGAAAGTATTATGAGGGAGAATTCAATCTAGCCCCCTTCACAGTTCTCATAGATGCTTCTACCCTCCTTCTAGATCTAGAGGAAAAACGTGTCTTTACTTCAAACACTCCGATAAGAGATCTTTATTCATGGCAAGTAGCGCGCGCGCGCTACTGGCGATTAACAAGACGGATTTGGTGCCTAAAAAGGAGGTACCGAAAATTGAGTCGTTTTTGAAGGAAATTAACCCTACAGCCGATATCATCCAAATCTCAGCTAAAACCGGCTATAACTTGGACAGGCTTCTTAAGATGCTGATGGAAGGGGAGCATAAGCCTCGCTCCACAATCACAGAAGAAATTGATTATAACACATATGCCTCGGCTGAGGCTGAGCTGGGATGGTTCAACGGCGTGTTTAGGATTAACTCTGACAAACCGTTAAAGATAGATGACTTGATGAAGGAGCTGCTGACGGAGATAAACAGGCGGGTGGAGAAGAGTAAAGGGGTAATCGTCCACGCAAAGACTCGCTTTTCAACTAAGAAAGGTTGGGCCAAGGCTTCTCTCGTAATATCAGATGTTGATATTACAGGTGAAGTCCCGCCCCCATCGAAAGACATAGACGTAATCCTCAACATCAGGGCAGCTATAGACCCGGTGGCTCTGTCGAACATCGCGAAAGATTCGCTTGGAGCCGTAACTTCTAGACACAATGCTAGGTATGCGGATTGGGTTGCCACAAGCTTTAGGCCGAGATACCCAAAGCCATACTACCGCTTCGTACATACTTAGAGATAAGCGCGCGCCTCAACAACCTGAATGGCCAGAACGTAGACACGCCTGTAGCCAAATCCAATATTTCCTCGAATCCCCTCTTAAGCCCCAGCCTGCAGCCATCTTGCTACATAGACCTTTATGTTGTTGAGAAGTATAATCAGCGCTGCCTAGCATGAATTAGTCCGCTTATCTCTTCATAGTCTCCAACAGAAAGCCCACGCTGCTAGCACATCATACCCTATATTTAGAATAGATCCCACAAAGATGCTTGTAAGAGAAGCTATTATGACGCAAGCTAGAGGTAGCAACCCTCTTAAGGGTTGCCCTTTTATATTCATGTCTATTTCGTGCCTCCCCTAATAGGGCCTTGAAGAGATCTTGCCGGTCCATCTCTAGGAGTGAAACCTGCTTCTTGAAGAAGAGTTCTACAAGATCTTACAGAGAAACCTCTCCCCTTTGTTGTGTCTATGGCCTTATCTCGCGGGTTGGGGCCAGTTTCAGCGTAAATTTGGTTAGCCCCAGATATTAAGCATGGGATATAAGCTTCATGAACTCCCATTGCAAGAATGTCGTTTCCCATGACTAATCTTGTAATGGCCTCTATTTTTGCTTGTTCAAGCTGGGTTATCTGACCAAACTTGGCCAGAGCAGTTCCTGGAACGGGTATTCTTCTCATCGTCGCCATAATTGCTGGTTTGAGCTCCTTACCACGAAACATAGCGTCAACTATTTCTTCATGAGTATGTTCAGGCCCTATGGGCTCAACGCAATAACTTAGGTCTAAACCCACAGATTTAGCCGCTTTGATCGTTCTTAACCTATCGCTAGGATCTATTTTTGTGTCTATACCCTCACGAAGTCTAACAACATGGTAGATCGCTGTAAAACCCGCATCCAATAGCTCTTTCACTTCACTGTTTCCAAAATCCCCGATATTCGCCACCAGAGGCATCTTGGGAGGAATCGTTTTTCTCACAGCCCTGCCAATCTCAACGAATTTTTCAAAATCATAATTTGCGGTAGTCATTAAGAAGATGGCATTTGCTCCCTCATCAACAAACCATTTAGTCCTCTTTAAAACCTCATCGAGGTCAAGCTCAATGTTTTTACTAACCACAGAGAAGACGCAGAATCCACATTTATTAGGACAAGGGGCGTAATTGATACCGATCTGAGCATGGACTTCGCCGAAATTGTCAAATAGCTTTCGAGTCTTGCTATTCGCTATTGCCATCAAAGCGTACATCTCTATCGAATTAATATCTACATTCATCAATTTTATGGCGTCATCTCTCCCCAAAGATTTACCTTCTAATACATTATGTAATATGTTCTCCACTTCAGGGTCTATTTTCATGCTTTCCCAGCCTTCTGAATAATGCGTGCGCTCCATTTTCCTTTTCAATTAGTTAATTTTTTAATTAATTAATAAACTTTTAACTTAATTCATACCGAAATCGACCCAAATTCAACATGAAAAAACTCGCGCTTATTTGTCCCCAACTTCCGTAAAGCAGAACTGAGCGCATGTGCCCATGTTTATACTTTTTTTATAATATTGCATGTAGAGCAATATCGGACTAGCATAGCTCAGCCGTTCTGGTGTGATTCCCTAAGCTTTTATTTGGGTATGATTTGGTTGAAATTTGGGAAATTCTTTTTTAGCTTCAAATTTCAAGAATATGACATGAAGGGGACAGAAAGGCCGAAATATTATTTCAACACTAGGGACTTGGTGGTTATCGCTACCTTGACAGCAATACGAAGCGTCATCGCTGTCTCATCAGAACCGTTAATCAGGGGACTTGTCCATGGCGTACTTCATCTCCCAGGACCAGGAACAGGGATGGCTATCTTCGGATGGTTCAGTTTCGTCATATGGATGCTGCTGGCATATGGTTTAACGTTGAAAAAGGGATCTGTGTTTCTCACATCCATCCTCATGGGCATAGTCACCGCGTTCACTGGAATGGGGCCAATAGCGGGCATCATTGTTCTTCCAATTTTCATTGGCGCAGGATTATGTATGGAGCTCGGGCTCCTGTTGAAACACTCATCAGTAAAGTACCTTGCAGCCGGTGTGTTGGGAAACATAGCGTTTTTCATCCTTTTCATATCGATGGCGGGATTCTATAAGGGGCAATGGTTGTTAGCATCGTTCATTCCCATCGCTACTGTTATTGGCGCGATATCGGGGCTGGTCGGCGGCCTAGTTACAATAAGTTTATTAGTTTCTTTACGAAAAGCTGGATTGGCGCCATCGGATGAAAAGCAGGGTTGAGCATTAGCATAAGGGATCTTTGGTATAGATATCCGGGTTCAAGGGAATGGGTGTTAAGGAATATAAACTTGAATATCAATTCCGGTGAAATGGTATGCATCACGGGCCCCTCGGCCTGTGGTAAGTCAACCCTATTATACTTGCTCAACGGGATCATTCCTCATGCGTTGGGGGGTGAGATGAAAGGAAGGGTGGTTGTCGAGTCTCTTGACACTAGGGAGCACGACGTGTACGAGCTCTCGACTATAGTTAGCCTAGTTCAACAAGACCCAGAAAATCAGTTCCGTACATTTACAGTTAAGGATGAGATTGCATTTGGCCCGGAGAACCTGTTGATTCCTAAGCATGAAATCTTAGAACGCGTCGAACAGTCTCTTCAAATAGTAAACGCGAAGCATCTTGCGGACAGGACAATGATGGAGCTTTCTGGGGGAGAAAAGCAACGTATTGCCTTAGCCGCCGCGCTCTCGATGAAGCCGAAGATATTGGTTCTCGACGAGCCGACATCAAACATAGATCCTAAGGGTGCGGTGGAGCTTGCGCAGAACCTTAGGAACATACGTTCAAAGACGAACATAACGGTGATAATAGTTGAACATAGGCTCGATCTTTTCCTCTGGATGTCGGATAGGCTAATCATCATGAATGAAGGAGAAATAGTTTGCAACGGGGCACCTCGGTCAGTTCTACAGAAGTATCAGGGCCTCCTATTAAAGATTGGAGTAAGGCCTCCTCAGACCTTTGAACTATTCGATCGGCTTTCCAATCTAGGTGTAATAAATAACAGTCATTACCCGCTTTCCATTGAAGAAATTGAAGAAAAGGCGGAGTTTTTCAGGCAATTGTTTCAGTCTGATTTTTGTGTCTGCACCCCGGTTTCCAGTGGGAGAACTTCTGAGGGTGAAGTCGTCATTAGGGTTAATGGGCTTACATACGATTATCCTGGAGGTATTCGTGCTCTTGACGGTATAGACTTGGAAGTTCGGAAGGGAGAATTTATCGGAATAATAGGGAACAACGGTGCTGGTAAGACTACGTTTCTCCTCCACCTCATTGGAATACTCAAACCAAAAAGTGGAAACGTTTCTGTTCTCGGCATGGATACTCGAACTACGCCGGTCTCAATTATCGCTAGAAGGGTCGGCATGGTGTTTCAATATCCTTCGCAGCAACTTTTCGAGGAATCTGTTAGAGACGAAATCCTATTCGCCCCCAAGAACTTTTCGATGAGGGAAAACGAGCTTTATGATAGATTTAAAGAGATATCGAAAACATTTGACCTAGAGGGGCTGGAAGACAGGTATCCTCAATCCCTCAGCGTTGGCCAAATGAGAAGACTGAACCTAGCATCCATCCTAATCTATGACCCAGATATAATCATCTTGGACGAGCCGTTCTTTGGGCAGGACTATGGACATGTTGAAAGGATCATGGGTTTGCTTGAAAAGTTGAACGAGGAGGGGAAGACGATCATGATAGTCTCCCATAACATAGTTGAACTGGCCGAGCACGTAAGAAGGCTTATACTATTTAAGGACGGGAGGATAATTGAAGATGGACCCACTAGACGCGTGATGAATAGTATGGTCGACAAAGAGGAAAAACAGTACTTCTGTACCCCCGTATGCAGGCTCTCTCGTCTTCTCACTAAGCACGCTGTTTTAGAGGCTCCAACTACTGTCGATGAAATACTTTCAGTTCTGATGAGGAGAAGGCAAAGTTGATCAAACTTAAGTATACTTATGTTAATGTCGATTCTAAAGTTCATAATCTGAATCCCATTGTAAAGGTCCTTTGGATTACGTGTGTAGATGTGCTTGCAATACTCGTTTGGGATATCGCATGGCTCGGCCTAATCTTTCTCTCAGTGTTTGCAGTAGGCTTAGCAGCCAATCTCGGCCGGAGAAGGTTACTGGATGCGATGAGGCCGCTGAAGCCTTTGGTAATAATACTCCTATTCTCCCCGAGTTTCATACTATTGCCTGAGCTCAGGATTCTCTCGCCTAATCCATCTTTGATCACGCTTCTTGTCGAAGGCGTTGCCTACGGAATCACTATTGCTTTACGGTTTAGCTGCATAATATACTCCGCATTCATCTTCATGATGACGACAAGATTAAACGATCTCGCCTACATGCTGGTGAAACTGGGAATGCCATATAGGTATAGTTTTATGATTATAACATCATTCCGGCTAATCCCGTCTTTAGAAAAATATGCGGAGAACATCAAATACGCCCAGCTAGCGAGGGGGTTAAACCTAGATAGAGCCGGTATTTTAAGGAGGTACTTTAACTTCGTGAAGTATACGGTTAAACCTCTGCTTATCTCAGCCTTAAGAGGAAGCCTCACCCTTGCCATATCCATGGACAGTGCCTGCTTCGGCGCTTACAGAAGTAGGGTTTTCTTGAATGATGTCCCATACTCTAAGCAGGATGTATTTATCTCTGCGGTGATACTGTTGATTATGACGCTGAGCATTTATGTTATTTTCACGGGAAGATTGCCCATTCTTTTTGACTTTTCTGAGACAATCAGGAGGCTCTTTTATCCTTCTGGTAAAATTGTTTAAACCGACTTAACTATTTCGATCCACCTACCCAGCTCACTTCGAATAATCTTGAATCCTGAGATCCTTGCTTCCTTAACCCACTCTTCCATTTTCCATTTTTCAAGAGGAAGATATCTTCTCCCTTCAGGGCTGTTAAAAAATTGCTTTCTCTTGCTTTCAAACTCCTCCCATAATTTTTTCGGAAGACGCTGAGGGAAGCCTCCTCCAACAAAGGCAACTCCTCCTAGGGTTAACACTCTGAACACCTCCCGTAACACTTCCGTCACATTCTTGAAAAAAGGTATGGCTCCTCTGCTTACCGCGAGGTTGAAGGAATTTTGCCTGAAAGGCAGGCTATGCGCATCAGCTTGGACAGCCATTACTCTGTTCTTTACTTTAAGATATTCTGCATTTTTTAAGCCTTTCTCTAAAACATTCCTCTCAGCATCTATAAGCAAAACCTCAAGTTTAGTTTTAATCGCAAGTTCTATTCCAAACATGCCAACGCCGCTCCCAATATCCATGCATAATCCGTATGTGATACCATACCTCTCAACTACTTCCTCAGCCAATTCTTTATATACGATTAGGGGCCAGAGTGGAGGATACGGTATATCTGAGCCACAAGAAGCATACTGGTTATCAGATGATGCGCCTAGTTCTATAATCATTTCCAGGTTATCAGAAGAAGGATAGCCAATCCAATGGTCTCAATGCTGCTCAGGATCGGCCGAACCACTCTGGCGACTTCGATAGCACTACACATGTCTGTAGACATATAGAAGTAAATGGCTAAGAACCTTTCTAATAAGAAGAGTGAGGCAAAGGATAAAAGACCTAGGGTAAACTTCGACCTAATTTTAAGATGGTTCTTTACATATATGTACACAAGAACCAGTAACAGCATTACGTTAACAACTTCCACCATTATGCTGACCCATGTAGCGAGTTCCATTATTACTTTTTTATCCTCATCCTCTTTAAAAACATTTTACCCAATTTTATCCCAAATCTCCTTAAATTCCTCAAAAATTTTCTCCATTTCTTCGGACAAGGTATAAACGGAACCATACTTCCTTTCCATAATAACTATAATTCCAGCATCCTTGAGTACTTTCAGATGATGTCTCACAGTCTTATAATTCATCTTTAAAATTTCAGCCAACTGATTTGCATTATAAGGTCTGTCTTTAAGAGCTTTAACAATTCTGGCTCTGCTCTCTCCACCTCTAGAACCTGCTAAAATATACCAAATAAAGGATTTAAGAGTCATTTTAATCACCAATATCATTAAAATGGCGGTTTCCTTCGAATTTCGTATGCGTAACATCATTCAAAATATATGCATTGTGTCTTGCCTTTGAACATTCGTCGTGAGGCTTTAGACTAGCTGTACTGGCAGGTAGCATACTCACCTTTGATATGAATTGTTCTATATATAGGTTTTCGGTTGATTTACTGTCTCAAAAATAAATGACCGTATAGCGCGCTAGCCGAACGAACTGGGACTAGCGTAAATAGGCTTTCTTATTGCTAGTTTAATACGGTCTTTATACAAAAATTTAAATAGGGCTGCATAAATTCAATAATTGTTGTGCTCAAAGAGAATGGTAGGTCCTTTGGCTTTCAAGCTCTTGCTGATCGGGGTTATTGTTTTCTCGCTTTCTGTTATTATATTTATACCGTCAAATATGTCTTACCCAAGAAATCAATTTTCAGATGAAAACATCAAAATTCCAGATATGCGTAGCTTTTCTTTACCTATTTCCGAAACATTCGTTGTAAAGGCAAACTCCTCGTACTTTTTCAAAGTTCAGATAGATGCTAATTCAACAATCGTAGGGAGTTTTCAAGAGGCCAATAAGCTGTGCATACTTTTTTATGTCCTAAATGAGACCACAATGAAAAAATGGTTGAGTGGTATGGATGTTTCAAGGGAGGCATACGTCTACTCAAAAGTATCAACCAACTTTACCGTAACCTTTACCTCAACAGGAACATATTATTTCGTGTTTGACAACAGAGTTATATATCGCGACATTGTCTGTAAGGATAAGGTTGTGCTACTCCAGGTAACCTTGCGCTAGAGTTCAGCACACGTATAGGGTTTGTTAAAACTCATTTCATGATCTTTAGTGCAACGGAAATTGCAGAACATCTAAAAAACAATTTTAAAGCCTTCATCATTTTTAGGTCCTCTCGATATTGTATGTTAAGACTGCTTTTCTCACGCATTCTAGGATGACACGATAATGTTCTGAGCTCACAAACACGTTTCTTCTTATGTTAACCTGCAAATTAAAATGAGCAGCTTCCTTATAAAGCCTTATTGTCATGTCGAATGGAAATAGATTATAGTTTACTTGGTAAAAGTATAGTCTTTCTTCAGGTTTGATTTTAGCATATTTCACTTCAACTTTTATATTCGGGTTTTCAGATTCCATAACGCTTGACATTCTTCCTCGCAAGAATTCATCTATTTTTAGGATTTCATCCATTTGTATTATTAATGGTAATTGATGCGTTATTCCTTCTCTGGTAATGCTTTCCAACGGCTTCCATTTGTATATTAAGCTGGGAGTAGTTCTCGAATATACTTTGCTAGCGGGAAAATACCCACCCAATAGGCTTACGAGAATCATGAGAGCTATAACAATTGCTTGATAGCTTAAGCCAGATTTGATGTAGGTGCTCATCGAAATAGGGAATAAAATAGCACCCATGAAGTAGCCGAGAAAACCTGCTGCCGATTCAGCCAGCGTTAATTGGATGAGAACAAGTCTTTTTAGGTCTGTTGGGTTAAGGCCGAGAATAGCCAGGGTCCTAAGGTCTGACGTTCTTTCATTGAGCATTTGAAAAGTCACCATGAAGCTGAGAAGCGTTGACAGTGATATTGGAACCATAGCGTCGATTAAGCCATGGGTGAAAAAGGCCTCGGAGTACCTTATTCCAAGCGCCGTTCCGTTTTGTATGAGCCAAACAGTATATCTCTGAGTTACCCTGTTGAGAGCTAATGATACTGCCAACTCCTCCAGCTTCGCCGGATCAACATTCTCGCCGAATAACACGGAAAGCCTCGTAATTGGAGTTTGTCCATTCCACACGCATATCATTACGTCGTGAAAACCATAATCGCCATAGGGGTTATGAACGCTTATCTTTAGTAAATCTCCTCCGTTTAATTCTTTTACATTAGTTAACATTTCGCCGTTTAAGAGTCCGACTATCTTATAAGTCCCTAGAACTCTATAGCCTACGTGTGGAATATAACCGTAGTAGGCGACTTCATCTCCTAGATTAACGTTGAGCAACCTTGCTTTATCGTAACATAGGAGGGCCTCGTTCTCATTAAGTGGGCACCTTCCTTCGACGAGTGCCTCAGGTATTCTATAAGTCTTATTCATAACGTCCTTGTTAAGAAATATTCTACAGGCCATTTGGACTTTGATGCTTTCATTCTTCAAGTTTGTCAAGAAAAAGTATCCGTGGGCTTTAACAGTCGCTGTTTCTACCGCCGGCAATCCTACTACCGCGTCATCAATAAAAACTTGTGAAATACCAGTTGTTCCCGTGAGCGAGACAATCCAAGAGTAATCCTCGTCTAGAATGCCGATAGGGCTTTCAATGGTGATTGCATTAAAACTGTGCGTAACCTTTACTGTCTGCACGTTTTTCACATACGCTGTTCCTAAAGTCAACAAGAACACGAGTGAGCCTGTGACAAAAGAGCTTGCAAGAATTAGAGATGTATACCTGAAAGCCCTGCGACGGATGTCGCGGACTGCTAACATAAGGATCGAGGAAAGCCGTCTAACTCCAATAAGGTCCTTGGCTTTTTCAATTAGAAACATTGATGAAACGAAAGTTGAAACGAGTAGAAGTGCGTAAATAATACTGTTGAATAGGCGGCTCTCTGGAGTTAAACCGAAAAACAAGAGTTTTACATCTGGTGCGAAGGATATAAAGAAAAGCCAAGAGAGTGAAAATGTAACCACCGCGATGATGGCTTTTCCTAATCTGGACTCGGAAGCCAGATTACCCATAAAGATCGCAAAAAAGACGGAGATTGCATACAATATTGTAAATGAAACCGGTGCAAACGTGGTTAGTCTTGCTATCTGATTGTCGACAGTGTTTTTAACCATAAGAATCTTGCGATGATACATTATAGCAGTTAAGTAGTCACCGGCCTTAGCATAAGATATTCCTTCCTCAACCATGTTCTCTACAACTGAGGCAGTAAATTGAGGGATGAAACCTTCCTCAACCATTCCAGATATTTTCGATTTTAGCTCTGAAGCTATTTCCCACATCCTATTAGAGTAAATCTCGTATTTAAGGTCTAGAACTAAGACTTCCCCGGGCTCAAGCCAGTAATAGTTACTATTATTTGAAAGTCTGTAAAAATCGGTCATCCACCATTGAGATTCGACTGTGACACTGAACTTAACACGTGAAAAACGATTCTCAATTATTACTGTTATGTTATCAGGTTTACTGTTTGCCGATACCACGTAGCTCTTTTGAAACAAGGAGTCTTCAGTGAAAAAGAGCAATTGAATACTGAGGGAATCCCATTTTTTGAAAGGGTCGTCTAAATTCACAATGACAATAGTGCTCGAGCCCTCCTCTTCCAATGAGGCTTCACCATGAACCTTACCGTTGGTTAAACAGAGGATATGGATGCTGATGAATAATAGTGCCATAATAAGCTTAGTGTTAAAGGCTTTTAGCATAGCTTTTCTCAACAGCCTTAGTTAAAAACCTTTAACACTCAATATAAAAAATTTACCCAAATTTTACCAAAAAGTTTATAAGTATTAAATTATACACTAATATACGGTGAAAAAGGATGGAGAAAAAGGCGTTTACTCCAGGCCTAACACCAAAGTCACTCGTCATCCTCCTTGTCCTCATCGTTTTGATGAGCATAACGCAAACCTTCATATATTTCGCCACGGGAATTGCCGATTTTGCAAACTATTGGAACGATGAGCATCGATGCGGCCTCTTGTTTAAAGGAATAGGCTGGTGGTTCCTCACGTTCGCCATATTAACAGCCGTAACCGGAAAAGTTGCCCTGAGTAAGCAGGAGTCTGTAGTTATCTTGGCGTCAAGCTTCATAATAGGGTCTGAGATAGGTCCATTGATAGCGGGTGTGATCATGTCTGTGCCTTTCGGCGCAAACGACCCTGCTGTGTCTCAATACGTAAAGTACCTGCCGGAATGGTACAGGGTCCCGCCCGAGGCTTCAGACTTCTTCCTAAGAGGGGGACCAGTTAGATGGGATCTCATAGCGGGACCGTTCGTCGGGTGGGTTGTAGTCATAATCATATGGCAACTATTCCAGTATTCCATGGCTCTAGTAGCACGGCGTACGGTGATAGATGTTGAGAAGCTTCCATTCCCATGGGCTCAGCCGGCCAGCATATTGCTCGATCATTGCACAAGAACGGAAGACGGGAAACCCGTACTTATGAAGATGGGGAATCCAGTAATAAAGCGGATTTGGGCAGGTGTTGCAATAGGTATCATACTGTACCTTATCTTCATACCCAGGTTCTGGATACCCGACTTCCCGGTGCCGATGGACCCGGAGTACCACTGCACCTCGCCTGTTCACCCATGGCTGTTTGACAAGAGGGGTGCTTGGGTCACTACAATTCCATGGTTCCAGTTCTACCTTAGCGTGCAGCCGGAACTAGTTGCCTCAACCTTCTTCTTCCCAATGGACGTGCTCTGGACCGTCAGTGGCCTATACTTGATTCTTACAGTAATACTTCCTCCGATCGTTGCGCCTCTAGGCTGGCAGGGAAGAGACTACGGTGGAACCCCATGGTGGGTGAAAATACCTGACGCAGGGTCCTGGTGCACCATTTGGATGGACTTGTCTCAATATCCTATAAACATCCTGTTTGCCTTCTTCGCCGGCATCGTCTTCTACGGCTTGTTCAGGTTCATCTGGAACTGGAGGTCTTTCAAGGATTCCTTCATGGGCTTGCTGGGGAAACCAGTATCCGGGGAGGAGAACGAGCCTATTCCTATCCGGTACATATGGTTGATGTTCATCGGCTTAGGAATACTGTCATTAATCATGCTGGTCGTAGGCTTTGAGATGACTGTTGGAGTAGCGCTAATCACGATTCTCTTCGCCCTGATGTACTGGTATTCAAACGTTCGTCTAGTCGGCGAAGCCGGTCCATCAAACTATTGGGCTGGAGGAGGAGAGTTCGCTAACATTGTACCCTATTTAGGCTATAAGCTGGGCCTGATGCAGGAGAAGACTATAGGTGCAGCAAGCAGCATGCTTTTTGCAAACAACTATATTGCGGGATACATATCGTCAGCATCGTTCGCCGGCTTCGGCCTCGCAGGCTACAGTATAGCAAGGGATACTGGCACGCGTCCGAGAGACATATTCATCGCTCAAGTGCTGACGATAATCATAGGGCTGGCGGTCACCTACGTTTTCGCGCTCATCTCCATATCCTCATTAGGCTGGACGGTGAAGTATAAAGGGAAACCGACTTGGACAACTCCCTGGGTTTCATGGTTCGGCGGTGTTGCGGAGAACCCCAAGGGGACAATAGATTGGTTTGAAGCACCCGCAGCCGGACAGCCATGGTATACGAACACCGCGACTGCTTGGCTGGTTGGCGGCATCCTGTTCTTCGTATTGATGGTTGCGAGAAGCCTCTTCGCATGGTGGCCATTAAACCCTGTCGGATTCCTGATCTTCGGCCTGTATAACACGATAAAGTACTCGCCTGCCATACTTGTAACGACAATCCTTAAGTATACTGTAGTGAAAATAGGGGGTACGCCGCTCTATGAGAAGGCTACACACTTCGCGGCCGGAGTCATAGCTGGATCCCTAATAGGAAGAGTAATACTCGGACTCATAGGCTATGTGACTGGACTACCACTCGTATACTAGCGGTGCTATCAAACTTTTTTTTACTTTTTCAAGTGGTTGTCATCAAATCTGGGTAGAGTTGTTTAACTTCTTCTCTTAACACTCGAAGTATTGCGTTAAACAGACAGACTACGTCTTCAACTTTCCTGTTTACACCAGGAATTCGGTCGAACTGCGTATCCAACGCGATAAGCCAGGTTATTCCAGTCGGCTTTCTGTAGAATTCCTTAACGAGGCTGAGAAGGAAATTCTCCGATTCTGTTAAAGACGGGTATTCTGAAGGAATCGAGTGGAGCCCAATCGTTAAACCGTCTGGATTAACCCTTTTCACGAGCCTCATAACCTCTTCGTCCCGGTTTAGAATACTTGCAAGCTCGTCAGAAATCTGTAGGTCAGCAATATGGAGACGGAGCTCTTTTAAAAACGGGTTTATTTTAAAAACCCCTTTTCTCGGGAGCAATCCCTCCCATTCCAGTAAGCATTCCATGCCTTTAAGCTTCCTATAAAGGTCCTCTAAAGCCGTATTCATGCTGCTTCCTCCTAAGGCATCATGAAGAACGCTTATACGCCAAGCTGTGTCAAAAAAGCCGGCCGGCCTCCGTTGGAATATGAGATAGTTACAGGGGATTTCCTTCGGAGTAACATATATCAAACCTCCGATGATTCTCCAGTCCTTCACGTATCTCCGAAAGAGATTAACTATGTGGGGCGTCTCGAAAACAGACTTTTTTCCTACTTTAAATTGCACGCTGAATATGTTTCATGAATTCGTATTTAAAGCTTCTTATTTAACTAACTGTCATCATCGAGCAAAATATTTATTAAGATGTGGTTCAGTTATCTACATACCGTATATGATACCCTTGCCAAAAAACGTGTGTTATAAATTATTAGTCACTACCTTATTCACAATATTGATTTTCGTCAATTCTTTAAATACTATGTCTGTTTTAGCAGATAGTGCAAACGGTTTTAAGAGTGTAAGGGAGATAGCGGACGCAGGTCTAATCGAGAAGCTTGTAAGCTTCATAGACTATGAAAGGGTCGAGAGCCACATTAGGAAGCTCTCCTCCATCTCAAGGTTCACCGGATATCCGGGTTGTCTCGAAGCTGCGGATTATATTAAGAGTCAACTCGAAAGCTACGGTTTGAAACCGTTCTTCCAAAACTATAGTGTTATTGTTCCGGTTGACGGAGGCGCTACACTAACTACTTTAGACCAGAATCCTCTGACATTAAAAATATACCCTATGCTTCCAAACCTTGCCTGTCCTCCAGCTACTCCAGGCTTGGAGGGACGTTTAGTCTACGCTGGAAAAGGAACTCTTAAGGAGCTCAATGGGCTTCCTTTGAATGGAAGTGTAGTTATACTTGATTTTAATTCGGGATACAACTGGCTTGACGCTGCACAGTTCGGAGCAAAAGCATTCCTGTTTATAGAACCGGATGAAACTAAGAGTTATGAAGCAGAGTCTAAGCGGATATATGCTCCGGTGAACATTCCTAGGTTCTACATTTTAAGGGAAGAGGCTGAAAAACTGCTGCAAAGACTTAATGAGGCTGGCCCCCAAGGCCTATCGGTGTTTATTCAGTCTAAGATGACTTGGGAAACTAAGGAGGCACAAAACGTCATCGCGCTTGTAAAAGGGCAGTTGAATGAAACAATCGCTATTTTCTCTTTCTACGACGCGTTTTCTCCAGTTCCTTCTCTTGCGTATGATGCTGATGCTGCCTCTGGAGTTGCAATCTGGCTGGAGATAGCCAGGTATTTCAGCATTAATAAGCCTCTTAGGAATGTTTTATTCGTATCTTTCTCCGGACATTTTCAGACTCTGGCAGGTGGGAGAGCTTTTGTAGATGAATACATCTTCGGTGAAAAACCAGATCCAGTATTGGGCTACAGGTATGGGAGAAATATAAAACTGGCCTTAGGACTGGATATATCGACGGATAGCCCGTCAGCCTGCATAGCCTGGGGAACATCCGCCGGTAATTCTTTGATTCAGATAGGGAGGGCAGGATACGCTTACATCAGGGATGCTGTCAAGCCGATTTTCTACGAGGAGGCTCCTGGAGTACAAACACCCCGTGATGAAGAACTTACTAGCATACTTCAGGAGCCAATAAATAAAGGAAGCCTAGTATATTATGTGAATAGGATAATGGGAGAGAAGACCGGTTATCTATACATGATAGGCGACAGAATTTCTCAAGTCAATGATTACATACCCATGTATCCGTTAGCCCGTACACCTTACATGAGGCTTGAGAGCCAGTTGATTGTGCAGGTTGGAGGCATAGGCTTGACTGTTCACACTTCAGTGGCGGATAGGATCCATTGGGGCCTACCCATAAGTAATTTGAATAAGGTCAATATGCGAAATCTTAGGCCTCAGGCCGAATTCAGCCTTTGTTTAGCATACCTCTACATCTGGCTTGATCCGCAAGTATTAAACCAGTACGTCAACATACCCGGGTGGACGAAGTGGGATGGTACAGGCTTAGGATGGCCAATTTTTGAGGGTAAAATATTAGAATTCGATAAGTCATTAGGAAAGTATGTTGAGGTGCCGAATGCATTAATAATGTTTTTCTCCTGGCGTACACCATACTTCGAAATTGTTTTAAAGAGCGATGAAAAAGGATCATATCGGGCAACAGGATTTCAGGGAGCAGTAGGCGGGTCTCCGGTAACCAGTGGTGGAGGCTTCGTTTACTACGCGTTTGCTTTCGTCATAAACGAGACGAACGGAAATGTAGAGTATGCTCCAGACTCTGGTGTGTTTGGGGCTATGTACGGCCAGTCTTTTCAATACTGGCTAAGGAGTATGGGAAAGGAAGTTGAACAGTTAAACATACCTGTATTTAAATGCGGCTCCATAGTCCTTCATGGTCTTCTAGATCCGAGACTGATGAACGTCAGAACTTCTTTCAAAACAAGGATTAACGATGCTTTCTCACATGCTGAGCTCATCGCCTTCTCAGACCCGTCAATATTCACTGACTGCTATTTGAGAATGATGCAGGCGACAATAGCAACGGGGACACCTGCTGCAGAAAGCCCAAGTATAACAATGGTAGTATTCGTCCCACCTAGAACTCCAATCGAAGTGCTTCTATACATAGGTCCTACGCTCGTTGGAGCTTTCAATAACGGAGGGAATGGGTTTACGGTTGAACCTGGACGAGTTATCCGTAGGTTTGCTCCCATGCAGATCGCGTCTGATATCCTATTGCTAAACGAGAGGCGGCTTAATACTCTTCACACTCATGGAGTCTTCAGTATAATGAATGTGTCCGAAGCCCGTCAATCGGAGGCGTTGAGGTATCTTGAAATAGCATCCAATAGTCTCTCAAACCTGAACTATGAAGAATGCTCCTACTATATTTATAAGTCTTGGAACTATGTTGCAGAAAGTTATACGATGATTAAGGACATGTATCTTGATACCATAAATTCTGTTGCTTTCATCTCAGTACTCAGCCTTCTTTTTTCCATACTTTTAGAGAGGCTTATATTTTCCTCAGGCGGTTTCAAGAGGGCTTTCATCATTATCTTCATATTCATTTCTATCACAACATTATGCTCAGTGCTTCACCCTGGTTACCTCCTCGCTTCAAACATAGGTTTAGAGCTGCTGGGCATTAGTGTAATATTAATGCTCATACCTGCAATCATGCTATTACTCAGCATGGCAAGCCGCCAGTTATCTCAAATAAGGGAAGAGCGTAGAGGTATTGAAGCACCGGCAGTGGATAAGTTATCTGCCTTCATTCTCTCCCTTTCATATGGATCGTCCAGTATGAGAAAACGTCCATTCAGAGTATCGCTAACATTATCGTCAATAATTGCAATAGCTTTTGCAATAAGTCTACTAACGAGCATAAGTTCTTATTCTTGGACTAACATTATCCCGGAGAGCGTTGAAGCTGAGCTTATACCATATAACGGCTACATGTTAAGAACAACGGATTGGTCTCTTGCACAACAAGTGCCACAAGGCCTGTCCGTCACGCTCGTAAAGTATCTGGAGTCCCAGTTCCACGATGCGGTTGTAGCTCCCAGAGTTTTATCTCCGATTGTTTTCAACGTGCCTTGGTATAACCTGTTGTGGGTTGATGGCATGCCAAAGAATATTACCAGTTCTCCGGTTCGCGCAATAATGGGCCTTTCTGTGGCTGAATCAAAGCTGGTGAACAATTGGAATAATTCTATCATGTCTGGGAGGTGGTTGGAGAGTGATGAAGGATTTGAATGCTTAGTCAGTTCTGACATAGCAACATACCTGGACATAAAATTAAACCAAACAATAAGGTGGTCTGGTACTGAATTCAGAGTGGTGGGGATTTTTGATCCAAGTAAAATCGGGCGGGATATTGACGGGGAACCAATGACGCCTAGAGATTTCCAAGCAATAATGCAAGCTGGCTCTGTGTCAAAAATTCTTCCATATGTGCCGCGTTTGAATAGCTCGTTCATCATAGTTCCGTGGAAGACGCTCTGGAAACTAGGTGGAGAAATCATGAGCATAGCGGTTAAACCTTCTAAGGTGGAGCCGGAGACTGCTGCCGCTTTGGCGCTTGAGACAGGTGCTCATGTATTCACCGTCGCGACTATTAATGGAAGACCAACTGTTCTCAAATATTCTAAAACTAACGTCATCACCACATCGGGCTTCGACTATCTTTTAATACCCCTGGTAATAGGAACGCTTATCATAGCTAACACGATGCTGGGCGGAATATACGAGCGACGAAAAGACATATTCACTTTTTCAGTTGTCGGTTTGTCGTTAACACAAATTTTCTTCATGTTCATGGCTGAGGCTATCGTTTATGGAACCATAGGGGCATTCCTAGGGTATTTGGTTGCAATGAGCGTCGCGTTCTTATCCTCTTATTTCCAGTGGGGTGTAGTCTTCAACTTTACTTCGGGTTACGTGATTTTAGCCCTCGCAATAGCGATGCTGGCGATACTCGTCGCGATGAGTCTTCCGTTTTTAAGCGTAGCCCAGATTGCTACTCCTTCTCTAGAAAGGAAGTGGAAGGTTCCTGCTCCAAAGGGTGATCACTGGGATGTTAGGTTTCCTTTCTTAATTGCAGAGGAGGAGTTCAATGGATTCCTGTTGTTTATGAAGGAATACATTGAAAACCAGAGCGGAGATGTGCTTGGTATTTATAATTTGAGAAGCATAGAGGTAAAGACTGTTGAGGTTCCCAGTGGTGGCCAGGAGCGTGCATTACGGGCTTTAATGGATCTTCTTCCACCGGAGCTCGGCATATCTCAGGAAGTTTTAGTTGCAGGCACATGGGATCCGCAAAGGACCAGGTATAGTCTGCATGTTGTTACAAACCGGATTTCCGGGACTCCTGCAGACTGGATGAGAAGAAACACGCTGGTATTGAACTTGCTCAGAAAACGTTTCCTCCTCTGGAAGAGCCTCACACCTAAAGAGAAATCTGCTTATTTAGAACGTGCACATGCGTCATGAGAAGCAGCTTTGGACTGATAAAGTATATATATAGCTTTACTAAGATAATGTTTTATGACTGTTGAAGAGAGATCCTCGACAGAGCCGGAATTTAAAGGGGGTTTTTCGAGGATAACTGTCATTACAATTCTCTACAGTGCTCTAGTTCTCATCCCTATCGTGATATTCTCATCTCTCTATAGCGGAGCCAGTATCGCCGGGGCAGCCCCGTACATAATGATTATCATAATCACTCAAATGTCGGTTTTGCTCGGAAGAAAGCCTTTCACCAGGCAGGAAGTTTTAGTTGCCTATGTAGCTACGTCAGTATCTGCTACTTACACCGGTATGGGAGTTTACGCTATTTTTAACACCTATATGCGTTCAGCTCCAGGTATTAAAATTGCCCCTTACATACCTGAATGGGCTGCTGTACAGTTAACATCCCCCGCATATCTTCAACGAACATTACTGCATCCAGACTGGATTCCTTTCATCATAGTCAATATGGGCACTACAGTGCTGTGGTACATAGCCAACATGTCGTTGGGACTGATGGCCGGGCAGCTCTACTATGATATCGAAAAGCTCCCGTTCCCTATGGCTTTAGTAGGTGTTGAAGGGGTGATAACTCTTTCTGAGAGAGAAGAGAAAAGAATAAGATACTTTACTTTGTTTCTAATACCGGGTGCTATTTTATCGGCTTTGATCTATGCGCTGCCAATGGTTAGCGCGGCCATCACGCGTCGCACAGGCATAACGCTAATCCCTGTTCCTTGGAGTGATTTAACTATTTTTATAGACGCAGTCCTACCGGGTAGTGTATTCGGCATCTCTACTGATCCATTAGCCTTCGCTATGGGATTTGTAATACCGTTAGAAGTATGCGTAGCAATGCTTATCGGAGCAATCTCGGTGAGCATAGCGGGCAATTCTATTCTTTACGGTTTCGGCCTCTTGCCTAGAGTCTATAGAGGAATGAGCATCGCAATGAATTATACATATGCTTACTTGGATTTTTGGGCAAGCCCAATGATAGGACTGGCCATTGCTGCTGCACTAACGCCTCTCCTCATTCATCGCGATACTCTATTGGGACTGTTAAGAAGTATGAAGGGTCTTACAGCATCTCAGAAGTCAATGGGGTATGTTTCACCTTTACGTCTAATCACACTGTACGTTGCATGTAGCTTTGGAACCGTGCTAGTAACCCTATACCTTTGTCCCGGTTTCATACCTTACGCTCCTATAGCGATCATCATGGGTGTTGCATGGCCTTTCATATTCGTAATAGCTCAGGCAAGGGGAATGGCCGTATCCGGCGTGCCGCTAAACATTCCGTACATCTGGGAAGGGATTCTCGGCATGATTCCGTATAACGGGGTGGACATATGGTTCGCACCTCTTTACACCTCCAGAATGGTAGGCATAGGGTCGCCCACTGCGGAATGGGCAGGCACGTATGTCATGGCTAAACTAACCCAAACTAAAATTTCCGACATAATTAAAGCATGGTTTATAGCTCTTCCTATTACGTGGACTATGGTATGGATGTTTACTAGTGCTTTCTGGACACTCGCTCCCATCCCCTCAATGTTTTATCCGTTTACTGCTCAAACATGGCCTATGAATGCTGCTATAACTGATCTCTACATGTCTAAAACGTTCACGACAGCGTTAAACCCGTTATTGATTGGTGGTGCTGCACTTATAGGTGTTGTCATGTATATCGTGTCAAGCCTTCTCAAATTCCCGAACTTCCTGATGGGATTTGTATTAGGAGCCAGTGGATACATTCCTGGGTCAGTATCTATATTTATCGGTGCCCTTTTGAACCGGTTTTTACTAAAGAGATTTCTAGGGGAAGAATGGAACAAATATAAAGCTGTTGCTGTCGCTGGCCTAACTTGCGGTGAAGGCATTATACTAGGTTTATCCGCACTATTTACAGTAATATCAAATTCTCTTATGACCATTCCTTACTAGGGTTAATCATGTGTTTGAAAATCGCCTTCTAAGCTCAAATAATTCTTATTGAAACGTAAACTGGACATTGTCCTGCCATTTTCCTTAAGAATACTTCCTTTCCAGCTAACCTTAAAACCTTTCTAAGCTCTACCACGGCTTCCCTATTCATCCCTAATCCAAGATAGGCTATTATCTTCCTGCAGCGTGCTTCCATAAGCTTTTTATCGTAATTCAAGGCGTTGAAATATTCCTCAGGAATTTCTCTCTTTAAGCTCGCTATTTCTTCCTCTCTTTTCATCGCTTCCTTCAACATGTCTTTAAACAATTCTAAAGCCTCCCTCTTTCTTCCAAGCATCTTGAGGGCGAGACCCTTATAGTAGGCTTCGTCAATATTGAAAAACTTTTGAGTAAGAATACTTTTCCACATCTTCCTCGCCTTCTTCTTCTCCCCCATGAGAAGATAACACTGGCCAGCCCAGTACCTCTGTTTAGCCTCATGCCTATGCGGAGCATAAGGTGCCCCAACACCCAGATTCCTCGGGTATGTTAAAGCGTTAAGGAAGTCTTTTAAAGCCTCTTCATACCTTCTTCTGTTCACCCTCTCCAACCCTCTCCTCACATGGGCCTCTACGAACATCTCCCAGTAGCCATAGTATCCTTCAGCAGGAGTGAAAGTGTTCTCCTCGAGTATTTTAAGCGCCTCATCGTTTTTCCCCGTGTCGATGTATGCTGAGGACAATGCTGCCAGTATCGAGTCTTTCTTAATTCTGGTCCTCGCTTCTTCTAAGGTTTTAACAGCCTTTTCAACGAGTTTTGTCCAACGGCATACATCATAGTATTCAAGGTATAGCCTGTAATTGTCTTGATCAATGTCAATCGCTTTCTCATATTCCTTTAACGCTTTCTCATAATCCCTGTACAATCTGTTGTAAGCAAAACCAAGGTTCCTATGTAGGATTGAATACTTAAAACCGCTTTCCTCAGCTTTTTCCCATTCCCCTATCGCCTCTTCAAATCTTCCGAGCTGAAACAAGAGGTTTCCGAGATAATACCTTGCCTTAGGGCTCCCGGTGTTTTTGATGACGCTTCTAAGTATTTCCTCCTCAATCAACCTGTGTGGAAACACGCGGTCGGGATTCCTCAAATCCCCAGCCTGATAATGCTTTTTCATCTCCTCTGTTTGTTGAAGCCTCTCACAAACGAAGCCTAGGTAATAGTGGACCATAGGGCCATTAAGCCCCTTCGACACACCAATCTCCAGGACTTTCTTGGCATCTTCATAAAAATTGATGCTGATGTATTCCGTAGCTGCTTCAAGGAGCTTCTGTTCTTCAGATAAAACGATCCTTTCGAATTCAGGCTTGCCCTCCTCCGAGCAGAGCATGAGCTCAGAAAGCAACGGGTAGTAAAGCGGAAAGGCTTCCAAAGCCTTTTTAACGATATCTAAAGCTTCCTTAACCTTCTTCTGCTTCCTTAAGACTGCGGCGAGGAGGAATGTGCACTTAAAATCCTTCGAATCCCTCTCAACCACCTCCCTAAGCACCTCTTCCGCTTTCTCATACTCTCCATTTCTGATTTTTACGACTGATATCCAATACGAGGATTGCGAGAAGAACTTGGTTCTAGCCTTCCAGAGCTCTATTTCCGAGTTGAACTCGTCTCCCAGCTTAAGGTAGCATAGCCCCAAATAATAATGCGTTTCACTGTAATCCGGGTCCCTTTTCAACGCTTTTTCGAGAAGCTTAACAGCCTCAGCGTACATGCCCCTCCGATAATAGATAGTGGCTAAGGAACACAATGCTTTCGAGAAACCCTCATCGACCTTTAATGCTTGTTTATACTTCAATTCTGCAAGCAATGTATTACCCATTCTTTCCTCCAGTTCCCCATCAATCCAAAGCTCTTCAGCGGTCTTTTTAGCATTGACGACGAGTTCGCTTGGACGGTAGTATACGGATTCGTCAATCTTCGTCTTATAATCCCTGCAATCCCAAGCTATGATCTCCACGCCTTTTTCATCAATGGCTTCAACCTTCACCTTTTTATCCTTGGATTCAAACTCCTTAACGAAAGGATCCGTGGGCGCCAAGTTGAGTTTCTCCTCGACAACCTGCCCACCAAGATGGATTCTGATAACGGAATTCGGGAAAACCTTCGTCACGTGAATCCCCACAGTTACTTTGAACTTTCCATTTTCAGGTTTGATGTCAACATATACCACGGCATCCTTGTTCGCATAGGATATTCCTCCTATCTTCGGAACGGGATACCACCATTCATCCCATTCATCGAAATAATGAGGATCAACAAAGCCAACTATGCTCTGCGTCCTATACTTGCCGGATTGAAGCTCAATGTATGGCACCCCTTTATCTGAAAGTATTGGCGCCCAGAAAAGCCCGTCTTCACTAGTTCCCCATGTGAACCTTTTCTTCCCAGGAATCTTGAAATGATTCGCGTACTGCACTACTCCGTAATGCATATTGTAATCGTAGTATCCGAAGAAATCCTCCTCAGAATCTATTATAAAGGCGTCGACGGCGAACTTGCAATTCTTATACCAGCTGACGTCAACACCGTCTTTTGTCACTGGAAACGTATCGTCTGTCAAGTGTTTGCCTGGTATGAAGACCCTGCTGCCCTCGGTAACCGGCTCAGCAGTATTCGTCCAGAAGTAGTATTTGGTTCGCAACACATCGTTGTTAAAAATTTTAACGGATGTTTCTAGAAAATGTCTACCCGGCCTCAGGGTGAGGCCTACCAAATAATATATGTTGGTGATGAAGTTAATGTTCCCTATGTAAACAGTTACGCCACCATCCTCCAACTCCTTAACTTTCCAGTCTACTGGAGAAAAATTGTCTGGAGTATGATGACCCCTGTCCAAACTGTTGAACTCTACTCCGTTAGCAATCCATGCACCTCTTAAAGCTATGTTGGCTGGCCTTATTATTTCATTGTAGTGAAACACATGGGCATTGTTAACCTTATCGTATAGGTCGTGCAGTCTTGCCCCAAGCGATGGTATTACCCTCATCTTTAGGTATTCGTTTTCAACCACTATACTATCGTAGGTAACCGGTTCAGGCTCATCGCTAAAATTGTTTAAACCAGTATAGGGGTAGTATTGGAAAAACCTTGGTAAAGGATCTTCGTCAAGCACTCTATAGGTCTGTATCTCTACCTTCTCGTCATACCATTTGCTGGTCATGGATTTATAAACACATATTAACACATTAATTAAGTTTTGGGTACTCTATTTTTTATTCGCTATTAGCTGAGCACTACCTTTTGGATCGGAACACTAGTCGAGAAGATATACTTACATAAAGCAGGCCCTATCCTTTCCAGCTTTTCAATTCATCCCTTGATCAATTTATAGGTCCCTAGCCTAATCGCATTTATCTAACCACCTTAACTTGCTAAGGGAATAAATTTAACGAGAACTTTCAGTGCGCACAAACATAGAAGCCGCGGAAAAACATATTAGGTAGAAGGATGTAATAAGTTGCGAGTGAAAATGGTTGTGGAAAAAGAGTTAAAGTCGATAACTATAAACACATTGGCTTACACAGTTCCTCCTAAAACAGCCGACAGGAGGTCTGAAAGCATTACTGCAGAAGAGGACATGCACATAGTGGCCATCGAACACTTTATAGGGGTTAGTAGTGGAGGCTATCCTACTGATAATGGGCACGTGTTGTCAAAGAATCCTGACAACCCGTGGGTTAAATGGAGTGGAAAAGCTACTGGGATGGAGCCAACCGAGGAGAAAGGTTATTTCGGATACTGCGGAAGGGACTACTACTCTGAAGTAAACGGTGTTAACGACGTATGCGTGTACGAATGCTTCCTATCAGGCTATTTCCTCGTGAAAAGGGGCGAGAAGCTTTACATGCATTGCTACGCTGGCAACCCTACGAGTAAACAGGTTGTTTTCCATCACTGCGTACGCTTAATTTACTGGTGACCCATTAGTTGCAGGAGCGACGGTTTAAAAAGACGTACAAGCTTCTTAGCGCGCGAGTTTCATTACTTTTGTCATTTCTGCATAAGTATTTTTTAAGTCATAACAGATTTCCGTTCTCTTCAATGGAATAACAACCATGTTTTCTCTATCCGACTTCTCGTTATTACCTGGTAAGAGAATTTTACTGAAGGAAAGCTATTGAAGCTTGCGCAATGCGTAGACCATGCATGCAAATCATGCTCCTTAGAGACACAGCTCTGCAGAAGTTCCTATAAACTCTTCATAAAGCCAGGGTTTTAGTACGTGTCAATTCTTATTGAAACATAAACCGGCCATGATTTAGACATTCTCTCCACGAAGATCCCCCTACTAGTTATCCTCAAGACCTTCCTAAGCTCCTTCATCGCTTCCCTATTCCTTCTCAGTCCAAGATAGGCGATTATCTTCCTGCAGCGTGCCTCCACAAGCTTTCTATCGTAATTCAAAGCGTTAAAGTACTCCTCTGAAATTTTTCTCTTTATGCTGATTATCCTCCCCTCTTTTTCCAAAGCCTCCTTCAACGCACCCTTAAACAATTTTAAAGCCTCTTTTTTCCTTCCAAGCATTCTTAGGGCAAGGCCCTTGTAGTAAACCTCGTCAATATTAAAGAACTTCTGAATGAGGATGCTTCTCCACATCTCCCTCGCCTTCTTCTTCTCCCCCATCAGGAAATAGCATTGGCCAGCCCAGTACCTCTGTTTAGCCTCATGCCTATGCGGAGCATAGGGTGCTCCGACACCCAGGTTCTTCGGATAAGTCAGAGCCTTAAGAAAGCACTTCAGAGCTTCTTCATACTTCTCATTCTTCAAATTCTCTATTCCTCTTCTCACATAAGCTTCCACAAACAGCTCCCAGTAGCCATAGTATCCTTCAGCAGGAGTGAAAGTGTTCTCCTCGAGTATTTTAAGCGCCTCATCACACTTTCCGTCGTTAACGTATGCTACGGATAACGCTGCCAACACTGACTCCTTCTTAACCCTACCGCTTATCTTCTCTAGAGCCTCAATTGCTTTCTCAAAAAGACGAGCCATAGAGCAAACCTCGTAATACTCGAGGTAAAGCCTATAGTTCAGCGGATCCATGGCGATCGCTTCCTCATACTCTTTCATAGCCCTCTCATAGTCTCTGTACAGCTTGTAATAAGCAAATCCAAGGTTCCTATGGAGGACTGGGTGTTTCAACCCATTCTGCTCTGCAATCCTCCATTCTTTGATCGCCTCGTCAAATCTCCCGAAGTGAAATAGAAGATTTCCTAAATAGTATCTTGCTTTGGGACTCGCTGTAATGGTGATAACACTCCTGAGTATTTCCTCCTCTTCTATCCTGTAAGGAAAGACGTAATCCGGGTTCTTTGAATCGCCAATCCGATAATGCTTTTTCATTTCATCTACCTGTTGAAGCTTTCCGTAAACAAATCCCAGATAGTAATGAACCATGGGTCCATCAAGGCCTTTTAAAATCCCTGCATTCAGAATCCTCTCCGCATCATCGTATAGGTTAGCTCTTATGTATTCAACAGCTACTTCCAAGAGCTTATGCTCCCTAGCTAGGACAACCCTTTCAAACTCTGGGCTACCCTCTTTCTCTGAGCACAGCATCAACTCTGACAGCAAGGGGTAGTATAGTGGAAAAACCTCTAGGGCCCTGTGAACGGTTCGCAGGGCCTCCTCAATCTTTCCTTGTTTCCTCAAAGCAGCGGCAAGCAGGAACAGACACCTGAAATCCATAGTATCTTTCTCTGCAACCTCTCGAAGAACTTCTTCGGCTTTTCCATACTCTTTATTTCTCATTTTGATGATGGATATCCCGTAGGATGATGGTGAGAAGAATCTCATGGACCTCCTGGCCTCCCAGAACTCTATCTCGGAGCTAAACTCATCTCCCAGCTTGAGATGACATAGACCAAGATAATAGTAGATCCCGTAATCTAGGTTTCTCTTCAAGGCCTCTTCGAGAAGTTTAGTAGCCTCACCATACTTTCCCTTCCGGTAATAAAGAATGGCTAAGGAGCACAATGCTTTCGAGAAATTACTATCCACTTTTAATGCTTGCTTATACTTCAATTCTGCAAGCAATGTATTGCCCATTCTTTCCTCCAGTTCTCCATCAACCCAAAGCTCTTCAGCAGTCTTCTGTTTCTCAGCGTCGATGCTAAATTCACTTGGACGACGGTATACTGATTCGTCGATCCTTGTTCTATAGTCCCTACAATCCCAAGCTATGATCTCATTACTGTTTTCGTCTATGACTTCAACCTTAACCCTCTTATCCTTAGACCTAAGCTCCTTAACGAACGGGTTTCCAGGCGTTAAATCGAATTCCTCTTCAACAACTTCCGCGCCTAAATGAATTTTAATTTTAGCATTGGGAAAGTCCTTCGTCACATAAACCCCGATCATTATTCTGAAGGCTTTGTCTCCAGGCTTGGCATCAACATAAATCACAGCATCCTTGTTAGCATAGGAAATGCCATTTATCTTCGCGATTGGATACCACCATTCCTCCCATTCATCGAAGTAATGAGGATCAACAAAGCCAACTATGCTCTGCGTCCTATACTTGCCGGATTGAAGCTCTATGTAGGGTATGCCTCTATCCGAAAGTATCGGTGCCCAGAGCAAGCCGTACTCGCTGGTTCCCCACGTGAACCTCTTCTTCCCGGGCACTTTGAAATGGTTAGCATGCTGTACTAATCCATAATTCGTGTTGTAATCATAATACCCGAAGAAATCCTCCTCACAATCTATTATGAAGGCGTCGACACCAAACATGCAATTCTTATACCAGCTGACATCGAGGCCCTCTCTAGTCACTGGGAAAGTGTCATCTACTGTATGCTTGCCGGGAATGAAGACTCTGCTCCCTTCGGTGACCGGCACAGCTGCATTCGTCCAGAAATAGTATTTGGCCCTCAGCGGGTCGTTGTTAAAAGTTTTGATGGTGGTTTCTAGAAAGGCCCTTCCAGGCCTCAGGGTTAAACCAACCAAATAGTATATGTTGTTAAAGAGAATAACATTTCCTATATAGACAGTTATGCTACCGTCCTCCCATTCCTTAACCTTCCAGTCCACCGGGGAGAAGTTATCCGGAGTATGTTCTGGCCTATCTAGACAGTTAAACTCAATTCCATCAGATGTCCACGCTTCTCTAAGGCCTATAACAGGTCTTAACACCTCATTATAGTGAAACACGTGAGCATTATTAATCTTATCGTAAAGATCGTGAACCCTCGCCCCCAGGGAAGGTATTATCCTCATCTTTAAATACTCGTTTTCAACCACTATAGTTTCATACACAACCGGTTCAGGTTTATCGTTGAAATTGTTTAAACCGACGTATGGATAATACCGGAAGAACTTTGGAAGCGGGTCTTCATCAAGGATTCTATAAACTTGTAGTTCTGTTTTTTCTGTATGCCATTTGCTGTTCATAATGTTAAAAAAACATTAGCTATATAAAAACTTTATAGTTGCAAATAGATGCACGCTGCGCGCTTAGACTATTTACTAAACTGTCAGCCTTTTTATAAGCGAAATGCTCTCTTCAATCAGGATTTCTGCCGAGCCCTTCGCAAGCCTGTTCCACCATGTTGGAGTAACCTCGTACCCGCCCTGTTCATACGCCTCTGAGGTGGCTATGTACCCGCAATACCCATTCGCATAGGAGACGATGAGGGTTGGGCTCAGTGGAGAGCTCTTCTTGACGCGTATGCCGACTTCAACAAGGGGCTCACCCGGTATTCCAACCAGTACCCCCCCACCTATTCGCAAGGCCTGCAACGTTGTTTCAACCGTCTTCTCCAACGGCATTTCACGAATCATTCTCAGGTTTTTCTCATAATAATTTAGAATAGCCTTGTTCCTCATTATTGTTTCAGCATCCGCGTTTCTAGCCTCAAGCTGAGAAACATGTTTCTCCTGGTTTTCAAACAGCTTGCGGGCTGTCTCCATGGAGGGCTCCGCCAGCGGTAGCGTAACTTTTTTCCCTGCAGTCTTTACAACCGGCTCCTCCTCTGTCTTGATGAACCTCATAGCGTTAAGGGCAGCATACGCCACTATTCTTCCAACAGCTTCAACATCCTCAAACGTGCCTGGGCAAGCATACCCTAACGAGGTAAGGGGATTAATGTCTCCATCCGCCCCGTTCGTGAAAAGAGCCACATGGTTAGCGTTTAGCCTCGACTCGATTATTCTCGAAACTACGCCAGGATAGTCTGCTGAAATAAGGTAGTTCGTATCTCCCAGCACAACACCGTGGCACGCGTAATTCACAAGTGAGGC
>Ga0272449_1000197_pt1 | contig 77410 bp, 54 predicted proteins | sample YNPCB0241_FD_198679 | JGI IMG/M metagenome (GOLD analysis project Ga0272449, IMG submission 198679) | Hot spring sediment microbial communities from Yellowstone National Park, WY, United States - YNP-CB-024-1 | ecosystem: Environmental > Aquatic > Thermal springs > Hot (42-90C) > Sediment...
ATGCTTTAGGCTTCCCGCCGCTTTCCGAGCACTTCATAACTCCACTGACCCCGTGCTTTGTAGCGGTTTCAACCGAAGGAGAGGGCTGAAAGCCTTTTTCATCGAATTTTTGCAGCAGATCGCTGTTTCAACCACAGGCGAGCAAGAAGTGAGCAATGGTTTTTAGGGGGGCTGGAGCATTGGAGGCGACTAAACGCGGGTTTTTGCGATAGAGCCTAAGCGTGGCGCTAAATCTTGGATCTTTTCTTCCGGCCGGTGAGAAGGTCGTTCAAAAGGCACTTTTGCGACAACCCTGTCAAATCAGAAAGCCAACCAGGTTTCGCATCCTGAGAGATGGAAAATCACGGTAGGGTCCTGGGTCGCGGATAACGCAGATGAAAAAATTGTTCATACCAATATCGCTCGATTTTCCAGTCGAGCCAAATCTGACTCCCCGTAGGCAAGCCAAGATTTCGCTGAATGGTTCGGGCAAAAAACATTTGACATGAGCCCTGCAAGCATGGCCATAAGAAAGCAAAAATCTCTTCCACCAAAGAACGCCGTGACATAGTGGAGCGCCCGGCTATGTAGCAAGGGCTACCGTCATTTGCAGGAGTAGCTAGTCTTACCTCAAAGTCCACCGCTGCATGCCAGACCGCCCAGTTTTCTACGAAAGACTACCGTTGCAGGCTGGTGCCACCCAAGGACACTCCCCAGCTTCGCTGGGACGCCCGCCCACCCGCCGACCAGCCTGCCTCGTCCCTTTAGCGACTGAACACACTCCCACACGCCTCGCTTTTAGCGGGATTTCAGTGACCTCCAACACTCCCTCTTTAGGAGCGCGACCGAGGCTATCGCCACACCCAGGTCATGACGACTGGAATCCGGGTCAGCTCGGGTTCCAGTTTGAATGTTAGCAATAATTGTGCCAAACTTAGCAAACCAGAAACCCCGCAATTTTTGTGGGTTATTTTGAATCGCCCCTTTTGGACAAGTTGGACATTTTGGACAATTTTGGACAATGTCCAAAATGTCCAATCGTTTATAAAGCTAGACTCCAACTCAAAAACTCATGACCAGGACGAGCGCACCCGAACTTCGCCCTATTTGGCCACCTTCAATGTAAAACTCACCTTCGTCTCTTCTCCCCACTTGCTTTCGACTTCTATCTTTCCTCCATGGTCACTTATGATGCCATAGACAACGCTAAGCCCAAGTCCAGTCCCAGCACCAACCCCTTTTGTTGTGAAAAACGGTTCAAACACCTTGTCAATATCCTCATCCTTTATGCCTATCCCGTTATCCCAGACCGACACTTTCACCTCATCACCCCCATTATTCAATGACAGAGAGATCGCGATCTTCCCACCATGCTTCTTCCCTTCTTTCTTGAACTTAGCGTTTATCGCATCCACCGAATTCATCAATAGGTTTATGAATACCTGCTGTAGCTGATTGAAGTTCCCACGAACAAGAGGGAGCGCTTCTGGCTTATCCACGAAAACCGAAACATTCGCCTTACGCAGGCTCGAATCCATGAGGGTCAATGTCTCCATGATTACCGTACCCAGATCTAAGGGGGTCATCTCTGTCGTGTGTTCCCTCGAAAAATCCAAGAGCTGCCTCAGAAGAGAAGAAATCCTATCAATTTGCTCGACAATTACCTTGAGCCCCTGACGCATGTCTCGGTCGTCTTTAGCAAGCTCGTACAAATATTCTGCCCGCCCAGATATGATGTTCAATGGCGTCCCTATCTCGTGGGCAAGCCCCGAAGCAAGTCTTCCAATCGCAGACATCTTCTCTGTCCGCACCATCTCTCTTTGTGCCTTTTTCAGTGCCGAATACGCTTTTTCCAGCCTTTCATACAAAATCGCTCGCTCCAGAGCAACTCCCACGAAGTTCGCAATCGCAAAAAGAAGGTCCTCTTCATGACTTTCAAATGACCCACATCTAACGATGACTCCGAGCAGTCCCAGGTCGCTTGTCCTTCCTCGCAGGCGGAATAGCGCTACAGGACAGACCGTCTTTTGCCTTGACTTCTTCATCTTCAGTGCTGCCATGCCAGGGGTCTTCCCTTCCGCCTCCTGCGACGATATATAACGAACTACATCCTCGTTTGAGGCAAGGGTCACTGCCATTTCCTCGCTTATGCCAGACCAGGCAAGCGGTTTCAGTCTTTTACCCTCCACAAGAAGCAGAAGCACACACGCCTGAACATCCGCAACAACCCTTGTAGCATCTACTGCTGCCTGAGCCACCTCCTCGGGCAACAGCGCGCTCGCAAGTGCCTGAGACAGTTTCATTTGCGCCTCGAGCCTCCTCAAATAAAGCGAAGAGCGGCGCAATAGCTCCCTTCTATCGAAAAGGTCACGCACAATTGTGAGCAGTTCATGTGGGGGGGTCGGCTTGAGGATGTATCTTGATGCCCCGTGATTTAGCGCCTCTATTGCGCTGTGCACAGATGCATTTCCAGTTACAACCACTACATCCATCTGCGGCGCCTTTTCCTTGAGTTTTGCTAACACATCAATCCCCCCCATGTCGCTAAGTCTTATGTCAATCAATGCAATGTCGAACTCCCTCTCACTAACCTCCATCAGTGCCTGACTTCCTGTGTTGCAAACAAATGCCTCATATCCTTCCCCTCTCAAAACCTCTGCTATCGTTTCAGCCAGATACAGGTCATCATCCACGACAAGGACGCGTTTTTGTTGGGCCAAGTGCGTCATAGCTTCCTAAAAACACGGAAAAGCCCGAAATCTCTCGATGCTAACACAAGACCCATTCTCGTCACCCGGGCGCATCACAACATAATTATCATCCTAGTGCATCTTGACTTCAAGGTGCACAGAGTCTATTATATTGAGCGTCTTTGGGGCTGTAGCTCAGTTGGGAGAGCGCTAGAATCGCACTCTAGAGGCCGGGGGTTCGAATCCCCTCAGCTCCACCAGTGTAAAAAACCTGTAGGTTCACAGACACAAAAGATGTAGAAATATGTTCGTTTAAGTCGCTTCCTACATTACCGAACAAGATTCATACATCCTCACCCACAGGTTTCCTACAATGACAATGCCTCAGAAATCGTTCACATGCTTGCCTACCCGACTGTTTTCTACAGTTTCGTCAGCGCTAACACCAGCTTTTATATTGCCCATCAGACTGCAACTGCATGTAGAAAGTCTCTCAACTGTTCGAAGGTGATGTCATTTAGTTCAGTGAAGAACTTTTCCATTCTGGCACAGGTCCCGTAGAGACGGAAAGAGGCATTCCCAAAAGTAGAAGGTAGTGGAGGCAATGAAGCAGGAGGTTTTTCGAACCTCCATTCTATCTTTAGCCCGTGTGCTGGCGGGAAAAGACGCATCTTGGTAGTGATAGAAACGGTAGTCGCTCCTATATTTCCTTTGGCTGAACCACTGTCAACAATGGTTTCTGGAGGGGCTGTGGTAAAGCCAATCTCTTTCAGGGACTGTATTGCCTTTATGAGAGCGATGCGGTTTCCAAATGCTATCTTGTGCCAGTGAGTATCTTCTTTGGGAATATGATAGAGGGCGCGTGCAAGGAAGAGGAATGATGAGACAAGAGAAAGGTATATTGACAAGATCGGATATGCCGAGAGGAAACTTGTGTCGGTGTCCATGCCTACGAACTCGAACACCAGGACGAAAGAAACCGCTTGAACTGCACAAAGGGCAACTAGATACGGGATAGAAAACGAAGGATAGACGATGGGCAAAAATAGACAAAGTAATGCAAATAGATGTGGAGTCAGAATCCATGGGTTCCTGTCAATCGCAATCTTAAGTGGAGAGATATCAGTGGAGGAGTAACCCCAGTCAGCGCCGATCGTGGCAAAGATAGCGAGCTCACAGCCGAAACCGAGCAACAGACATAGGTTTGCGAAATATTTGCCTAGCCTCAGGCTAAGGGCGATGCAGGAAAGCCCTACGACGAATACTAAAAGACCGGCTACAAACTCTAGACCTTCGCTCACGGTTATGTTGAAGGGAGATTGGGTTCCTTCCAAACACCTGTTCTAAGAAACTCGGCAATAGAGCGGGCAGCCTTTCTTGCCTGCCCCATAGCGAGGATGACCGTTGCAGCACCAAGCACGATGTCGCCACCCGCCCACACCCTTGGCATCGAGGTCTGCATGGTCTCGGGGTCAGCAAGTATATTTCCCCGCCTGTTTGTCCTAATTTCAGGAGTTGCCTTTACAAGAAGCGGGTTTGAACGGTTTCCAATCGCCACCACTACTACATCTGCTGGAATCGTGAACTCGGAACCTGGGATAGGCACAGGTCTTCTGCGTCCTGACTCGTCTGGTTCTCCAAGAGCCATCTTTATACACTTTACCTCTTTGACCCATCCCTGCTCGTCACCTATAATTTCAATAGCATCCTGCAATAACAAGAACTCAACCCCCTCTTCCTTTGCATGTTCGATCTCGCCAAGCCTTGCTGGCATCTCTTTCTCTGAGCGCCGATACAGGATGTAGGACTTTTCGGCACCGAGCCTCAGTGCAGTCCTAGCCGCATCCATGGCAGTATTACCCCCGCCAAAGACCACGACCCTTTTCCCTCTGATGATAGGGGTATCAGCCCGCTCTGGAAACTCGTAGGCATTCATCAGATTTGCCCGCGTCAGATACTCATTCGCAGAATACACGCCTAACAGGTTTTCTCCCTTTATCCCTTTGAAAACAGGCAACCCTGCGCCCGTCCCAATGAAGACCGCCTCAAAACCCTCGTTGAATAGGTCATAGAGGCTTTTGGACTTTCCGATCGCGACATTGCACACAATCCGAACACCCATCTTCTGAAGGTTGGAAACCTCCCTATCTACGATCGCTTTTGGTAGCCTGAACTCTGGAATCCCATAAACCAGAACCCCGCCAGGGCGATGTAAAGCCTCGAATATCGTCACCTCGTGACCGAGTTTTGCAAGGTCACCAGCAGCAGTGAGCCCAGCGGGGCCAGACCCTATGATCGCAACCTTGTGCCCTGTTGAAGGTGCTTTCTCTATCCTTATCTCGGGGTAATGAGCCATCTCCCAGTCAGCAACAAACCTTTCGAGGTTACCTATCTTTACGCTCTTTCGAACATCCTTATGGCTCTTTGCAACCGTGCAAGCAAGCTCGCACTGGTCTTCCTGAGGGCATACTCGCCCGCACATGGCAGGCAACAGGTTCGTCCTTTTTATGACATCTGCAGCCTCGTGGAACTTTCCCTCACGCACCAGCGCTATAAACCCAGGTATATCAATCTCCACTGGACAGCCTTTTATGCATGGCGCCTTTTTGCAAAGAAGGCACCTTTCCGCCTCCCGCATCGCCATCTCTTCCGTGTAGCCAAGCGGCACTTCCAATATATTCCTCCTCCTGACCTCTGGATCCTGTTCAGGCATCGGCACAGGAGGGATCTTCAACCTTTCTTTTTGTGAGATCTTCTCAGACACGCCTGACCTCCACATTCCTTCGAGCAAGTCTCTCTTTATTCTGTTCAAAGAAAAGTTTGAAGCTTTCTTCCTCCTGCTTTTTGTAAGCAGAAAGACGCTTCATCATCTCGTCAAAATCAACTTGATGTGCATCGAACTCGGGTCCATCCACACACACAAACTTCGTTTCGCCTCCAACAGTGACCCTGCAAGAGCCGCACATGCCTGTGCCGTCCACCATTATTGTGTTCAAACTTGCCACGGTCTTTATGTTGTAAGGCTTTGTGAGTATGGCGACCATCTTCATCATAATGGCAGGACCGATCGCAATTACGAAATCAGGCTTTGTCCCTCTTTCTATAATCTTTTTGAGCGCGTCCGTGACAAAGCCTTTCTCACCATAAGAACCGTCATCGGTGACTATAACAACCTCATCCGAGACCTGTCTCATCTCGTTTTCGAGGATCAAAAGTGGCTTAGACCTGGCGCCTAGAATGCTAATAATATAGTTCCCTTTCTCTTTCATCGCCTGCACTATCGGATACAGCGGGGCAGTGCCTATCCCGCCCCCAATAGCAACGACTGTTCCAAAGCGTTCGATATGGGTAGGCTGTCCCAAAGGACCTGCGACATCGCACAACTCCTCGCCAGGCTCCATCAAAGCCATGACAGCCGTCGTCTTGCCCACAACCTGATAGATAAGGGTTATTAGACCCTTATTTTTGTCTTCCATCAAAGTAGTGAGCGGGATCCTCTCGCCCCTTTCAGTGGGGCGAACAACAACGAACTGACCTGCCTTCTTGTATTTCGCAACTTCAGGGGCTTCGACAACCATCCTGAAAACAGAAGGGGCTATGATTTCGTTTGATACAATCTTATGTCCCATGTCACCTTCTCACAAAAAAAAGAACAAAGCCAACTCATTATATTTTTGACGATCCCAAACACAACAGGATAACCTGATACTTCCTTGAACATTAGGGATTTTCTTCGCGAACCTTTCTTGCTTGTGTCTCTTGAAGGGTCTTCGCCTCTTCCTCGACTATTGCAAGGAAACTCGGGTGCTCTACAAGCCTCCCTTCGCGTATAGCCTGAGCACGAAGGGTTTCGAACCATTCTCTGTACCATGCCCTTCTCTTGAAGGCAAGAAGTTCCTGGGCAAACTTTTTTCCTGCATCTTCATTCATGGCTGTCGGGACATCTTCAGAATAGAGCCTAACTAAGAACTTCGACTTCGACCCAGAAACCTCAAATACCTTTGGAGCAAAGGGCTTTTCTTTCGTAAGTGCAAATATCGTGTCATGGAGTTCTTTGGATTCGCCTATGCCCGAAACCGCCTCCCCTTCATCCTGAGCCATCTCACGAAGACCTTCTGGGAATAGGGCAAAAGGCTTTGTTTGCCCGTACTTAACAGGCGCCTTCGGCTCGAACTCCTTGTTCAGGGTTTTCTGGATTTCCTCTAGCGAAGTTTTATGCTCGTTTTTCGCCATCTCGAGCGCCCTGGAAACGACTCGTTCCATCAAGGGCATGACCTTTTCTTCCGCCAATCTTCTTTTTGCTATCTCGTCTTTGACCTCTTCGAAACTTCTATCCTTCCCTTCGACCTTTTCGTCAAGGATGACTATCAGATACCCATCGTCCACGGGCACAGGCCCTATCAAAACGCCTTTTTGAGCCTTTTCGATGGCACTAACAAGTGCAGGGTCCAAAGACGATTCCGATACCAGCCCTGAAGTCTTTCCTCCATGTTCCCTTGTGCTCGTATCGTCCGAGACCTTTTTTGCAAGTTCCTCGAATGCCCGAACAAGCGCATCCCCTTCCTTGTCTTTCAGTTCATTATAAGCCTTTTCCGCTGCATCCTTGGCTACCTTCCAGCTCTCCTGAAGGCTTTTCTTTTGCTCTTCGTCGCCTATCTGGGCGATTATAGCCCTTGACGCCGCCTTGAACTTCATCACATGAAAAGCATACTGAGGTTCGACCTTGAAGGCTTCTTTGTTCTCATCGAAAAACTTCTTCAGTTCTTCTTCGTGTGTCGAGATGTAGTCCTTTATCTCTTTGTCCGAGACCTCCACCAGTTCGCTGAAGATTTCGGGGGAAAACTCTAGATACTCAAACACCTTTTTCGTTTGTGACGCACGACCTGCCAAAAAAACCTCTCTCTGAGGCACGACAACGCTAGCAGTGATCAAGTCAATCATCCTTTCCCTCAAGATCTCGCGCCTCAAGAACGACTCGAACCTCGAAATAGAGGTGCGCAGACTGAAGCGGACATAGTTTTCATACTGGCTTTTCTTGAAGTTGCCATCGCTGTCGGTGAACTCCTGCAAAACCCTTTGTCTAACATCCTCGTCTGATGCCCGAAGCCCAAGTTTCATCGCCTCTTCGGACACAAGGAAGGTCTCGATCAAATCGTCCATTACCTTCCTCGACTTTATGAGAGATACCTTCATGGGGTCCTGTCCAAAACCTTGATATTTTTCGTCCTCTCGTAGCCTTGCGAACCTTGTTGATCTGTAATAGAGCTCTTGCTGTAGCACCCTCATGTCAGGCTTTGCGGATGGGGAAGGGGGGTCAATGCTTAGTGCAAGCCCCATCATCAAGTCTGGCAGTTCGATCGCAGTTTTCCCAATGGTCACGAGGGTTTGCGACTTGCGGCTAGATTGCCCGCCACAGCCCATGTCAGGGGATGCGACATTGAAGGTAAACACGAATACGACAATGATCATCCCGAATAGCACATAGGTGATCACGGATTTGGACTGCTTCCTCAAAGTCGAGAGCATCGCCTCTTACTCCTTTGCGAACAAAGCACCCCGATATTATGACAATGCTGTGTCAAACGCAAGTGGGAGATTGGGTTCAAAGGCGCCAGGGCAAGCATCCCTGAAGTTTTTCCGCTGTGCGAAACGAATTCGACAACAAAAGCGATTAAATGCTTGTGGTTTTTGCGGGGAAAACTACATGCCAGAAATAAAGTTGACAAGAGCAGGCGACGAAAAGGCAACGAGATTGCATATTATAGCGATAGAGACATGTCTAGTGAAAGCCCGACAGCATATAGATAAAGCGAAGGTGAAAAGACAACTGGAAATAGAGCAGCGTATCATGGAAGAGCAGAAGGTCTTGTATTGGCTGTGTGAGGGCTTTGAAAGGTTTCTTAGGCTTCAAGCCTATTGTCCACAACTTTTGTTCGTAAAGGGAGACATTGACTTATCTAGACCCCTAGTAACGATCGTAGGCACAAGAAACCCTGACGAATACGGGATGGAGGTTTCTAAGAGACTTGCCTTTGCGCTTGCTAAGGCTAAGGTCACAGTGGTTTCTGGGGGGGCGCTTGGCATTGACACATGCGCACATGAAGGGGCTTTAGAGGCTCAGGGGAAGACCATAGCAATACTGGGTAACGGGATCGCAAGACCGCACCCAGCGCAAAACAAAGAACTTTTCGAAAGAATTCTAGGGTCAGGTGGCGCTCTAATCTCGGAATATCCCTTGCTTGCGAAGCCTTTCAAGTGGCATTTTCCTGAAAGGAACAGACTCCTTTCTGCAATATGCGATGCGGTTATTGTTGTGCAGGCAGGCAAAAAATCTGGGGCGCTTATCACTGCCCAGTTTGCAAAAAGGCTTGGAAAGCCCTTGTTTGCTGTGCCTGCTGATATATGGTTTGAAAAATCGCTTGGTTGCCTCGAACTACTGAGGGATGGAGCAATCCCGCTTGTTCACCCAAAAGACCTTTCTGTCGTGGAAAGTCTTGCCTTTTTGGAAAAGGCAAATGTGGAATGGCCTTCGCCACGATACAGGCAGTTTGGCACGAGCAATCCATGGGCTAAAATAGGCGAGGCGCAGGAAGAAGCGCCTGTGGACTCCAAAGTTTATGATGCTCTTCTCAAAAGACCTCTTGCCATTGATGAACTCGTAGTTTCGACTGGCTTGAGCGTGCCCGAGATTCAGGCGGAGCTATTTACGCTGGAAGTAAAAGGGCTTGTTCGAAGGATGCCAAGTGCAAAGTTCTGTGTGTTACCACACGACCCCTCTAAGTTTTTTGGCAAAGAAGATGGTGTTGATGACTAAAGAATGGTCAATCCTGCCATCCACTATCATCTGTTCCACCTCTTCGAAGGTTGCCTCGAAGGTCTCGACGAACTCGGATGGGTCGAAATGGGTCTTGCCAGTGGGCGTTGCACCTAATGCGAGGAACATATGACAGCGATTCCTTATGAAGGCTGGGTTTGGACGAACGACCCCAGTCTTTATGACCTTCAGAGCTTTGTATCCAGTCTCTTCTTCGAGCTCTCTAAGTGCTGCTTGCTCTGGGGTCTCGTTGTCCACCATGCCACCTGGAACCTCTATCGTAACCTCTTCTGACCCTGCCCTGAACTGCCTTATAAGCACTATCTTTCCTTCTTTCGTTACTGGAACAACATTCACCCAATCTTTAGATAGAAGCACAAAAAAGGAATGGGTCCTGCCATCTGGCATGCTGAAATCTTCAGATACCATGCTGAAGATCCTGAAATCGCCAACAAATCTGGAACCTATCTTAGGCCACTTTTCTAGCATCGTAAGCCTCCTTGACCTCCTTAAGGGACTTTTTTACAGCATCAAGACATTGTTCTATGACTTTTTCATCATGGGCTATGGACAGGAACATCGCTTCGAACTGGGAGGGCGGAATCATTACGCCGTTTCTTCTCATGGCGTGGAAAAACAAAGAAAAAACTTTGGTATCGCATGAAAGCGCATCATCATAGTTCTTTATGGGTTTCCGAGAGAAAAACACAGTAAGCATCGAGCCTATGCGCTGGACAACTAAAGGGACGCCAAGTTCTAAAGCAATACTGGATATACCATCTGCAAGCATTCTGGTTCTTTCTTCCAGTGCAGGATAAGGATTTTCTTCTTTCAGAACCTTCAAAGTCGCAAGCCCTGCGGCTACTGAAAGGGGGTTGCCAGACAGTGTTCCTGCCTGATAAGCGGGTCCAAGAGGCGAGACAAGTTTCATGATCTCTTTTCTGCCCCCGTATGCACCTATCGGGAGCCCGCCACCTATTATCTTGCCAAAGCACATTAGGTCTGGAGTTATGCTTAGCAAAGACCACGCCCCGCCCCAAGCGACCCTGAATCCTGTCATGACTTCGTCGAGGATTAACAGAGCGCCGTATTTCTTAGGGATTGTTTGCAGAGCCTCGACAAACTGCGCTTCTGGCAGGACAACACCCATGTTTCCAGCAAATGGCTCGACCACCACACATGCTATCTCGTTTCCCGCACTGGCAAATACCTTTTCTAGCGCCTCTGGGTCATTGTAAGGCAATGTAATCGTGTGCCTTGCGAAAGCCTCTGGCACACCAGCGCTATCAGGAGAACCGAATGTCGTTGCGCCAGAACCAGCCCGAACAAGCAGGTGATCCGCATGTCCGTGGTAGCACCCAGAAAACTTTACGACATTAGGTCTCTGTGTGTATGCCCTTGCAACCCTTATTGCGCTCATGGTTGCTTCTGTGCCTGAGTTTACAAGCCTTACCATCTCGACAGGGGGATTTGCCTCAACAATCGCCTCTGCAAGCAATACCTCCTCTTCCGTTGGCATCCCGTAAGAAAACCCCCTCATAAGTGCCCTTTCTATTGCCTCTACACACGCCCTATGCCTGTGACCAAGGATCAATGGACCATAAGCCATTACAAGGTCCACATAGCGATTCCCGTCTATGTCTAAAATAAAAGCCCCTTCCCCCCTTTCCACAAAGAAAGGGATGCCGCCAACCGCCTTGTGTGCCCTGACAGGGCTATTCACCCCACCAGGTATAACCTGTTTTGCCCTTTCAAACGCCTTTTCGGACTTTGTAAGACTAAGTTCTTTCATGTCCATTCTCCTTCACTAAAACCCTTGGAAGATGTTCCCCAATCCTTGTTGTTATTTCATAGTTTATCGTCTTTGCCCACTTTGCAAGCGTGTCTGCAGACACTTCTTCATCGCCTTGCCTGCCTAAAAGGACAACCTCGTCCATGGGCTTGACATCTTCTATGTCTGTCACATCCACCATAATCATATTCATGCAGACCCTGCCACGCACAGGCGCCCTTTTTCCGTGTATAAGCACGAAAGCAAGGTTCGAAAGCCCCCTGTCATAGCCGTCATAATAGCCCACAGGCAAAACCGCTATCCTCGAGTCATGCGTTGTCCTAAACTCCCTGCCATAACCGATGAACTCGCCAGCAGGCACTTCCTTTACCTGTGCAACAACAGTCTTCCAAGTAAGTGCTGGCAAAAGTTTTATCTTATGCCTCATAGTAAGGGCTGCTGTGACAAAGGTCTCGGTTGATGGCCACATGCCATAGACTGCAATACCAGGTCTGACCATATCCATGTGGGTCTCGTTCCACAGGATTGTGGCAGCAGAGTTCGCAAGTGTCCTTATTTTCAAGGGCAATCCAGCGTTTTGTAGTTTCTTCAATGCCTCCTCAAACCTTTTTAGTTGTAGCCTTGCGAATGAGTGGTCTGTTGTGTCCTCGATGTCTGCAAAATGGGTCGAAAGTCCAACGATCTGGATGTTCTTTAGCGATTTTGCCTTTTCAACAAACGCTATTGCCTGTTTCAGGCTTAACCCTTGTCTGTTCGTGCCTGTTTCGATCTTCAAAATCACTTCCGCTGTCTTACCCCTTTTTCTTGACGCTTCATCTAGTGCGCCAAGGACTTCCAGATCATACACCACAGGGGTGCAAGAAGTTTCTACAACCTCGTCTGCATCGCATGGAGGGATGTAGCCAAGGACGAATATCCTTGACTTAAGACCCAAGGAGCGCAGTTTCATAGCCTCCGAAAGGTCATTCACGCACAGGTTTCTTATACCGATCTCCTCGAAAACTTTTGCGCATATCTCGATCCCATGCCCATACGCATTTGCCTTGATGACAGGTGCAATCTTTTCAAGCGAGCCCACAATCCTTTCAAACTCTCGGATGTTATTTTCTAAAGCCTTGAAGGATATTTCGCACCACGAAAGAGGCTTGGGCATCTTATTCCCCGATAATCTTTATGAGCACCCTTTTCCTTCTCATCCCATCGAACTCCCCGTAAAAGATCTGTTCCCATGGACCAAAATCCAGTCTCCCATTAGTTATAGCAACTACGACCTCCCTGCCCATAATCTGCCTTTTTATGTGCGCATCCCCATTCACCTCGCCTGTCAGGTTGTGGCGATACTCAGTGGTTGGCTCGTGTGGCGCAAGTTTTTCCAGAAATCTTTCAAAATCGCTATGAAGTCCATCTTCGTCATCGTTTATGAAGACAGAAGCGGTGATATGCATTGCATTTACAAGGCAAAGACCTTCTTTTATCCCACTTTTCTTTACTGCCTCTTCTACTTTTGGTGTTATGTTTATGAACGCCATCCTTTTTGGTATGTTGAACTCAAGATACTCTGTGTATGACTTCATCTAAGCAGCCCGAAAAAGACCCGTAAAACTTGGCTTATTTCCGCTTTCTTGTCAATCGAAATCCTTTCCTTTACTCACTTCTTTGGAACAAGAAGAATCCTTGTGCCAATCTTTGTAATGTCGAAGTCAATCGAAACTCCTTTTAGCGCCTGCATTAGAAAAGGCAGTCTATCTGTCCTTGTCACTATTGGGATGGATTTCGAGGCGATGCGCTCAAAAAACTCATTGTCCAGTCTGTGAACAAAGCCTTTTAGCATAGGGATTTTTGAAAGAGACGCCAAAAACCCTTCGTCCATACCCAAAAACTCTATCCTCGATTTGCAGTACCAGGGGATGCAGGTGTCATAGAGCTCGAAAAGCACAAGGTCATGATAGCGCCCCTGAATGTTTGCACATAATGCCTTTGTGTCAGGGGAAAAATCTAGGTCCATCTTCTTTTGGGAAGCAAAAGGGTAAAAGCATAGGGCTGAAACTACGAAAAAGGCAATAAGTCGCATCATTGGATGATGAAGCAAGCGATAAGAAAAAAGCCAATCGAAAAACAATGCAGATGATAAGCCAAAGCCTGGGACTACAAGCAAAAGATACTGGGGGAGGTGTGTGCGGGCTAGAAGAAGCGGGAGAATGCCAGAAAGTCCCATAATTGGCGCCAGTATAGACCGAGTATCACGCATTCTTGTTGCCAAAGCAAATCCAAAGATACACATAATCGCCCCCACGAAGAAACTTAGTCCCTCCATTTCTATAAGCCATGCTGTGTAAATGGGCTCGTCTTCAGTGCCTACAATGGGATGCAAGGTCCGCTCGAAGAGGTGATAGCCAAAATAGGTCTTTAGAAAATCTGGTCCATATTTGACCCACATGAATATATGCCATGGCAAAAATGTAATCGCGAATACAACGAGGAAATAGATGACCTGCCTTCTAGAAAGAAGTAAGAAAACCGGGACAAGAAAAGGGATTGGGGCTGAAATCTTGCAGAGCGCCGATTGTGCCATGAAAAAGCCAGACAAAGCCCCCATGTTTCTAGTGGCGAAATAGAAAGAAACCATAGCGAGCGAGAATGCTGGGATGTCAGGGACAGGTCTTCTGGCAAGAAAGAAAAAGATGTGAAGGGAGAAAACAACTGTTATCGAAAGAAGCGAGGAAAGGTAAGAAAAACCAAGATTTCTGAGGGATGCATAAAGTGCAACAAGAAACAAAATGGCACACAAAACACAAGGAAGCCTGAGCGATGCCTCTGATTCCCCAAAAAGGGCGATCGAGGCTTCGAGCATTGCGAAAAAAATAGGACCTTTTTCGAAAAGAGGGGAGCCTTGCCATCGAGGATCAAGAAAACTTTTTGTTTGGAGCATCTCGCGGGCAGACTGGGCATAGATGCAGTCATCTGAAGGAAGTTGAGAGCCCTGGTCAAGACGCCACGCCAGAAGAAAAGAAAAAAGAAAAACTGCGAGGAAGATTGTCCGAGAAGCCTTATCCTTCAGCCTTCTTTTGCCCCAAAAACGAGTCTGGGTTTCCTTGCTGCCAAAACCTCGTCAGGTCTAGAGATAGAGGTCAAGGTCGGGGCGTTCTTCACCTTTTCGGGCTCTGTCTTTGCCTCCCTTGCGATTGCTTTCATTGCGCTTATGAACTCGTCGAGGGTCTCTTTAGTCTCGGTCTCTGTGGGTTCTATCATAAGTGCGCCATGAACGATCAGAGGGAAGTAAATGGTTGGCGGGTGAAACCCATAATCAATAAGTCGCTTTGCGATGTCTATTGTGTGCACCCCATCCCTTGCCTGATATTTGTCAGAAAACACAACTTCGTGCATGCATGTTCTATCGTAAGGAAGATGATAGTCGTCTTTCAGCATTGCCCTCAGATAGTTTGCGTTTAGCACTGCCATCTCTGCTACATCCCTAAGACCCTTAGCGCCTAAGGCAAATATGTAGGTCAATGCCTTTACCATAACAAGGAACTGGCCATAAAAAGAGCGCACCCTTCCAATACTATCCTCAAAATCCTCTGACAAAGCCAAAGACCCATCTTCAAGACGCACAAGCCTTGGCACTGGAAGGTAAGGCTCAAGTTCCTTACAAACACCGATAGGTCCAGCCCCAGGTCCCCCTCCCCCGTGCGGTGTCGCAAAGGTCTTGTGTAAGTTGAACTGGAGGCAATCTATTCCGAGCAATGCAGGCTTTGCCTTTCCAAGGATCGCATTCAAGTTGGCACCATCGCCATAAACAAACCCGCCCTTCGCATGAACGATTTTCGAGATGACCGAAAGTTCCCTTTCGAACAGCCCAAGGGTATTTGGGTTTGTTATCATAAGACAAGCGACATCTTCGTCCATCACCTTTTCTATGGTTTCCTTGTCAAGGATGCCAAGGTGGGAACTTTTTATCTCGACAGGCTCGTAGCCGCAAAGTTTGGAAGACGCAGGATTCGTGCCATGCGCTGTGTCAGGGACGAGCACCTTCTTCCTTGGGTTTCCCCTCTTTTCGAGCGCCTTTCTGATGACCTTCAGTCCGCACAACTCGCCGTGAGCGCCTGCAGCAGGGGCAAGGCTTATGGCTGACATCCCGGATATCTCCTTTAGTGCCTGCTCAAGGCGCCACATCACAGAAAGCGCCCCCTGCACGAACTCCCTCGGGAAGTATGGATGTATTGCAGTGAAGCCTTCCAAAGAAGCCATGTCCTCGCACACCTTTGGGTTGTATTTCATGGTGCACGAGCCAAGCGGGTAAAAGCCCACATCCACCCCGAAGTTCCTTCTAGAAAGCCTCGTGAAGTGGCGCACAACCTCGACCTCGGATACCCGTGGCAACCCAAGCCCTGTCTTGCGCAAAAGATGCTGGGGTATTTTTATATCCTTAGGCTTATCATCCCCTTGACGCGACGCATCAGTCTTACCTCCGAGCTCAAAGATGGAAGGTTCAGTAAACTCGATACCAGAGGTTGCGCCCATATCACTTTTTCTCCTTCTCTTGTTCACCACCTGCCTCTCCCGCTGGCTCTGGTTTCTTTATTTCAGGCTGGGAAGTAGCCTTGATGCCCAGATCGACAAGGATTTCAATCTTTGCATCTTTCTTCAACTGTTCGACTAGCTCCCTCCTAGCCTTGAATACTTGACGGTTTTTCAGACTTTCAAATATCTGGTCTCGAACTTCCTCGAATGGCTTTACCCTTTCTTCTTTGCGTTCCACAACCTTGATTATGTGGAAGCCATAGGGGGTGCGCACAGGCTCTTTGGAGATCTCTCCTGGTTTCAGCGCAAAGGCTGCCTCTTCAAACTTCGGTGTCATCATGTTGCGCCTGAAGAACCCAAGGTCACCGCCCTTGTCCTTTGTCCCGGGGTCATCCGAATACTGTTTTGCAAGTTCCTGAAAATCAGCACCCTTCTTGAGCTTAGCCAGTATGTCCATCGCCTTCTTCTTTGCTGCCTCCACCTCGTTTTGAGGTGCATTCTCTGCAACCTTTATCAGTATGTGCATGGCGTGCACCTGCTCTGGTTCAGTATATGCCTTGATCCCTGATTCATAAGCCTTTTTTACTTCTTCCTCTGAGATGTTGAGCTTTCCAAGTTTCTCCAGCAGTTTGTTTAGCGCCAAAGCGCTATCAAGCCTTTTTCGGATCTCCTCTACTGTCGTCTTTCCGTATTTCAGATAGTTCTGGAATTGTTCTTCAGTCTTGAATCTTGCTCGATACTTTTCGAACTCCTTGTCCGATTCCTCCTGTGTAACTGTAATCCCTTGTTTCTCTTCTTCCTGCCTAAGAAGTTCATCCTCGATAAGCCTATCAAGCACGCTCTGCTTCAGCCTTGAAAGCCTCTCTTCAGGGATGGTGCGCTGACCTCCCTGAGTGAGTTTGTCCACTTCCTGATTGAACAAGGTTGCATCAATAGGTTTTCCATTGACTTTAGCGATTGTGCCAGTAATCTTCTCTTCTCCCTTTTGGGCATCTGCCACAGCCTGCTGAGCCTTCTTTTCTTCACCTTTCTTGCAGGCGAAGACCATCAGTGCCAACATCGAGATGCAAGCGATCTTTCTCATATAACCTCCTTGAAGAACAGCCCATAAAAGCGCGATAAGAATAAACAAAATCGAGTGAAAAGTAAACAAAACCGTGTCGCTGGGTCTTTTTGCGTAGTTGGTGCCAAGACCATATTAGAATCAGTCCGATGATAACCCTGTCAAATCATCCCGCCAGAGCAGTGTGACATGCTTGGAGCCAAAAGATCAGGGGTTGTCCCAAAGCGGGATCAGAGGGTATTGGCAATACACGCCTGAAGTTGCGAGTAACATGCACCATCCGGCTCCTGAACCGCTGTATAGCAGTCATCGCACGCTTCACTATCAGGCATAGATTCGCAGATGGGACAAGCCTGTAATATGCATTCGTCGAGGGCTTTGTAAAGCAAAAGCCCTTGCTTGCTCGTTTGCTCGAAGCATGCATTTTCGCATTGCTCGTCACCATTGCACTGGTCGAGGCATGTGAGAAGATAGTTACATCCTTTGTCCCCGTATTGCACGCACTTGTCGTTTTGTGCCTCGCATTTCCCGCCCAAAGTGGTCATTTCCTCCCAGCACTGCTCGCACAGTGAAGAGTTAGGGTCATTGCACCTTGCTCCACACTGTGTGAAGACGCATTGTATCAATTGAAACAGGTCCATCTGGGCACCAAATGTTGCCTCTAGTGAGCATGAATGTTCGCATTCTTCTTTTTCGTCAATATCTGGTGTGGCTGGGTTGTCCTCTGGGCACAAGTCCATGCAAGACAAAAGTTCCACACAGGTCGTATAAGTGTAACCCTGAAAGCACATGAAATACTGCTCAATACAGTGCTCCTCGATACAGGCAAACTCATCTGGCGCAATGTCGCAGGCATTCTGTTTTATGCACGCCTCCAGTGCGTCCTTTCTTTGGCTTCCTGTCATGGACAAGAGACCCTGACACTGTGCAAGACATGTTTCGTCATCTGGCACACAGTTATCAACGCATTGATAAAACCTTTTGCATGTCTCATCCTTCTCTGACACCTCTTGACCAATGTCGTCTTGAGGAAACAGATCGTCCTGGAGGTTGACATCGTTAATATCGAGTAGTTCTATAACATCGTTCCCCTGGCTTACATCGTCCTCTAGCAAGAAATCTTCTCCCCCGCCATCCATGTCCTCGGCTTGGGTGTTATCGGCTATCTCTAGAATATCAGAAATCTGGACCGCATCATCGGACGCCAATATGTCCTCTCCTATCTCGCCTATGTCCTCACCTTGCATTTCACCTTGAATCTCAACATCCTTGGGTGCTTGGGTTTCGCTAACATCCGCTTTGTAGTCCATCGGGGAAATAGAAGTCCCGCCACCCCCTCCGCATGCCATGAACAAGGACACAAAAAACAGGCACACTTTGCAAAGCATCTTCTTGGTCATATTTCCTCCAAAAAAGAGTTTTCAGCCGTCACAAACATTATTTTACCAAACTGGTTTCGAAAACTCATGGAAACAGTGTTGCTTCTTGTGACAGGTTGTGACAGGTGATGCCATGAAGAACTCGCTCGTAGGCTATGTTTTAGCCGGATCTGACTATTGTTACTAACTCTAAAACCCCAAGCCACCAAGGAGTTTGGTTATATCGAAGCACATATTTTGCGGGACTGTTGGGGGCAATGAGCCATTGGGGCAAATCATCTGTCCTATGAACGGAAGCACACAGACAAGCGACATGTTAGTGCATGGCTCGCCTCCAAGGCAATCATTCTGGGTATTGCAAGAGCAGTAGCCCATGCCAATCGGCATTCCGCCAGGCAATCCACCGAGCCCTCCGAAGAGCAAAGACAACAGATCTACGCACTGCTGATTTGGAGCACAGCACGCCGCCTGACCATCGCATCCACCATTGGGGTTGTAACAAATCTTGTAGGTTTGATTGCAGGCAAGTTGGTTGTTGTTCGCATCGGTTGGGCAATCCTGGTCAGTCGTGCACTGTGCAGCGCAACTGCCCGGACCCGTTGCGCAAACCTGCCCAGTGCTGGCATCCACGCAAAGGAAGTTACTGCACTTGCAGTTTGGCAACATGCAATCTGCATCTTGCGCACACTGCACACATTGCCACTGTCCTTGCACATTCGCACAGACTGGATATGGGTCTGCACATGTGCCACGACACGGGTCTGCCCCCTCGCACACATAGTTTATGCAATTGCCAGTAGCCCCTGGCAACCCCACACAATCTTTAGGCTCACAGCACTGGTGACACTGACCATCGGAGCATTTGTAGGTTCCCGAAGGGCAACCAGGTGTCTCGCATGTATAGGTCTTTTGATTACACACCTGACCAGACTTGCAATGCTGATCCAAAAGGCACTGATGGCATTGATTGTCAGAGCCAAGATAAGGTTTATCTGATGGACAAGACACACAAGACTGGTCAGATGTAGGCACGCACACCTTTATCCCCTGCCCGTTGTCCTGACATGCGAACTTGTCTGGCTCGTCGCATTTGCCTGTTTGCCCGCATTCATAAACGCAGTTTCCAGTTGAGCCACCCTGCTTTATATAACACCTCATGCCCTGTGCGCACTCGAAATCATACCTGCACAGGTCGCATTTTTGCTTGCAATCCTTGCACTCTCCAGAAACAAGGTCACAGCACTTGCCTTGATCACACCCTGCAGAAGCGCAACCCTGGCACTTGTAAGATATTGGGACGCAATTCTTTGGTCCAGGACTTACAACCTGATAACAGACATACCCACCTTTGCAATCCGCATTACCAGTGCAGTCCTTCAGGCAGAACTTCCCACCCGCAAGAGGCATGCATGAATAGCCTTGATCGCAATCAGCCCCTGTCTGACATGCCTTACAATCGGAGGTACTTTGAGGCACTGTCACCTCTTCGCCCTGTGCATCATTCAGTCCATCCTCCGCTTCTAAGGCATCGAGCACATCGCCCGAAGTGGGCTTCAGAACACAAAGGAAGTCCTTGCATTCGTAAGTGGGGTCCTGGCAAGGGCTCGATTCGTTACATTCGATTCTGGTGCAGTATTTTTTTGTTGGGTCAAACTCTGCCAGTGGGGTAGGTATGTTCACGCAGACTCGCGAGAGCGAGGATGGCCCGCAATCCTCATCTGAGGTGCACTCTTTTTTAGTGCAACTACCGCTCTCGCACACGTAACCTCTGCGACAGCTCTGGTCATCCGTGCATGGTTTATTCGAGGTCCCGCCGCCACCACATGCGACGAATGCACCTAGAACTACCACGAAACCAAAAGCCTTCTTCATCTGTCCTCCTTCGGGCATAGCCCATCAAAGACCGCTAAAGGATAACGAAAAATGTCTAAGGGTTTCAAGCGTTTTTTTAAAGAAAAAACCGTTCGTGAAATGGCAATAGCACTGATAAAATACAACTGCCTTTGGGATCATTACAACGATGTGGTGTGGACATGTCTAAAAAACTATGTGTCTTGTTTCTGTTTGTGCCTTTAGTTGCGATAGCAGAGGATTTCACTAGTTACATGGATACAGAGACAATCGGAGCGAAAAGATTCATCGAAGCGCATCCTAGCTGGGACGGAAGGGGGGTGGTGATCGCTGTGCTCGACACTGGAGTGGATACGGGGGTTATGGGGCTTTTGAAGACTAGCACTCAAGAAACAAAGGTCATCGAGGCAAGGGATTTCACAGGCGAGAATGTCGTCCAATGCCACGAAGCAAGGATGGAAGGCGACTGGTTTGTCACAAGCGAAGGAAGGGTAAAAGGCATAAGAAAGACGGACAGCCCGGTCTTTATAGGTTTTCTTCGTGAAGAAACCCTAAAAAACTCGAGTATATCCGACCTGAACAGCGATGGGGACTCGAAGGATAGGTTCGCTGTTGTTCTTGTAAAAGAAGGGGCTCAGTATGTTGTCTTCGTTGACCTCGATGGGGATGGGGATGTGTCGGATGAAAGTTCTCATCGCTCTTATGCGGTTGACCCAAAACCCCTAAGGTTTAGAAGCACGATGGGCGAGGGCAAGGTGTCTGTCACATTGACCATAACCGCATCAGACGCTGGGGCAAAGACTGTGGAGTTCCACATACCTGGTAATCCACACGGGACTCATGTCGCTGGTATCGCTTCAGGCTTCGAGTTGTTCGGGCAAAAAGGGTTCAATGGGATTGCTCCAGGCGCAAAGGTCATGTCGCTGAAGATTGGGGATACAAGGCTTGCGGGTGGTGCGACTGTGAACGAAAGCATGAAAAAGGCGTTGGAATATGCCTCTAAATGGCAACGAGAACACAATGTGCCCGTTGTGGTCAACATGAGCTATGGTATCGGTTCAGAGATGGAGGGCGAGGCGGACATAGAAAGGTTCATTGATAACCTTGTGCAGGAGAATCCAAAACTTGTGGTTGTTGTATCCGCTGGGAACAATGGACCAGGGCTTTCGACTGTTGGCTCTCCCGCATCGTCATCACTTGCAATCACTGTGGGTGCGCTTTTGTCCAAGAAAAATGCCAAAGACCTGTTGGGGCTTTCGCTTGATGACCATGTCCTTTTCCCATTTTCATCAAGGGGAGGTGAGATTCAAAAGCCCGACATTGTGGCACCAGGCATCGCCTCTTCTTCAGTGCCTGAATATCAGACATCCGAGGTCTTCGCAGGGACCTCGATGTCAGCACCGCAGGTTGCAGGGCTTTGTGCCTTGCTTATAAGCGCCCTTGAGCACGAAAAAATCCCGTGGCATGCTGGGGTTATAAAAAGGGCGCTCATAGGAAGTGCAAAGCCTCTCAAAGGTTATTCGGTGTTTGAGCAGGGGGCTGGCATCCCCCAGATCGAAGAAGCGGTTCGGTTGGCAAAGGAACTATCCAAGATGCCTTCTTCGGAGATCCTTCTTGGCTATCAAATAAAGACCACTGCACCAACAGGCGCAGGAGAGAAAGGGAGCGCAGTCTTTTTCAGGACAATGGGGTTCTTCCCTGACAAAGAAAACCAGATTAAGGTCAGTGTGAAGCCTGTATTCATAAAGGACGCTAAAGAGGAGCAGAAAAAAGGCTTTTTCAGGGACTTCGGGCTTTCTACAAGCGATAGCATGGTCAAGGTTTCTAAGTCCAGAGTCTATATAAAGGGCGAGCGTGAGGCAGAGTTCGAGGTGTTTTTCGAGCCTAGAGGCGCACCGAGGTCAGGTTTGAATTCAGGCGTTGTGGTTGCAAGAAGCGGTCCAGATGGGTTTTCTGTGCCTTTTGGCTTTATTGTCCCGCGAGAATTGAAAGACGATGGAGGCATACCCAAGCTAATCTTAGACAGCCAGATAAAACCATTGGAAGTGAAAAGGTTTTTCTTCAATACCCCTCCAGATGTGGGGAGCATAGCGATAAGGGCAAAGCCGTCTAAGGGCAAGCCAGCATGGGTTATCTTGACCCTTTATGACCCTAAGGGGCGAAAGGTTTATGTTGGGGATTCAAGGGTGTTTTCAGATGATGGGCTGGAAGTTTCAAAGTTTTTAGCGCTCGATGACCTTGAGGGAATAGGAACTTACGAACTTTGCCTCTTTGCACCGCCTCAGGCAAAAGGGACAAGTTATGTGGAAGGGGAAATCGCCTTCTATTTCTTGCGTGCGGAAAGCCCGCCTGTGTTTAGTTCAGAACCTGGGCATCTGCCAACAGCGAATGTTGTTGTCGAAAATGTCACTAAAAGACCTTTTCGTGGCAATGCGCAAGGGCAGATCGTGGGTTATGAGCGCATCATTCAAAAGGAAATGACCAAAGATGGGCTTGTCCATTCTTTTTCTATGACAGACGAGCTTAGCAAGGTCGAGTTCGAACTGGAGATTGCCCCAGAAGACTTTGTCCGTTTCACCGACATCGCTGTAGATATTGTTGACGGGGCGGGCAAATCTTTGCTTTCAACAGGCTTTTCGACAAGAAAACTTACGCTTTCATTCAAAAAGCCTTCTGCGAAGAAAGAGGAAGCCTTCAGGCTTGAGGTCAAGCCTGGGCTTGCACTTTCTTACAACAAGCCAGTGCGAATGAAGATCAAGGAGAGATTCGTATGGTCTAAAACAGTCGAGGTCAAAGGGCTTGTAAGCGGTCAAGAGACCTTTGTGATCTATCCTGGCACTGGGGCACAGGTGGAGCTGAAGGCTCAAAAGACGCCGCTTTCTATTCCAGGCGGGACAAGCCTTTCTGGTTACATCGATTTCGTATCTATGAGGGACAGGGATGTGTGGCTCAGGGTGAAGATGGGCGCGAAAGGAGATGTCCGTTGAAAACCAGGGTTGTTTTTGCCTCGTTGAACGAGGGCAAAGTTAGAGAGGCAAAGGCTTTGCTCGCAGGAACCCAAGTCGATCTAGTGTCGGCAAGGGAATGCGGGCTTGAATCCTTACCAGACGAAGTGTTCGACACCTTTTTAGAAAACGCCCTTCTGAAGGCTTCCTTTTGTTTCAAGACACTTTCCCTTCCAGCGATTGCAGATGACTCTGGGCTCGAGGTGTATGCGCTTGGGGGAAGACCGGGCGTCCATTCTGCAAGGTTCTGTGGAAGGGAGCATGATGACAAAGGGAACATCGAAAAACTTTTGCAAGAGATGAAAGGGATTAATGACAGAAGGGCAAGGTTTGTTTGCACTTTGGTGCTTGTCTGCGGTTCTGGGTTCTTGAAGAACCAGGACAAGATTGAAAGGTTAGATGCAAAACTACTTTTGGAACATCCATTGTTGCCTGAAGGGGCTTGTTGCATTTACACAGTTGGCGAGGTGCACGGGATTATCGCCCACAAGCCAGAAGGGGAAAATGGCTTTGGCTTCGACCCGGTATTTTTCAAACCAGAGCTTGGCACAACCTTTGCGAAACTTACGAAGGAACAGAAAAACAAAATCTCGCATCGTGGCATGGCTTTTTCAAAGATGAAAACCGTTCTGGAGGTGCTGTTTGGATAGAGCGGAAAAACCGCAAAGGGCATTGTGGGCAGCCTTTTTCATAAACCTTGCGGTTTCTATCGCAGAACTCGTCTTTGGGCTTATCTCTCGAAGTCTAGCCCTCGTTTCTGATGGATTCCACAATCTTGGGGACACCGTATCTCTTGTTGTCTCGCTTGTTGCGGTGAACCTTGCAAGCAAGAAAGCCGATTCCAAGCGCACATTCGGCTACACGAGGGCTGAGGTGATAGGGGGCAGTATCAATGGGCTTGGGCTTCTGGTGATTGCTGGGGTCATAGTGGTCCAGGCGATAAAAAGGTTTTTCGAGCCAGCAGAGGTTATAGGCGAGATTATGGTGATATTTGGGGCTTTGGGGTTTTTGGGAAATGCGGTGTCCACAATCCTTCTAAGAAAGCCTTCAGAAGATGACCTAAATGTAAAAGGTGCGTATCTACACATGTTTTTCGATGCATTGCACTCCCTTGCGGTAGTTATTGGGGGTATCCTCGTGAGCCTGGGGATTGGTTATGTGGACGAAATCCTGTCAATCCTTATTTCTGCCCTTATTGTGAAATCAAGTGTTTCATTGCTACGAGAGACCTTCAACATCCTGCTTGAGGGCATGCCAAAAGGTCTGAACATGGAAGAGGTCAAAGGGTGTATAAAGGGTGTCAAAGGTGTCGAAGATGTGCATGACATCCATGTGTGGAGCATATCTAGCAAAAGGCACGCGATTTCTGCACATATAGTCGTGAAAGACCAGAGCGTTTCTGAGACAGAGGCTTTGCTACACGCCATAAGGGAAGAACTCAGAAAGAAATGCGGTATAAGCCACGCGACCCTTCAGGTCGAGCCAGTGGATGTTTCTTGTGATACCTGCTCTTTCAACCAGCATGAAGAGGGGTGAGACATGAAGCAAAAGCCCATGATCCTTTATGCTTTGGGCAACCTCCCTGCCTCGATGCTCTTGCTTGCAGTTGCCACATGGCTCATGAGGCTTTACTGCCCCACTGAAGACGAAAAAGCAAGGGAACTGCTTCTAAGCCCAGCCACATACGGAACTATTTCTTCCGTATGTATGGTCATTGCAGCAGTGGCGGATTTTGTTGTGGGTTTTTTGTCAGATAGATGTTCGAGCAGGATGGGCAGAAGAAAACCTTTTATCGTGTTTGGCTTACCTTTTCTTGCGCTTTCTTTTTTACTGGTTTGGTTTCCACCTGTTGGACACATCTCTTTTGCAAACATCGTGTGGCTTGCAGGAACGCTTGGGGTCTTGTTTGTCTCTTTTACTGTGGTTGTAAATCCTTACCTTGCATTGATGCCTGAAGTCTGGCAAGACGAAAGGGAAAGGGTAAGGGTCTCGGTGTTTATGGCAGTTTCAGGCACACTGGCGCAGGTAGTGGCATTTGCACTTTTTGGTGTTGCAATATCCACGCTTTCTTCAGGCTTGTCATTTCTTGGGGTCTTTCTTGCAGATGGCTACAAGTTCGCTGCTGTCATAGGATTTTTCATTACGGTCTTCTCTTTTTTGCCAACGCTTATTTTTATCTCGGAAAGACCACATTCCAAGGAAAAGGAGGTGCCATTTGGGCTTTTTGAGGCAGGGAAGGCAACGCTTACAAACAAGGCGTTCTTACCATATCTTGGCGCTTCTGCAGCGCTCTACGGAGCGCAGTTTCTGATAGAGGCAGTGCTTCCATATCTTGTTGTTACAAGGGTCGTGGAAGACGAGAGCAAAGCAGATATGGTCGCAAGTCTCATCCTTCTTGGTCTTGTGGTTTTGACCGCTTTTCTATACCCCGTGGCTGACGCCCTTTCAAGGAAATACAAGAAAAAAGACATGTTTTTGTTTTGCCTCATGTCTTTTGCTTTGCTTTTACCTTTCACAACGCTTGCAGGTTCAATCCCTTTTATCCCGCCTATTGCTCATGTAATCCTTGGGTGTCTTCTGATCTCGCCTGCACTTGCCATAGGGCTTGTGATCCCAAGGGCAATACTTGCTGAAGTGATGGACTACGACACAACTATCACAGGCTATCGCAGGGAGGCTATGTACAACGGGATGGAAGGGCTTTTCCAGAAGATCGCTTCTGGCATCGTCCCGCTGATTCAGGGGTTATTGTTCAGCGTATTTGGTTATTCAAAGGCAGAGCCCTATGGCATCGTAGCGTGTGGGTTTGCTGCGGGTTTTTTGTCCCTGCTTGGCTATCTTTCCTTCAAAAGATACCCGCTTGGATAACATGGGCACCATTGCAATCAATCTTTTGCTTTTTTAGTGGCGAAAGCTCACGCTTGTAATTTTCCGAGAGGTCTTTTATCTTAGCCATGGGGAATAGGGAGGTGAACAATCAGGGGAAAAGAGTTTGCAATGGAAAAAGAGAGGTCGAGCGGCAGAAGACATGCAGGTCGAGGCAACTTACCTCCTTCTGAAAGCGAGATAGAAGGCATCCTCAAGTCACCTCCTGCGAGCGGTGCGCCAAAGGATAAGCGAGTTGTGGAAGACGAAAGTGGTGCAGGCGCAGAGCCAAAGGTCTCTCGCAAAGTCAAAAGAGTGAATGCCGGGGCTATGAGAGCCAAAAATGGAAGCCATGTGGAGACTGAAGATAGGGAGAGGGTAAAGAAAGGAGAACACGATACAAACTACAGGCAACAGAAAAAGCCGATAGAGAAAGAAGCTACCGTCGACGAAGAAAGGGAAGAAGAGGCGGCGGGAGCAGGGGACGCTCGCATTGTATCAGGGGGCAGTCTGAAGGCTGGGTCTCCCGCAAAACGATCAAAGAAGAAAACCCAGGGAAGGTATCGGAAGAACCGCAGGAAAATAGGTGACTCGTGGGAAGAGCTCCCTACCGCGGAGATCGTCTTCGAAGGAGGGCGGCTTAAGATTGATAACTTTTATGGAAGTCATACTTTCGAGATCAAAGGGAAATCCTGGCCCGGGAAGCAAAAAGGTAGCGGTGGAGGAAAGGACTCTGATGTCTGGGGCAAGCTCTTTCATGTGAACTATTTTTGGCCGATTCCTGCATTCCCAGCCGCAGGAGTTTCTGTAGATTTAGATGTAGCGTATCGCGCTGGACTAGATGCCAGCTTTTCGATTAACTACAGCGTATGGCGGCATCCAGAGACGGACCAATGGGTCGCTAGTTTGTCCGGTAAACTCCAAGCGTTCGCATTTTTTGACTTGGCTGCAACTTTGACAGGTGGAGTAGAACTGAATGTGATCAGGAATCGAGGGGGTGCAGGTGTTTTCGCGAGAGCTTCGGGTGAGGTGAGGGCTGGGGCTGAGGGAGGGTTAGAGGGTGAGTTTAATTTGGCAACAAAGGAGGGTGCGCTGAATGGGTTCCTGGATTTTGTGTTGGGGGGCGACCTCAAAGGCTCTTTAGGGGTGGCGGTCTGGGTGCGTGGCTGGTTTGCTGATTTGTACCGAGAATGGACCTTAGCCGACTTCCCGATAGCGTATTTCAGAGGTGCGAAGTTGCCCTTAGCGGTCCAGCTGGCTGGTCCTGGCGGGTGTAAGGTCTTGCCGGGGAAGCCGGTTGGTCCAGAAGTTGGCTTTGGCAAGGCACCCGAGCTGAAATGAAGGTCGCTGATTGTGTTTTAGGTCTCATCAGGCGATTGGTCTGGTGGGTTTTCAGGCTTGAATCGAAAGCGCTTGATGGTTGTCCTGCTCGACCCAGCAGGGAACAGGCAATAGAAGTGTTGGCGGAGGAGCCATTTCTGTTTCTCACATTGTTCAAAAAGAATCCGCCCGAGTGTTTTTGGAGAGCTTTTGCGGAATCCCTTTGCGAGGCGATGGCTGAGGGAGGGTTTGTTCCGGACGCAGAGATGGGATGGATAGAGGGCGAGATGAGCCTGTCAGAAGCCACAGAAATCGTCTTCAATGCCATGTTGTCCAATGACCTCGAACATCCCCTTGTGACTGGAATCTCGGAAGTGTTGGACGATCACGACAGGGCACGGGTTTTCGTAGAGGCTTTGTATGACAAGTGTGGTGGGTATCTTGTTCGCACTTCTGATAGCCTCGAAGCGGTGGTACCCGATGCTCGATAAGGAAAAGATGATAAATCGTATGAATGGCTCTGCTTCCCGCTTTGTGCCATATACTTACAGCATAAGGGTGCTCTTTGGAAGGTTCTTTTTCCAGTTCGGATTGTGGTTTGTTGTCTTAGGATCAGTGTTTGTGAGGGAGTTCGTTTCAGTGACGGATTTTCAGTGTGCCTGGCTTCTTTCGAGAGGTTTTGCAACGACTCGCGGTTTTGTGTCAGGTTGTAAGGAAACGCCATACGGAGAAAACAAGAAGACGATAGTCGAGGTGAACTTTCGATACAAGGTTGAAGGCTCTAGGGAACTAAGCGGGGTTTCGTATTCGCCAGGTATCTGCCCCGAGACAGGCACAGAGGTAGAAGTGGAGTATCTTCCAGAAAATCCTTCAATCGCCCGCATCTCTGGCATGAGATGCCATCCATTTCCGCTGGTAGTAGGATTACTCCCCTTATTTTCTTTGTTTGTTGGAGGTATTTTTGCTTTGGCAAGTTTGCGCAACGGAATAAGGACACTACATCTGGTCAGGGCTGGGTTGCTAGGAAATGCACAAGTCGTTTCTATGGAAGCCACGCACATGAGGGTAAATCACAGGACTGTTTATCGCATAAAACTCAGGTTTCTTGGTCAAGATGGTCAAGGTCATGATGCTGTCACAAAGACCCATCGGGTGCAGGGCATATCAAAAGGGGCAACAGTGGATCTGCTGTTCGATCCTTCCAATCCATCGCATGTGGTCCTATTGTCTGACCTGCCAGGTCCCATAATAGCCTTGGAGACAGGACAACTCACATTCCCTGGTTCTTTCATTCGGGCTATCCCTGTTCTGCTCCTCCCCGTTGCAACGCTGGTGGTGCTCTATCTTTTCTTTGTGCCCCGCTAGTTTGTTCCAAAAAAGTTCTTAGGTTATACGCGCCAGCTTTCCTGCTGCTTGGGCTTGTTCCAGTGCAGCGCTCATCAAGTCGTTCATCGTTACGACCCCCCGCTCTCGTCCTGCATAGGCTGCGCAAAGGATTGCGTTTCGTATAAATCCGCCTGTCAGTTCAAAACACTTGGCGAGATAAGCAAAGTCCACATCGGGCGCTAGAGGAACACTTGGGGGCACAAGCTTTCTCCAGAGTTCCTCGCGCTCTGAAATGTCGGGGGCTCTAAACTGCACATGAACCAGAAGACGCCGTCTGAAAGCCTGGTCTATGTTTTCTGGAAGATTGGATGTGAGTATCAAAACCCCTTCGAACCTGTCCAGCTCTTGAAGAAGAACATTGATTTCCAGGTTTGCAAACTTGTCTGTCGCTGTCTTCACCTCGACTCTTTGTCCGAACAGGGCGTCAGCCTCGTCCAGCAACAACACGAGCGGGCGTGCCCTCGTAACAGAAAATAGGTCGTTGATGTTCTTTTCTGTCTCGCCCACATATTTGCTAACGATAGCAGACAGGTCAACATGCCATAGGTCCACACCCAGTTCCCCAGCAATGAGCTCAGCACAGAATGTCTTGCCAGTTCCAGCCTCGCCAGTGAAAAGGGCGGTAATCCCTTTCCCGCTCGTGAGGATCTCATCAAATCCCCATTTTGTCATAACTTCCACACGGCTTTTTGCTGCTGCCACAAGAAATCGAAGCTTCTTCATGACATCAGGCGGAACAACAAGGCGCTTGAGTGTGCCTTTCGGTCTTTTTACATGGACGAATCGTGAGGGCCCTAGAACAAGCTGATTGCTTGCACTTTCCTCTAGGTTCTGCGCTTCCACTTCCTGTGAGCCTTTTGCAATAGATTTCACAGCGCATAGTGCCATCGCGTTTCTAATCCCTGCGGGGGATAACTCGTATCGCGCAGCCAATAGGTCGAGGTCAAGACCTTTAGAGACCTCGATCTCGGGGGAGATAACATGTTCCCACACCTGCACACGAAGGAATCTGTCAGCAGATGGCATAAAGAAGCGGGCAACAAAAAGGTCAGGGCAGGGCACCTCTACATCCTCGTCCAGCACGAACGCAGTGTGATGTGGGCAACCGAGTCCGAACAACGAGCGAACGAGTCCCTGAATATCGGGGCAAGAAAGGAGCGCACTTCCACCCGTGAAACAAAGGAAGGCTCCAAGCCATGCAGAGTCGAGGTGTGCCTCCTTTATCACTTCCATCCGATGAAGTGGGTCGAGTCCGGATAAAAGCGCCCCATCGAGGATTAAACTCGGGCGTTGAAGATGACGGCTCAAAGCCTTCACGAATGTGGTGCGCCCAGAGCCTTTTGTGCCAACAACGGCAATGCAGGTCGGTGGCACATTCGTGCCAGGTCGTTCCCCGTAAACCGAAAACGCTTGTTGTCTTATTTCGTCTGCGAGTGGGAGGTCGAGCAAGCTTTCCGCTGGGAACTCAAGCACAGCGAAAGGGGCAACGACTGGGGAAACCTCCAGAATGCCAAGAAAAAGGTTCAGGATGCGCCATGGGATACGGACCAAAGGGTCTTCAAAGACATGACGACCAGCAACTGTAGTCGCTTCCACCAGGTTCGACTGGCGCAACTTCCCCCCAGAACGTAATCATCGTAAGACCACAGGCGGGGGCAGAACCTGAAAGAGATTGGAAAGTGGAACGCCGGGAGGGGCGGCAGGAGACTGAAGAATATTCTGTCCTGAAGGGGAAAAAGCAGATGCAAGAAGGACACCGAAAATCAAAAGTTCTTCGTCATCTAGATTCAAAGATTTCATCTGCTCTGGAACAGGGGCTGGCGCAGACTCGATGACACGACGGGTTTTGGATAGGAGCTCTAAAAACCATTCCTCTGATGGTGTCTGTCCCCTAGGAAGACTGGCGAAGGTTTGCAAAAGTTCGCCCAAAGGACCTTGTGCCAGCACGAAATCTTTCTGGTCGGGCTTCTTGGTCATGGTTTCCCTCCGAACATTTGTGGTCTTTCGATGATACACACCGTATTTTACTACGATGGACTATAAAAGAACTTGCCTTTCACCCCTGCTGTCAGGCGGTCCTACAACACCCTTCTTTTCCATCTGTTCCATGATCCTTGCAGCCCTGTTGTAACCGACCTTTAGCCTCCTTTGAAGATAAGAGATGCTTGCCCTGCGTTCTTCCTTCACTATCGCAAGTGCGTCGTCGTAAAGGGGGTCGAGCTCTTCGTCGGATATCTCTTCATCTTCTGCCTTCGTGTTCAAGATGTCGAGCCTGTAATCAGGCTGGCCCTGACTCTTCAGAAACTTTACTACCCTTTCCACTTCTGCCTCTGACACGAAAGGTCCGTGCACCCTTTGAAGCACTGATGAGCCAGGCTTTAGAAAAAGCATATCTCCATAACCTAACAATGCTTCTGCGCCAGCCTGGTCAAGGATTATCCGAGAGTCTATCTTCGATGAAACCCTGAACGATATCCTGCATGTGAAGTTCGCCTTTATAAGCCCTGTGATGACCTCTTTGGAAGGTCTTTGAGTAGCCATGATTAGGTGTATCCCTGCAGCCCTTGCCTTTTGTGCAAGCCTTGCAACCGCTGTTTCTACCTCTTTTGACGCGACCATCATCAAGTCCGCAAACTCGTCCATCACCACTACGCAATATGGGAGTTTCTTTGGCATCCCATCTTCGTCCAGAAAATCTTCAGGTATGTCATCCTCCTCGGTCATCTCCTCTTCGCCTCTCAAAATCCGCTCGACCCTTTGGTTGTAAGACTGGATATTGCGGGTGCCAAACCGCGCAAGAAGTTCATATCTTCTTTCCATCTCTTCGACTGCCCACCTGAGCGCAGCAGCAGCGTGCTTCGGGTCATAGACCACTGGCAATAACAGATGCGGGATGCCATCGTAGATCTGCAACTCCACGACCTTTGGGTCAACAAGTATTATCCGCACCTCTTCTGGCGTCGCGTTATAACACAAGCTCAAAAGGAAGGCGTTTATTGCAACACTTTTCCCAGAGCCAGTTGCGCCAGCGATCAAAAGATGTGGCATCTTCGCAAGGTCTGCAACAACTGGATTTCCGAAGATGTCCTTTCCAAGGGCAAGCGTAAGTTTGGATTTGCTTTTCTGGAATGCCTCGGACGCGAGGATTTCCCGAAGATATACAGTTTCCCTCACCTCGTTTGGCACTTCTATGCCCACAACCCCTTTCCCAGGGATTGGTGCGACTATCCTTATGCTCATCGCCTCGAGCGCCATTGTTAGGTCATCATCGAGCGCCGAAATCTGGCTTATCTTCACGCCTGCAGCAGGCAAAAACTCGTACATGGTGACCACAGGACCAGGGTGTATCTCGACCACCCTCCCCTCGACCTTGTAGTCCAGAAGTTTCCGTTCCAGAGTTTCTGCGTTTTTTCGCAAGACATCATTGCTAATCTGGCTTGTCTTTTGCTCGACCATATCCAGAAGCGACAGAGGTGGCTTCTCGTAAGACTTTTGCAGAAGTTTCATCGGAAGCCGTTCCTGAACCGCTGCCTTCACTTTGACCTTTGTGGCGACTTTTGGCACCTGCAACTCTTCTGGGACAGGGTCAAGCAAAGATACCCTTTTTTCGTTTTGTGGAATGCCCTCAGACCCCTCATCTTTTATTTGTGGCTTGCTCTGGACCACCTCTGTCATCACAAACTCTTCTTGCTCTTTCGTCACCCAATAAGGCTCTACCTCCTCGGCATAAGAAGGACCAACCACATGCGGTCTTTCCAGTTTCGAAACCTTTATTGCTGGCTTTGTCTTTACCAAAGCGCCTTGTTGTTCAACTTCAGGTGTGCTTTCTGTTTGTTGTTGCTTCTTTCTTAGAATAGAGGCAAGCCTCGCACCTAATGGCGACAAAAGCCTTTTCATTAGCCTGAACAATAGACTTATCAAGAACCTCAACACCTTCGCTAACGAAAACCCGAAGACCTGAGAGGTAGCAATTATTGCACCACCACTTGCGACAAGCCCTGCGCCAGTTCTAGAAAACAGTGCAATCATCACCTCGCCACAGAACATCCCTATCTGTCCACCAGCACGGACATCGAAAGGTCTTGCCTTAGGTGCAATGATCTGAAGAAACGATGCCCAGAAAAGCAAGGCAAGCACAGTGGAGACGACACGCAAAATAGTAATCTTTGGCGGTCTTCTGAAAAGCGCTAAGACCCCGATTGTTCCAAAAAGGGATGCGACAGCGAATGACATTATGCCTATAAGATAAAGAAAAAGATAAGCCATGTGTGCACCCACAGGTCCTAAAAGGTTATGGGTGCTAGGAGAAGACGCAATCTTTGCGCCTATGTCGTCTGAGCTAAAAGTGACAAGCGAAAGGATAAGGGCTAAAGAAAAAAGGGTGAGGATCGCACCGTATGCTTCAAACAACAGTTCTTTGCCGTAAGTCTTGGAAACCGTGATGGTCTGACTCTCTGTCCTTGCCATAGACACCTTCCCGCATCTATGTTAGCACCTGAAAAAAGGTCATTCCAAGTTCTTTGAAAGTCAAATGGAGTCCACGATAAGGCTTTTGTTCAGGCATCGTGCTAAGTGCTATGGTCCTTCGACCCTATAAAGATGTGACTTGCAGGCGCGCTGGCAATCGCTTGAGCCAAAACCTTTTATTGGAACTGCATTTTGCATCCTTGAAACCCTGTGGCTTAGGGCGCATTCTGATTGAGCCGCACCGAAAAAGGGGAGCAAAAGACAAGGTTTTGCGCATGGATGAGAAATGAGATAGTCTATGTGCCAGAAAATGCGCTTTTTCTTGCTAAAATGCCTCGATATGCGGGCAAAGAGATGCCTTTTTGCCCTTCCCACATATATGTAATAGCCTTTTTCAAAGTTCAAAAGTCCAAGTGCCCCCACCCTTATCGAGCAAGACTTATCCAATCTTATGACTAAAAGATAACACCCGCTATCTTCGCTAGACTCAGTCACTTTCTTTGACCAGTACTAGTGCCTCGAATGGAGCAACAGAGATGTTCAGCACTCCTGAAGAGACCTGATATGTTCGTCCACTGAAGGCATCTGTCAATGTCTGGGAACCTGAAATAACAGAAGAAACATCCACATTTCTTGTGGCATTCAAGCCTTTGTTCAGGATCACGATTACAACATCGTCTGCAGTTATGACTGCATAGGCAAGGAAAGAAGGTTCAGCGACAAACTTTATGAGTTGCCCGTATCTGGTTGCCCTATGGGCATGTCTCGTTTTGCCAAGGATTTCAATCGCTTGTCTAAGGCTTACTTGATTCTCACTCAGTTCTTGAAACTCCATCATCCGCCTGTTATCTGGGTCTCCTGCACCTGGCAGACCGACCTCGTCACCATAATAGATAAGCGGGATACCAGGCAAGGTCAGAAGGAATGTAAAAGCCATTTTCAGTTTCGAAAATGGCACTGTGTCAGAAGGCAATGAAGGTGGGTTCTCCCATGCCATCTTTTTTACACGCTCATCGTTTGGGTTCGAGGAAGGAATCTGCCCAGCCGCATGAGAAATGAACCTTGGGACATCGTGGTTTCCAAGGAAGTTAGACATTAGTGCATCGTTTCCAAAGAAACCTCTCGATGCCTCATATTCAGAGATCGCTGTGTCAAGACCTGTCTCGTCCCTTGCGAATGCAGAGACAATAGTGAAATAGAGCGGGAAATCAAACTGCCCTTGTAGTTCATTTTGCCCGATGTATTCCTTTATCTTTTCCCTTCCATCGAATGTCTCGCCAAGCAATATGAACTCGACCCCAGTTGTTTCGAGTCTTTTCTTTGTCTTCCACCTTAGCGTGCGGGAAAAGTCGTGGATCATGTGCTTTACTGCATCCACCCTGAAGCCATCAATGTCTGCCTCCATCGCCCAGAATATGGCAGCGTCTGTAAACGCATTCAGGGCATCGAGGTTTCTAAAATCAAGGTCAGGAAGATATGGCTGAAACCAGCAATCAATGGGGTGCTGATTCCAGTTGTCATCGTCACTGCAGATGATAGGGTCTTGGTTGAACCAGTCCTTGTGCATAGCCCAAATAGGGGATTCCTCGTGCACATGGTTTGCTGCAAGGTCAATCAGCACCCTTATCCCGTGACGATGCGCAGTCTCGACCAAAGCCTTCAAATCCTCCATCGAGCCAAAGTGTTCCTCGACCTTTTCAAGTTCCAAGGGGAAATAGCCGTGATATGCAGTGTAAAGACGCCCAAGGCTTCCCGTATAACACCCATCAGGGTTGTCGTTTGGGGGGCTTATCCAGATGGCATTTACTCCAAGTTTATCGAAATAGCCTTCCTCTATCTTCTTCCTTATGCCCTCGAAATCCCCACCCAAAAAGTTCGCCTTGCTTGTTTGCTCGATGCAATTTGCTGGCTTGTTGTTTGTTGGGTCACCATCGAAAAACCTATCTGTCATGGCAAAATAAAGGATTGCATCTTTGAACGAAAAAGGCTTCTCTTCGAGCCACAAAGGCACAAACAAAGGTTCTGCATCGCCATAAGTATTCGCAACCCTGAAAATAAATGAATATTTGCCTCTTTCCAAGCCCTCGATATGCACGATGATCTGCTGCTTTGTTTTATCGAACGAATAAGGTACTTCGTTCCCTTTCAAAAACACCTTCATCTTCTGGGCGACCAAGGGTTGTGATGAGATGCCAGTAAAGACCTGAACCACGATATCAATAGTCTTTGTCCCATAGTCCGCTTTGGCTGATACGAGTTCGAGCAAAGGAAGTTCGCAGTCTGGCATTATTAGTCTTGAGTTTTCGATCTTATCCGACCCCACATACTTCACTAAAGGATTCGATGGGTCGAACACCCATTCCCTCTTGTCAACCAAAAACTTGTATCCCCACTCGCCAGGTGGCACATCGCTATTAGTCAGTGTGACCTTGTAATAGCCATTATTGTCTGGACCCTGCATCGGATGCGCATCCTTGTTCCAGTTGTTCCATTCAGCAGGAACATTGATGCTAGTTGCAGGTCTTGATGGCTTATAAGAAAGCGTGACAGCGCATTGCCTTGGTATCGGTACGCCAGGGTCAAAGCCTTCATCGAAAAGTTCTTCCGCGATAACGGTCTTTTCCTCGAGGATTTCTGGTTCAACGGCCGCGTCTTGCCTTTCTTCCCAACCAAAGTCGCTATAAAGCACATCCCCTTTGTCAGCGACTGCGTCTTTATGCTGTCCCGAATCGGACCCTGAATCTGGCACAATAATGACATCGCTTCTCGTGATAGGCGCTAAAGACCTGCACTGAGTAAGGGAAAATGCAATGATAAGAAAAATAGAGTTTTTCATCGTTGTGGGGCAAGAACGATGTCCTGTGCCGAAACGGGCACGATTAGATACTTACCGTAACTGTACTTAACTGCGCCCCGAAGTTCGCTTAGATGCGTGCCCTGTTGAGGTGTAAAAGAAGATTGAAGCTGGTAATCGTTTGCTACATATATTCCGTCGTCCACCTTGAACCACCATAATGGATTTCTCCCACCACTTGTATCTGTGATCGTCACATCCCTGAGTATTACCCTCACCCCTTCGTATGGCTCTGCGTCGCTTGTCCCTCCTTGAGCAAAGATGGTCTTGTCAACCTCGATGTCATCTGGGAGTGGGGTGAACTCCGACACCTTGGTGATGCTTGTCGCACTTATCTCGCTCATGCAATAGTATTCTTTGTAATCTCCAACGATAGACACGACATCCCCAGGTACGAAGTTCGTATTCATCGTCTTACGAACGACAACCAGTATCCCCGCATATTGTCCCTGATTGCCCAAAGGCAAGTTTTGAGGCAAATCCCTTACATAATAGCCATCAAGGCTAGAAGCGGCACTGTGCTTAGGTGTGACAACCACGACATCTTCCAAAGATACGCCAGTTTGGATAGTCAAGTTGCTCCCTGGCGGTGTGCATCCTGTGCTCTCATAGCCAGACTGTATCGAAAAAACTGTTACTTTTTGTGGCGCTACATCTTCTGTGCTTGCATCAGCGCTTCCCTCGTCTGTCACCGCATCTTTTTGAACCTCCTCGCTTATATCAGGAGGGAGTGGTGCAAGGACGATATCTTGCGCTGTGAATGGCACGATTAAATACTTCCCCCAGCTCTGCTTTACAGCGCCAGATATGCTCTGGATCTGCATGCCGATTGCGGGTGTGAAGCCCTGAATCCTGAAGTCATTGGCAACCAGAATACCGTTCCCCAACTTGAACCACCATGTTGGCTGTGTCCCTCCAATGACATCGGTAACCAAAAGGTTTTCGAGGGTGACCTTCACGCCTTCGTAAGGCTCGCAATCAGGAGTGCCACCGTTTTCGAACACCTGTGAAGACACGACCACAGGTTCTGGCACTGTCTCTGTCCCTATCTTTGTGGCAGAGGTCGCAACAATTTCTGTGAAGCAATAATACTCCTTGTAATCGCCAACCACAGACAAAAGGTCGCCAGGGCTAAACATCGTGTTCTTGTCCTTTCCTATCACAAGCAACATCCCTGTGAACTTTGGATCGGCTTGATTTGCCCATGTGCTTTGAGGGTCTTGCACATAGTAGCCGTCCAGGGTTTGACTTACGGAAAACTTTGGAGATACCACAACCACAGGCTTCAAGGTTACCCCTTGCTGAATGACCGTGTTCCCTTCCTGTGGACACGAGGTGCTTGGGCTTCCACTCTGTATCTCATAGATGCTAAAGCCTTGCGCTTGAACCTCTGTCTCGAAGGCATCTGGCGATGGCTCGACCACTTCAGGCGAAGGCTCAGCCTCTGTCTTTTCCACGATGTCCTCGTCAGAGCGAGGGACGATCCTGTATTTTCCATAATGAAACTTTACAAACCCCGTAAGTTTTGCAATAACTACGCCTTTCTTGGGTGTGTAAGAATACTCGAAGTCCCGCATCACCTCTATCCCATTTCCGACCCTGAACCAGCCCTTCCCATCAGAAGAAGTTGTCTCTGTAATCGTGACATCGCTTATGGTTACAAGCACGCCCTCGTAAGGCTCGGTTAGTGCCTCAGTCCCCCCATTTTCGAAGATGGTTTTATCGGAAACTAACAATGGCAAAGGCACAGGCTCCTGAGACCTGACCTTTGTGACACTTGTTGCCTTGAGCTCACTCATGCAATAAAACTCCGTATGGTCTGCTATCATGCTTATGACATCGCCTTCTTGAAAGTTCTGGTCGAGCGATGGATCGATCACCATAAGAATACCTGAAAATGGCTGAAACTCTGAAAGCCCCAAGTCAGCCACATAATAGCCATAAAGTTTTGGGGTTCCATCCTGATTCTTCGAAGCAACGAACCTCTTTGAGGCCACGACCACATCCGCCATCTCGATCCCCTTGTCTCCGTTTGTGAACCCGTTCGGGTTCTGACAGACTTTACTTATGTCTGAAGACTGCACCTGAGCAATAGTCCTCTTGCCAGGTTGCGTTGCATCAGCCTCTTTCAAGCGCTCATCGCTTGCGGTTGTCACATCGCCGTCATGGGTTTGGACAATTTCCTTTCCTGCGTCCTTTGACGATTCAGATGTTGACCTCGTGCCACAAGAAAGCACAAACAAACACGCAACGATCTTTGCTGTTCTTCTTAGCGCCATGGTTGCCTCCAGATCAAACCTTCTTCTTATAACCCATTTTCCTTGCCAAATCAACTTGACCAAAATCGCTCCGTTCTCTTATTATAGTTTTGGAATGAGTGGCGGTCTTAGAATCGCACTTACTGGGTGTAATGCAGTAATAGGGAAGAAGTGTCTTGAAAATCTTCATCTTTTCGATGGATTAGAGCGCGTGGTGGCTTTTGACATCCAGCCACCAGCGATTCAAGACAAAAGGATTCTTTATTACCAGGTTGACCTTGCACAACCAGGGGTCGAGCAAGAGATGGCAAGCGTTTTGAAGGATGAAGGCATACAGGCGTTCCTTCACGCAGCATTTTTCTGGAATACAACCATGGATTCAGAGTGGGCGCACGAGGTAGAATCCGTTGGCACTGACAGGGTTCTTGCATCTGTAATCGAGGCAAAGGTGAAAAGGTTTGTTCTCACATCGTCTGCCACTGTCTATGGCATAACACACAGGAACGCAACCCCCCTTGCCGAAAGCGCCCCACTTGTTGCCACAAAGACATTGCCCCCCTGGCGTGACAAGGTCGAAGCAGACATGAAGGTTCAAAAGTTTGCCGAGGAGAACAAGGGTATAACAGTCACGATCATAAGGTCAGCAATATTGTTACATAGGTCTATTGACCGCTTCTTGTCCAGAACTTTGGCTTCTCGCTTCATTCCCGTATTCATGGGCTTTGACCCGATCTTTCAGTTTGTGCATCCTGATGACCTGATCCTTTTCTATGTGAAGGCACTTTCTGAAGACCACGGCGGGGTGTTCAATGTGGCACCCGACGATGTGATTGCGCTGTCGGACTTTATAAAGCTCGGCAAAAAGATGGCGATTCCATTGCCTCATGTGCCATTTTCGTCGCTTTATCGCATCCTGTGGGCATCTGGCATAGGCGAGGTTCATCCAGCATTCCTGAATTTCCTAAGATTCTCGCTCGTAGTTGATGGGCGAAAGGCACAAAAGGAGTTTGGCATTTCGCCAAGAAGCACACTCGATACGGTTCGAGAGTTTTTGGGGGTGTCGTGAAAAAACTTGACCTTTGGGGCTTCGATTCAGAGTTCTACTTCAAAAAGGCAGTGCCTAAGATAGATTTTCTTGTAAACAAGTACCTTGCCTGCGATGTGAAGTTCTTGGAGAATTTGCCAAAGGATGAACCTTTTATATTCGTATCGAACCGCGCTGGTTTTTTGCCCCTCGATGCAGTAATAGCACAGCATGTGCTAGGAAAAATAGTTTCCAAGCCCCCCTTACGCCCCTTGCTCGAAGACTATGTGTTTACACTTCCATATGTCGGGCTTTTCTTGCAAAGGATTGGGTGTGTTAGGGCTTCAAGGGAAAATGCGTTGCGCCTTCTAGAAATGGGTTATTCTGTAATCGCATTCCCAGAAGGCATAAAAGGCGCATCAAAGACCTTTTTGGAGGGCAAGAATCTTAGGCGTTTTGGGCGTGGGGGCATAGTGAGGCTTGCGATTGGTTCAAGGGTCAAGGTTGTGCCAATAGGTATCGCTGGGGTGGAAAAGGCATATCCAATGTTCTTGCATCTTGATAGACTGGGCAAGACTTTTGGTCTTCCATTTTTTCCTGTTACGCCATTTTTCCCTTTCCTTGGACCTCTTGGGCTTTTGCCCTTGCCAGCCAAGATTACTGTAGCTGTTGGAAGCCCCATTGATTGCCTCGAGTTATGCGGTTCAAATGACCCGTCGGAACCAGTCATTCTAAAGATAAACGAGACCATCAGGAGTAAGGTTCTTGACCTTTTGCTTCAGGGCTCTAAATAGGCGCATTTTCGAATATCTTCTTGTCTTCTTTGTTTCGACATCCATATTTTGCATGGTTGGTCCAAGCGCCCCGCAAGGAGGCGACACTGTCCCCAATCGCTACCTTGCCTACCGCTTTTTGTGTTCATTAAATTTAACCCTCGATGACCTTTACCCAATCTGGACAAAGCCAGGGAAGGCCACGCCTGATCCGCCACCTTATTATGCTGTCCGTTCACAAACATCTCACCTTGTCTCGACCTTTGGTCCGACTGTGCCTATCCTTGCTTCGCCCTTTGTCTGGTTATATGACAAGTTTTTTGGAATCGAGACATCGCACGACCTCTTGAAGGCGACAAGGCTTTTGTCTGGCATTTTATGCGGATTTGCCACGATGTTTGTCTTTGCCTCGTGCCTTTTGTTCGCAGGTCGCCTCCCCTCATACCTTGCAACCATTGGTTTTGCCTTTGCCTCTGCGTGCATGAGTGTTGCAAGCCGTGGACTTTGGCAACACACTTTCGCCTTGTTTTTCTTATGCATTGGCATATTCGCCTGCCTTGCTCATGCAAATAAAGAAGCCTATGCCATCCTTGCTGGTCTTGCCCTATCGCTTGCCTTTGCCTCAAGACCTATGTGTGCCCTGTTCCTTGTTGCTGGGTTCTTGGTCATCTTGTTATCGTCGCGAAATTCCGCCTTTTACTTCAGTATTACCGCATTTTTCCCCTGCGCCTTGCTTTTTGCCTACAACACATGGCACTTTGGCTCCCCTTTTTTGTTTGGACAAACCATTTCCTCTTATGATGTTGCAGTCTTCAAGACCCATAGTTATAGCCTTATAAACAAAGAACCATGGCTTGGCTTGCTTGGGCTTCTTCTTTCCCCTTCCCGAGGCATCTTCATCTTTTCCCCGCACTTTCTATTCATAATGAAGGGGTTTTCTGGGTTGTCGAAAGAAAAAGGTCTTTTGACCTTCATCGTTGCGTCTCTTGCATATCTTTTGGTTGCAAGTTTCTGGTTCGACTGGTGGGGGGGTGCGACAGTGTCTTACAGACAGATTGTGGAAATCACCCCAATCCTGACCATCCTTGTGGCAAGAGGTCTTGAAAAGACAAAGTCTCGTTTGAATAGACTTCTTTTCATCTTGCCACTGGCTTTCGGCATTCTTCTGGCATCCCTGTCTGCAACCCATCCAAAGGTCGTTCTTTGGAACGAAGAGATGGAGGTTGATAAACATCCTGAACGCCTGTTCGACATCCCTTCCTCCCTCGTTCTGCGGATCCTTGAAAAAAGACCTGACGATAAAGCCATTGTTTGGGACAGTTTTATTGTGCGCCTCGACAACTGCAAAGTCGAGCATAATCCACGAATGCCGTACTAACTTTTATGCAAAACCCCTAAAAAGCATCCTCTATAATCGTTATCTGTGGCTCGGCTCCACGCCATATAACGCACGCAAGAAAAAAACGGACTTCCTCGTAGTCCACTGGCTTGTCCATCAAAAAGAGCTCGGCAGTCCTTCGCAGAAGGCGAACCTTTCTTCTTGTAACTCCCTCTATGCAGTCCTCGATAGTGCCATCTTCAAGCGAGCGAACCTCGACAATCACCATCTCCCTCTGGTTTCTGCAAACGATGTCCAATTCCCCCTTCATTATCCTTATGTTACGACCCAGTATGGTGTATCCTAGCCTTTGCATCGCTTTTGCGACCAAAGCCTCTGAAGAAAAACCCTGCAAAAGATTGTGCCCTTGTTGCTTCATATCTATCATAACCGCACAGAACAAACTCGAAATGATCTATCGAAAAAACTCTAAAAGCGTTACACTTCCAAGTCATGGAACTTTGGGAAAAAGCGCTAAGAAAGGACTTTCGGGCATTAGGAAAAATCCTCAGGCTCATTGACGACGAAGACCCAGAAGGGCTTTCGATCCTCGAAAAAATCGCTAGATATGGGGGTCACGCTGAAATAGTGGGGGTTACAGGTAGCCCTGGGGCAGGTAAAAGCACCCTTATTGACGCATGGTTAAAACTTTTGAGAGAGCAAGGAAAGACAGTGGCAGTGATATGCGTTGACCCGTCCAGCCCTTTTAGTGGCGGAGCGGTGCTTGGGGACAGGCTAAGGATGCAGAGACATGCGACAGACGAAGGCGTATTCATTAGGTCGGTCGCTACAAGGGGGCAGTTGGGGGGGTTGTCTTCCTCTGTTGCCTCGATGATAGAGGTGCTTGATGCTGCGTCATTCGACCGCATCATAATCGAGACGGTGGGCGTGGGTCAGGATGAAGTAGATGTGGTTCGGGTCGCTCAATGCGTGGTTTTGGTGCTTGCGCCGTTACAAGGGGACGAGGTTCAGGCACACAAGGCTGGGGTGTTAGAGATTGCAGACATCATAGTCGTAAACAAGGCTGATGCACAGGGGGCTGAAAAGACTTTCAAGGAGGTCGCAAGTGCCATTGAACTTGCAAACTCCCAAAAGAAAAAGCCAAAGGTGCTCAAAACCATTGCAACGGATGGAACAGGGATAGATGCGCTAGAAGATGAAACAAAGGCTTTGCTTGCTGAAATAAGGAAGAATCGCCTTGACATGGAAAGACAAAGGCTTCAGGGGCTTGTTATTGACTTCGCTTCCAAGCGATTCAAAGAAAAGGCTTTGATGCTTCTTGAATCAGACCCAGAGGTTAGAAAGGCATTCGATAGGGCGGTCAAAAGAGATATGTCTTTTCTTGGGGTTGCAAAACTTATATTGGAAAAAGCAATGAAATCACCAGATTTTGACACATAAAGATGAAGAAAAGTAAGGGGCAAAAACAAGACCAGCGCCGCGTTGCAAGCACCACAGAAAAGACAGGAAGCAATGTATCTGAGCCCAAGGTCGCAAAGATTTTGATAGCGCTTATACTAATTGTTTTGCCTTTCTTGCCATGGCATCCTCTTTTCTTTCTGCCCCCACTCCTCTATTTTCCAGTTTATATTTTCGCTTCTACCTTCCTTGCCTTCGATGCTTTTGCAGTAAGTTTTTTTCAAAAGCGCCCAGTGCCTTTGGTCCTCGAGGCATTGTGTGTCCTGCTCATCCTTTTTTCATTCGTTGCATTGAAAAGCATCGGAATCCACTCATCTGGCACTGACGAAAACATCTATTTTTACATGGCAAAACGCTTTTCTGAAGGTGCCTTGCCTTACAGGGACTTCTTCTTTGCCCACCCCCCAATGCACCTTGTCGTGCCAGCAATCTTATTCAAGATCTTTGGCTTTAGCCTTGTCCTCGCAAAGTGTATTCCTCCGCTTTGTCAAGCAGTTGGAGGACTTTTCCTTTTTCTTGCACTAAGAAGGGTTCATCTAGCGGTTGCTGTGCTTGCGCTTTTGTTTCACCTTACTGCCTATCAAACGCTCATGGGTTCGACAGACATGAACGGCGAAAACATCCTCACTATGTTTTTGATGATAGCCTTCTTCTTCGCGATGCAAGGCAAGCCATTGCTCGCAGGCATCTTTTGTGGTCTTGCACTTACAACTGCACTTTATGGGTTTGCACTGGTCTTGACCCTGTTTCTTGCTTTTCTTTTTACAACTAAGGCTCATCTGAAGCGATTTCTTCTGGGTCTTTTAGGCTCTATTGCCGTGATTTCCTTGCCTTTTTTGATTATCGGAGGTCAAAACTTCCTCGATGGCGTTTTGTTTTATCATCTGGCAAAGCCCATAAAAGGGGAGCAAAAGATGCCCATCTTTTCTTCCCCAAATCCCTTATACATGTTTCATGCCCTTATAAACAATACACGGGAATGGTTTTTTTCCGATGAGTTCAAAAAGTCCCTCTATTTTCATGCCCCCCTTTATATTTCAGCGTTTCTAACTTTAGTGTGGGTTGTGGGAAGGGCGCTTATATCGTGGTTCTTGTCTGGTTTTAGTGCCCAGAAACTAGAAGACCCAAAGCGGATATTGACGCCAAGGGACTTGCTTTCAGGCTCGATTTCAGGACTCGTCAAGTTTTCAATCCTTGCTGTCTTCCTTTTCAATGTGCAGTTGTCTGCACTAAACGAAGTCTATGATTTCTATCTTGTCCCTATGATGCCGTTCCTTGCGATCTGTCTGGCTTTCTGGCTTTTCTTGGTCTATGAAAGCGCAAGGAAAGCCCTTTCTTTTGTGGACATCTGGAAGCCCATCACGCTTTTAGTGCTTTTTGCTTTGCATTATCCTTTGGCTTCGAGTTTGAACAAAAGTTTGTGGCCAGAAGAGACAAAAGAAAAGGGGCAAGAGGTTCAATACGATTTCAGACCAGTCATCGCTTTTCACGGGCTTGCAGACCTTGCAAAGTCATTATTCTTTGAAGACAAAAGGAAGAAGGGCGAGGTCACCCCATACTACCTTCATTACATGTGGAACAAGAGGCTACAGTTTTCCAAGGTCGAAGAGATTGCGCAATATATAAGGCTGAACACCGAAGAGGGCGAAACGATTACTGGGGCTTCGACCCTTGCGCCTCTTGTAGCCATCTTTGCAGAAAGACGAATTAGCGCTGACGAGGCGGATACCAACGCAAAGAGGTTCAAATCTGGGATGCTAAGTGAAAAGACATTTTTCGAGATTGTGTGCAACGACAGGGTGAAGTTTATCGTTGGTGCGCCCCGCTCTTATTTCACAGAAAGGTTCATGGACGAAAATCAGTTCGCAAAGGCGAACTTCGTGAAGGACACAAAGTTTGTTGACCCATATCTTCAGCATTTTTCGCCATTTCCTATAACGCTTTACAAAAGGGCAGGCGATACGAAAGAGCCATGCAAGCTAGATTAGCAGCCAAAGACATAGATGCACCTGACCCTTCAAGGTTGAAACACGCGCTTGATAAGGCATATGAACGATATTGCACAGAAAAAGACATCAAGAATGACCCGATATGGTTTGTAACCCAATACGATGACCCGCTCGACAAGGAGGTCGTGGGTATCATAGCCTCGTCGTTTGCCTTTGGAAATGTCCGTCAGTTCATGCCAGTCATCGCAAAACTGCTTGCCAAACTGAAATCTGAGCCAGCGAAGACCCTCTTTGTGGCAAAGGACGGGGATTTCAACGAGCTCGCAAAGGGGACCCAGTATCGCTTTGCAAAAGAAAAAGAGATAGCGACATTTCTAAGACATATCGCAGGGGTGCTCTGGCGCTTTGGGTCTTTGAAGGAAGCATTCATGCTGGGCTATCGCAAAAGCCATATCTTTGTTCATGGTCTTTATTCCCTTGCAACAGAACTCAGGCGAAACGAAAAAGGGGAAATAACCGATAATGTAAAGGTGTTTGTCCCGGACCCAAAGAAAAACTCTGCGATGAAAAGGCTTTGCATGTTTTGTAGGTGGATGGTGCGAAGGGATTTTCCTGATTTTGGGCTTTGGCAGGAAGTTGACCCACGAGAACTTGTAATCCCATTGGATACGCATGTGTTTCGGGTCTTGCGTTTCTTGGGGCTTCTTCAAGGCTTTTGCGCACCAAGCATGAAGGCAGCCAGTAAGGCGACTGAAGCCTTGGGGCGTCTAGCCCCAGATGACCCCTTGCGCTATGATTTTGCCCTTGCGCACCTTGGGATATCTAGGGATTGTAAAGGTCATTTCGTTCAGGATGTGTGTAGTTTATGCCCGCTTTTAGGATTGTGCACGATGGCAAAAGGGGTGCGGGTGTGAAAGGGAGTGGGATTGACCTTCAGCGGGTGGTCGCTGTATGATTTTTTGGTTGTGCCCATTGTGGGTTATTCAGGGGTTTAGATGAAAAAAATAGCGAAATACCTGGTCTCGGCGCTGGTTCTTTTGATATTTTCTTCGTTCATCGCAGTGTGGCTTGCGCTCAAGAACCTCGATAACCCGCAACTCAAAAGGCAGATACAGGAAGGGGTGAAGAGCGCACTCGGTGTCTCACTCGATTACGACCGTCTTTCTCTCAACATCTTTGGAAACCTTAGGGCATCAGGGATAAAAATCTTTTCTCCAGAAGGCTACAAAGATGTTGAGCCAGTCCTTCTTTCAGTGGACTCTTTGGATGTGGAATGGAAAATCTTACCTCTTTTGAAAGGGCTTTTTAGCATAGAACGGATTGCTATCAAAGGAGTGAAGGCTTCCCTAGTTGTCAATGAAGATGGCAAGAGTTCTTTAGATGCACTTCTTGAAAGGCTTCCAAAGGCAAAAAAAGAAGAAGAAAAGAAAACAAGGCTTTCGGATGGGTTGCCCATAAAAGACCTCCATCTTTCGGTTCGCTCGCTTTCTATCGAAGATGTCGCCTTTGTGCAGAAGAGCTTCCAGAGTGGTGGGGTAATAAGCACTTTGGATGTTCGAGGAATAGGTCTTTTAGGGTCTTTGTATTCAAACAAGAGGGATGCAAGCTTTACGCTAAAAATAGCGTCCCAGGAACCAGATGGTCTTCGATTCTTCCTCGAAGATAAAGAAGGGAAGAAGGAGGCAGTAATAAGAGTTTTGTTCTCTGTAGATGCTAAGGATTCACTGCGGATTTCAACGAAGATGTCAGTCGAGGTGGTCAAACAGAACTTTTTCAGCATGTTCCAGGAAGGTCTTGATGTCATTGACATGGATTCGACAATTGCCTTTTTGCCTGACGAACATAAGACCTTTGTCTCTATCTCAAACCTGTCGCTTTTCCAGGATGCGATAAAGGCTAGTCTGGAAGCGAATGTGTCTGATGATTTCCTTGAAGTTTCGCTTAGCAAAGCAAACTTCAATGTTGACGGAGACAAGATACCGAAAGAAGTCCTTGCTATGGTGAATGCAAAACTGGATGGGTTTTCAGTGCAAGGCGAAGTGGAAGATGTTCTTTTGTCTTCCATGCCTAGGGTTCGGGGGAAGGTTCGGCTTGCTTTGAAGGGCAAAGAGGTTTCTTTTGAAGACTTTCTTGTTGCAAAGGATTTGGGTCTTGAAATGACTGCTGGAGGCGACAATGAGCTCCACATGAACATGGGATTAGAGGAGTTTGCCCTTAGAAACCGTATCAAGGCAAAGGGGGCCGCCATCTCTTCGCACATCAAAGACTTTAGGGTCGAGGACGCCATTCAAGGCACATTTTCACTGGCAGGCGATGTCTTTGTGACCATGAAAGGCGTGGAACTGAGCCAGCCAAACATGGGTGTGGGGGTTCAAAACCTGAAACTCTCATTGAACGGGGACATGAAGCAAAGGCTAGCAAACATCTCTTTATCGTTCGACAGTGTGAGCATGACTTCAAGCAAAACTTTCTTCGTCCCTGCCTCGAGCTTAGAGGCAAACCTCAAAGACATCTCTCTTGTTATGTCCGAGCCTCTGCGCTCGTCCCTAAGCGCTAATCTTTCAGGGCATCTTGGGCACATAGAAATCCAAGGAAAACTAAAAAAAGAAGGAGAGATTGTGCACAACGACATCTTTCTAGGGTTTCGGGGGCTTGGTTTCGCAAAGGCTTTTGTTGCGGATGCAATAAGGGAATACAACATCTCTGACGAAAACATAGAGGTCACGGTGAAAGCGGATGGCAATGTCCAGATGGGGTCGAACATTTTACTTTCCGAAAAGGCTACGATAGGGCTTAAAAACCTTTCTATGCAACTACAAAGAAGACCACTGCGTATAAGTGAAATCGGTCTGGGGGCAGAGCTCAAAGGAAAAATAGAAGCCCTTGGGGTGCAAGTCTTTTTGGATTTAAAAAACATCTGGTTTGCTGGCGAGAAGACCTTCGATTCTGTGAGGCTTTCAGCCGAGACCACCTTGCAAGGGCAGTATCCCCCTGTGAGCCTTCAGTTGGAGGCATCTGGAAGCCTTTTGTCCTTGCGTCTAGAATCTGCTCTCAAGCAAGGCTTCAAGAACCTGTCTTTCTTGCTCGATACGAATCTCCAAAACACAAGAAAGGTATTTGATCTTGCTCGCCTGGCGATAGAAGGGGTTGACCCAGAAAAACTTAGGGGGTCTTTGCATATCGAGGGCGAACTTTTGGCTGATGTGCCTTTGATGAATGCTGTGGTGAAAGGCATCGAGGCGTTGAGGGGGAATGTTGTGGCTCGACTTGCGCTTGATCAGGCAAGATACGACACAAAGGCTTTGTCAGTGTCTTTGAAGGATGCAAGCGCTTTGGTGAAGGTTCAAATGGACCAGAACGACATAGACCTTGAAATAAGTCTGAAGCCTGGCGAACTAAAGGGTGACACAAGACAAAACACCTTCTCGCTTGAAGACGCAATAGTCGAGATGAAGGCAAGGACTAGAAAAAGGTTCGAGGAAAGCGATGCGGATGTAAGCGTAGTTTTACGAGCAGGGAGGGTTTTGCAAGACATGTTGCCTATGTATCCAGTTGGCAATGTTGCCTTATCATTGAAGGCAAGGATGCAAAAACTGGATAGACTCTTGCTAGAAGAGATGACACTAAGAAATGAAGATGGAGGGACAACCCTGTTACTTGGTGCAAGGGCAGAGGAGGTCGCAAGGTCTGCAGTCAGAGGCTTGGAAGACAAGGTGATAGGAAGAAAAGGACTCTTGTTCGAAGGTGTTCTGGAACAGGACTTATCTAAACTGAAGATGAAAAAGGAAGGGATGGTAGCAAGTGGAAAGATAAGGATGCCGTTCTTACTTCAATCAGGGGATAGACGGGTATATCGTGTGACGACAGAGATAGAGGCGCAATCTGTGTCATTGACCATCCCTGACACCATGAAGGTTTCGGACCTCTCGGGACGAATACCCATCCTTGAAGAGGTAGTTCTTGTGGATGGCAAGCCAACTTTAGTGCTTCAAAATGAACCAAACCTCTATTCTGTAGTGCGCTTTTTCGACCAGCAACCATTTTTGCCATCGAGGGGATTTTTCGCCTGTGACAACCTTCAAGTTGGGCAGGTAACACTGGGTGCCCTGGCTGGAAATATTGAAATCAATAAGAACTTGATTAGCATTGACCAGCTCGAGGCAGGTTGGCACGGCGGGAAGATAAGCGGTCAAGTGATACTGGACATGCTTCCATCCGCACCATATCTGCTTTTCAGAGGAAGGGTTACAGGGATCTATGCAAAGTCAGGCGATAGATTTGACGCTAACGCAGCGCTAGCATTCGCCATAAGGTCTTTGGAACTGGATGGTCGCATACACCTTGTGCGCATTGGCAGGGAAAACCTTATGGAGCTCTTGGATGCCTTTGACCCATACAAAGAGGATGTGGCGATGAACAGGATAAGGCTCGCGCTAAAACTTGCGTATCCAAAGAGCCTTGTTCTGAAGGCTGAGGGTGGATACATGAGCGGAAAGGTAGAGTTAGGGGGGCTTGGGTCTATGGTGCGCATTGACGAGATTAGAGGCGTGCCTGTGACCCCGCTCCTTAGACGCTTTTTGGGTCAGTTCGTTGAAGGAGGTGTGCTATGAAAAGAGCGTTTTTGGTCGCTTTTTTACTTTGTTCGTGCGTAAAGGCGCCAACCGTTGTCGTGGTTGACAAGAATACGGCGCTAATGGAACAGATAGGAATGAATGCCCCTCAGATGGAAAAGGGGTTGGTGGACGAGGCCTTGTCACCTATTCCAGAGCCCATTACATCTGGCGAGATGTCAAGGTCTTCTGTTGATGTCTCGCAAACATCGGTTCAAGAGATCTTGAAGGCTTACCAGTCCTTGAAGACAGACATGCCTCTGGTGGAAGCCTTGCTTGTGCGAGGCTGCCTTGGAGAGGCGCTCGATGGATTTTTGGTGGAACTCCCATGTGAAGGAGAAGTGCAGGCATCAGCCATTGCACCTGTCGTCCAGAGGATGAACAGAGACAGGAGGCAGATATGGGCTTTTATGCTGGCAAAAAGCGATGGTGCGACAGAAGAACAGGTTAGACACGCATGGAGAAAGAGGTGGATTGAGGGGCTTGTTTGCAATGCAAAGGTCCAGATGGAAGACGGCTCATGGGGGGTGAAAAAATGCGAAAAGTAAGATTCTTGGTCACGACAACGATTTTGTTCTTTTGTAGTCTGGCTTCTGCACAGGGGATAGTTAGACCCACTAGGCTTACTGCTGGAAGTGCAAATCAGTTTCTGGGTGTCCTATCTTATGACGGGAACACTTTGTTTTTCGTGAGCGACCGAGCGACCACGACGCAAATCTTTAGCCAGAGTTTGAAAGGCGGTGCAGAGAAACTCTTGTTCGACCTAAACGGCGATACTACCATGCCAAGACCAAGCCCGGATGGGAAAAGCCTGCTTTTCATCTCGTTCAGGGATGACGCAGAAGGGGATGTGTGCGTATTCGACATTGTAAAAAAGAACACGAAGTGCCTAACGGACTCGAAGACTGCGGATTTGCAGGCGTTCTGGTTTCCAGATTCTTCTGTGGGGGTGCTTCAAAGGCAAACTCTGCATGGGGACTTTGTTTTGTCGAGGATTTTTCTAAATGGCAAAAGAGAGGTGATACTGGAAAAGAACATCTCCAATCCTGGCGTCTCCCCTGACGGCAAGTTCTTAGCCTATGTGCCAATAGAAAAGGGCGACAACAGGGTTGGGGTGTCTTTCTTGATGCGCCCTGGCAAAGGGCTCGAGATAATGGAAATGTCTTCCAGAAAGACATGGCACTATGACCCACCTTTGCCTGGCTTTACATCCCACCCAGCTTTTTCGCCTGATTCCAAGTGGGTCTATTTTACACAATACCTGAACGACACGAACTTCGATGGCAAGATAGACGGGAACGACCACGGGGTTTTGTTTAGGGTTTCATTCGAAAGGCAAGGCGACGATGTCATATTTGGCGATCTTATGCAACTGACCTCTGCTGGATGGAACTGTCAGTATCCAGCCCCTTCGAAAGAGAGGCTAATCGCCACATGCTCTAAGGGAGGCTCGCTCGATGTATATTCTTTGCCTTTAGACGGGAGCGTGCCTGCCTCGTGGGATGTGAACAGGCTCCTTGCAGAGATGAGCGCAGCAAGGGACCATTATGAAAAGATGTTGCTGTTGGGAAGGGCAATCGAAAAGGAAAAGGACAAAAAGAAGGTGCTTGGGATGCTACGAAGGATGGCTCATGCGCATCTCGAGGTAAAGGAATATTCGTCAGCAAAGTTCTTTGCGTCGAGGATTGTGGACATGGCTAATGACGATGAAGAGTTCAGGGAGTGGGGAGTGTGCCTGAAAGAACTTGCTGAACACAGGGAGGCAGAGGCTATGCTTGTGCAAGGTGAACCTAGCGAAAGGTTCATTGGTAGCGAAAGAGAGAGACTGAAGAGGATTGATGGTTTTGCCCTGAAAACAGATGCGGGGAAGACCTTGTGCAGGCTTGTGAAGAGCGAGGTTCTTGATGTTCTGGGGGATGAAGAAGGCGCTTTGAAGGAGTTTCTGGATTGCGATTTTCAAAAGATTAGGGACAGAGAGACAGCCCTTATATGGGCTAGAAGGGCGGATGCTATTTACAGGATTAGGGCTGATTTTGATGCCCTGAAGGATTCCCAGAGGAAGATGGCGATGTCGAGTGTGGTTGACTACGACGACAGATTCTTCTTTGCTGACGCTTATGTCAAAACACTTTTGACTGGAAAAAGCAGGGAGGAACAGGCTAAACTGGTCGAGGACGAGTTTTTGAAGGCACAAGAGGGGTCCGAGATAAGGTTCAGGCTCGCGCTCGAGAGATACCTTCTACAACTTGGCAAAAGTGACCCAGAGGAGTTGAGGAAGAAGATCTTCGAGATGTACAAAGAAAACAAGGAGTTAGAAAGAAGGAAGGCGCTTGTACTCACAACAGCGGAAAGGGCTTTGAAGGAAGATGAGGAATATATCCTTTATCAGTTCACGAATAGCTTTGTGAGCTGGCTTAAAAGGGCAGAGCCAGAGAGACACTATGCTGAAAGTCTTTATCGTGATGTCATCCTAGAAAGGGCTTATGCAAAGTGGGCAAAAGGGGAGATAGGAGACGCAAGGGGGCTTTTCTTCGCAGTGACATTGCAGACAGACAGCATCGAGGCGCACCTCGGGGCTATTGAGAACAGACTGATGGAGGGGGCAACTGACATCCTAAAGCAGTACGAGGAAAGATACAAAAAGGGGGCGATGGTTGACCTTGCAAAGGCATATCTGATTATCAGGGGGCTCGAAAAGGAGGAGGGGCTGTTCGAGGCTAGGGCAAACGAGGCGTTGGGCTTGCTTGACCCCCTCCTTTATGAGCACCCAAACGACTACGAACCACACATGCTTTATGGGTATGTAGCACTTTTGAAGTGCCTGCGCTCAAACGATGCAGATGACTGTGCGCTTGCCAATAGGCATCTTTATCTGGCACTTGACCTTGCAAGCGAAAACCCGAGGGCATGTGCAAATATAAGGATTTTGGTGGGCTTGCTCGAGGCGCACAAGGGTAACCATAGGGGCGCTCTAAGGCATTTTGCGTGGCGAGAATCGTTGCCCTTCAAAGACAAGAAGGCACTGCTTGCATTGAAGTTCTTGAAGGCAAAGAGCGAGTTTCTGGCTGGGCTTGGTGGCTCGAAGACCATGGAGGAAGCAAAGGCACTGGTGTTTGAAGATGGGGAAGGGTTCGGGGATTACAAACCAATAGTATTGGACAGGCTTGCGCTTTATTATTACGCAGAGGGCAAGTTCGAAGAGGCACAGAAGACATACGAGGCGCTTGTGGCATTAGGGCTTGAGGGATGGAACAGAGTAAAGGCTTATATGGGGCTTGGGGCGTCTGCCCTTGGTGCCAATGACGCTGAAAAAGCGCTTGGCGCACTTGAAACTGCAAAACAGGCGCTTTCTGGACTTGGAGAACCCCCTAAGTTTCAAGGACAGACCTTGTTTTCAAAGGATGACTATGCAGGAATGATAGAAGCGCTTTCTGCTCATGCTTTTGCGATGCTAGGCAGATTTGGCGAGGCAATAGAGGCTATGAACAAATATGTTGTCTTGCTAAAGGCAAGGGTAAAAAAGTTTGACCTTGACGAAGATATATTGAGGATTGCATCTGCAGAATATCATCTTGCGAGGTTTTCATTAGGAATGAAGGATGTGAAGGGCGCGCTTCAACACATAAAGGAAGGGCTAAGTTTTGCCAAAGATTTCGCAAAGAGGACAGGGACAGAGGTCACAGCGGAGAGGGTTGGGCTTTTGTTGAAAGGGCTCGAGGTCCTCGTGCACGAAAGAGATGTTGCATCTTTTCGCAAGAACCTGATTGAAGAAGGTGCAAATCTGTGGTATGCATTGAACGAGGTTAGAAACCCTCGTTTTGATGACGAGAGGTTCTTGATAGGGCTTTATCTTTCAATACTTGATTTGTCTAGCAAAGGAGGTGCAAAATGAAACGATCCAAGGTTTTCCTGATCGGGTTCATTGCTTTTGGTGTAACGGTAGCAAGCGGTTGCGGGAGCGAGACAAAGGGCACTGACGCAACCGGTAGCGACACCATGCAGTCCAAGTTTGCACCACTATATAGTGGGTATTTTCAGGGGTGTAAGCGTTGCCACACGCCGGGAGCATGGGGTCAGGTAACTGGAATAGAGCAATCTCTCGATTTTTCGACTGAAGATACTGCTTACGATACAATCACCAAAGGAAGCGCAACAGGACTTCAGGGAAACCAGGAGGCTTGCAATGGTGTGCCTTTTGTTTCAAGCACTTACGACAGAAGCCTCATCGCCGCAGTGATCGATGAAAATGTTAGAGCGAACTTTAGCGTTGGGGGATGCGACGGTGACGCTATTTCAGACATGACCCTTAAGGTTGGCAGTGCACCTTCCGCCGAGTTTTTGGGCGCTTTGAAAGTCTGGATCGAGTCTGGCACACCGAGATAGTCGTTCGGGCAACGCCTTTTTAGAGCGCAAACTTGCTCTGTCTGATGTCGAAAAGCCTATTTCACAGCAAAGATTACGACTGCCAGTACGATAAGCCCGGCTAAAACCGCAACGACATAAACCCATCTCTTGCTTTTCTTCTTTTTCTCCTCGGGCAGTGGCGCTTGTTGGACAAGGCGGTCAAGTTCCTGAAAGAAAACGGTTGGGCGGGTTACGGGCGCAGAACTAGGCGCACCCTGCACGGGGCTTTCAGGAGGAAACATGGAGTTTAGCACGGCTAAAGCCTCGCCAGCGGTTTTGAACCTCTTTCCCCTATCCTTTTCAAGGAGTTTCATGATGAAATCGTTCAGTGGTTTCGGGCAAGAAGGGTCTCTTTCTATGGGTGGGATTGGTTGTTCGTGGATATGCTTCAGAACTATGTCCATCTGACTCTTTGCATCGAAAGGCACGACCCCTGTCACCATCTGGTAGAGGATGACGCCAAGACTATACAAGTCCGTTCGTCCATCAATACCTTGCGATGCCTGAGCCTGTTCAGGCGACATATAGTGAGGCGTGCCCATCATTATCCGATCCCTTGTGACCTTTATGTCTTTATATATCTGATGATGCTGTTCAAGAAGGCACTTGGCAAAACCAAAGTCCAGGATCTTTACTAGTGGCGTCCCATCAGCGTTGGTAGTAAGGATGATGTTCGATGGCTTCAAGTCCCTGTGTATGACGCGGTGCCTGTGGGCGATATCCAGTGCCTGCAATATCTGCCGAGTGACTTCGATGGCATCCATAAGCGGTGGTTTTTCGTATCTAAGAAGTGTAGAGAGGCTGGTTCCAGAAACAAACTCCATGACCATGAAGTAAGAGCCGTCTTCTGCCACTCCAAACTCCATGGTCTTCACCACCTGCGGGACTTCCAGTTTCTGCGTTACCGCCGCCTCTATCCGAAACCTTTTTACAAGCTCTACATCTGCGGACAGATGAGGGTGCAAGAACTTCAAAGCCACCATTCCCTGATTCCCCTGAGCAGCATACACAGAGCCAGTCGCACCGAATCCAATCCTTTTCAAAATCGTGTACTTGCCAAGAAAAGTGGTGCCTATCCTTCTGTCCTGAGGCCAACCATCCTTCGGTTTTTTTGCACTACAGTTAGGGCATTTTGTCTCGTCTTCATAAACTGGAAAAGAGCAGGAGGGGCAACATGGATAAAAAACCTTTTGCATCCTTACCTCCAACGACTTATCTTACCACCTTTTGAGGTTCGTGCCCAAACTTAATAGATTTCAACCTCTCTGCCTGTTATCTTTCTACCAGTATCCGACCCCCATTTCTCTTTTTCTTTGATAGCCCAAATATTGCTATAATACCCCTGGATGTTTCTGGGAGGTCAAGATGAGGCACTTCTTTTTGTGTATGCTGGTCATTTTGCTGTCATGCAGTTCTTCGGAAAAGGGTCAGCAACAGTATCAGGACATTCTGGAACAAGGTCAGGATGCGGTTGTGACCGATGCGAAAGATGGACTATCTGAGGACGGTGGGGCTCTGACAGAGCACATCGGTGATGAACTTGTCCCACAAGATGACGGGTCTGAAGTCGCGGAAGATATAGGTGCTGGGCCTGATGAAGGTGTTTCAAATTTGGACAAGGGTGGCGAAGACAAGGGCACTTTACCAGCAGAGGACATAGAGGGCGATTTACCTCCTGAAGTCGCCCCCTCTGCCCACTACAAGGGTGTTGTTCGAGCAATTTCATCTGGCGACCAAAAGGAGGTGGTGGCGGGGGCAATGGTGCGCGCACTAAGTTTCAGCACTGGCTTGCCTTTGCCTGGCTATGAAGCTGTAAGTGATTCAGAAGGATATGTTGAGTTCGATTTCGACTGGGTAGGGGCGGTTGGCTTTAAGATGAGCAAGGAAAACTTTGTGGATTCATATCAGTTTGACCAGAGGACAGATAGCGTCAACGGCGAGCTAGATATGCTGCCCGTGGACTTCGCCAACATGGTTCTAAGTGCCTTAGGGGCTCAAAAGATTCAGGGTAAAGGGATGGTCACTGGGAATGTCGAATGGCGTTCCTCAAGTGGCAGTGGGCAAGTTGGATGTGCGACTGTTACTGCCTTGCCTTCGTGCCAGATCTTCTATTTTGGCGCAGATGGGATGCCAAAGAAATCCGAAGTTCAGAATATGACAAGCGCAAAAAACGGTGGATTTTTGGCATTGAACTGCGAGCCAGAAAAGACACATTTTCAGGCAAAGATAAACGGGACAGTGGTCGGGGAGGGCGATGCTTTTGTCTATGCGGACGGCATAACATTGAGGTTTACCATCACCATCACCTCAGAGTCTGACCCAACACCTGCCAACTGTGCCTATTGAAATCAATGTGTCTGTCCTAGGCCATAACAGGCACTTTGACCGAGCTCTTCCTCGATTCTCATGAGCTCATTGTATTTAGCGATGCGCTCGGACCTTGACAAAGACCCAGTCTTTATAAATCCGCAGTTTGTCGCAACCGCAAGGTGTGCGATAGTTACATCCTCTGTCTCGCCAGAACGATGGGACACCACGCACCTCATCCCAGCCCTTGTGGCAAGGGCAATGACATCGAGTGTCTCGGTTAGTGTGCCAATCTGGTTGAGCTTTATGAGAATCGCATTGGTAGCCTTCATCTCGATGCCTTTTTGAAGCCTTTTTGCGTTTGTCACATAGAGGTCATCACCAACTACCATGACACCTTTTTTAGACGCAATCTCGGTCAGTGCCTTGAACCCCTCGAAGTCTTCTTCTGCATGACCATCTTCAATACTAATGAGCTCAGGATAGTCTTTCAGCAACTCCTCGTAGTATTTAGCAAGCCCTTCACTTGTCAGTTCCTTGTTTTCTGCCTTTAGCCTGTAAACCTTCTTTTCCTCGTCAAAAAACTCGCTTGCTGCTGGATCGATCGCAAGTGCGATGTCCTTCCCTGGCTTATATCCTGCCTTTTCAATAGCGAGTTTCAACAAATCCAGCGCCTCCCTGTTGTTTTTCAGATTTGGCGCGTATCCACCTTCATCACCAACACCAGTCGAGTAGTTCTTTCCCTTCAGTATCTGCTTAAGCGCATGGAAGGTTTCTGCACCCATCCTCAAAGCCTCTCTAAAACATGGTGCACCTATGGGGACGATCATGAACTCCTGAATGTCAAGGTTGTTGTCCGCATGTTTTCCGCCGTTTAGAAGGTTCATCATGGGAACGGGTAAGACATGCGCAGAAACCCCCCCAATATAGCGATATAATGGCATATCCAGAGCATTGGCTGCTGCGTGTGCAACCGCCAAAGAAACGCCCAGGATCGCATTAGCACCTAGATTCGACTTGTTCTCTGTGCCATCCAGTTCACAAAGTTTGTAGTCCAGCGAACGCTGGTCAAGCGCATCCATGCCCACAATGGCATCCCTTATCTTTTCGTTCACATTGGCAACAGCCTTCAAGACCCCTTTTCCGCCATATCTTCTAGGGTCGCCGTCCCTTAGTTCAAGGGCTTCGAACTTGCCTGTCGATGCCCCAGAGGGCACAATCGCCCTTCCTCTTGCGCCATACTCGAGCACTACTTCGACCTCGATTGTGGGGTTGCCTCTGGAATCTAAGACCTCTCGGGCATAAACATCGTTTATCAAAAGCATAACAGCCTCCAAACAAAGACAAGAGATTCTAGCGCAAGCGGTCTTATTTGTGCAAGGCAGTTCAACCCAGAGTTGCCGTTAGTCATTTTTGTTCGTGTTGGTTTATTTTGTCTTCCGCGACGAATAAAGGGAACTCCATTTTTGCACTATGGCACCTAAAACAATGCTTTTACATTCTTTTCAAGACTTGATTTCCCCAAAAGTCTTTTCAATGAAAGAGAAGGCGATCTCGAAACCTGTGGGGTTAGAGAGTAACCATCTAAGCGCATCTTTTGCTGACCAACCCCCATAAAGGCAATGATAGACTGCGTGCACTATGTGAAGTTCCAAGCCCATATTTCTTGCCTGCTCATAGACTGCCTTGCAAGTAGTAACGCCCTCAGCCACATGCACCATCGAGTCAAGGATCTTTTCTACAGATTCCCCCCTTGCAACCCTGAACCCCACCTGGTAGTTTCTGCTTCGCTTGGATGTGCAAGTAACTATGAGGTCTCCAATCCCGGCAAGACCTGCAAAGGTCTCGAGCCTGGCACCCAGTGCCACACCGAACCTTATCATCTCGGATAACCCTCTGCATATAAGTGTTGACCTTGTGTTCATTCCAAGGCAAAATCCATCCACAGCCCCAGCAGCCATTGCAATGATATTCTTGAATACACCACCTATTTCAACCCCTATGACATCGTGGCTCTTGTAAACCCTTAGTGGGGTGCCCCGAAAAAGCGATACGCCCAAAGAAACAAGGTCATCGTCTGTTGAAGCAATGACTGTTCCTGCAGGCTTTTGCCTTGCAAGTTCGTAAGAGAGGTTGGGTCCAGACAGCACCCCTACCGTTTGAACACCTGTCTCTTCCTGGATGACTTGGCTCATCCTTTTGAAGGTATCTATCTCGATCCCTTTTGCACAATGGATTAGCCGTGTCTGCTGGTCCAGTTGCCCACGCATCTTCCTTGCAACTGACCTCATGTACTTTGAGGGAACAACCACGAGCACAATCGCCTTTCCATGCAAAGCAGAACCCATATCGGTTGTTGCTACAATCCCCTTAGGTAGTCGCACCCCTTTCAAATATCTCGAGTTTACTCGTTTTTCGTTTATCTCCCTGACCACCTCCTCCTCATAGCCCCACAAAACCACCTCGAGACCTTTTTCTGCAAGCATCAAGGCGAGTGTTGTCCCAAAAGCCCCTGCCCCTATGATTCCGACTTTGAGGTCTTTTTCGTCTCGAAACACGGGCGATATTTTACTGGAATCGAAAGAGTCTGCAAATCATCCTTTCAACCCAAGATTGTCCCTAGCCTGACAGACCCTGACCACCCTCGGTGGGTGTTGGAGCCACAAAATTCCATGGTGAAGTTACCTTTTGTGCAACAAGAATGGCTTCGAGAAGAAGAAAGTCGCAGATTTTGTTGGTCTGAACCTGGACAATGCGGGCAGGTGAACTCAGGGTTCTATCGCAGGATTTCGTCAAAACTCCATCGTGGACCGCAATAGCCTCTTCTTTTGGAACATCTTCTCCTGTCGCTCCTCCTCTTCTTTGCAGTTTATGCACAGGGTAGTCTCGGGTCGAGCTAGCAGTCGCTTTTTCCCAATAGGTGCTCCGCATTTCTCACAAAGGTCATATTCGCCATGCTCTATGCGGTCAAGCACCTTGTCGATCTTCGAAAGCAAAGCCTTTTCCCTGTCTCTAAGACGATACTCGAAGGAAAGGTCGTATTCGGCAGATGCCTGATCCACTTCGTCTGCAGGCTTCGTTTCAGCGTCTTGAGCTTCCAGGGTTTCCTTCGCCTGCATTATCAGGTTCTTCCGTTTTTCGAGCAAGAGGCTCTTGAACTCTTCCAGTTCTTCAGGTGTCAACCGTTCTTGCTCTTCATCATTCTTTGCGACCATCTTCGCCCTCCTTGTTTCAAGCCAGCCCTAGCAGGCACCATTCAGATAGCATGCAACTTTATTGTAATCTTACCGACTTTGTCAAGTGGAATGTGTCGCTGGGCTCGGGAACCCTACGATTGGCTTTTTGCGTGACGCCACATATTTTTGGAAATAGGATTTTCGGTCAAAAATTTTTTGTGGTTTTTTGTTGCTTTTCCTTTTGATATACTTTTATGTGTGTCGCTTATCACAGAGCCGACCTTTTTGGCGTTTGCTGGAGGTGTAAGATGGGCAAGAGGAATATAAGCCTTTTGTTGAGTCTCTTTGTTGGATGGGGATGTGGCGGTGGAGGCGGAGGTCCAACGCCGCGCGATGTTCCGCTGGAAGACGGTGTGATTAGCGATGTTTACGATGTTATAGAGACTAAGCCTTCGGACGACGGGGCGATTGTCACAGGCGAGGATGTCGTCCCTCGTGATGAAGGTATTTCGCTACCTGATGAAATAACGATTGAAGATGTTCAACCAAAAGAAGAGGTCTTTGAAGGTTGTCGAACAGACGATGACTGTAAGAGTGTCCCACCTCCTAACGCATGTTTTGAAATGAAATGCGTAGCCAGGGAATGCGTTCCTGTTGGGAAGGACTGCAATGACGGGCTTGATTGCACAGAGGATGGTTGTGACGAAGATGTCGGCTGTATCCATGTCTATCTTACCACGAAACCATGCGCTTCTTGCGAGACCGATGCTGACTGCAAAAGCGATGACCCGTGCGACCAGAATCAATGTGTGCCCTGTCCTACACCAAATCCACCTTACCTAGACCAGTTCCAATGCCCTGATACAGGCAAGGTATGCTTTAGAAAACCATGCAAGAACTGCGATGACATGAACAAGTGCACAATAGACTATTGCGATTCGCAGGGGATTGTGCACAATGACCTGGTTGATTGCAACGATTACAACCCCTGCACGGTAGATGACTGTGATACAACAACAGGACAGTGCCAGCACATCCCTCAGAAGGACTGCGTGATTTGCACGACAAATCAGGATTGTCAGGTGCCAGGCCTAAACCCTGAGCCTGCCTGCCTGCAAGGAGTTTGCATGCCTGCACCTGAAAGTGGTGTTGTTCCATGCACTCCAAGGCAAGGTTGTTCTGCTGGGGTTTGCGACCCTGAAACCTTGAAGTGCAAGATAAACATTTGCAGGTTTGTGCCTTTCTCGTGCGAGGATGGCAATGGTTGCACATTCGATTATTGCGACAGTTCCCAGTTCACAGAAGGCAAGGAAAATGGGTGTGTCCATGAATGGATTTGCGCTAAGGAGTGCACAACACCACAAAGCCCTTCTGATGAATGCGACGACCAGAATGCCTGCACCTACGATTACTGCCTCGACCTTGAAGGCAAACTTTATTGCGCCCACGATGTGGTTGATTGCAACGACAATGACCCAATGACCATAGACAACTGCGATGTCTTAGAGGGGTGCAAGCATACCCCAATAGTGCTTCAATGTCCCAACGGCGATGCGGATTGCAATGATAACAATAAGTGCACAACTGAATATTGCGATGGGATTACAGCAAAATGTGTTTACAAGAGCATAGTTTGCGATGACAAAGACCCATGCACATTCGATACATGTTCGCCCGCTGTTGGTTGCCAGTTCACGCTAATCCCAGGCGCTTGCACGACCGAATGCACAAACGATGCCCAGTGCGATGACTTCAACCCATGCACTTCCGATAAGTGCGTGCTCGATGCCACAAGCGGGAAGCGGTTCTGTCACAATGTGTTGATTGATTGCGAGGACCAGGACCCCAATACTGTGTGCTGGTGCGACAAGGCAAAAGGTTGCGTTTGTAAGCCTGTTTCTGGCTTTACGAAGTGTCCAAACGGTGTTCAGGATTGTCCGCCTCCGAAGCCTTGCTACGAGGCAAGGTGCTCTTATGACCAGATATGTTACGAGGTTCCAAAGGTCTGCAATGACAACAACCCCTGCACACTGGATCAATGCAACCCACAGACAGGGCAGTGCGAGTTCCCATTAGACCCGAATGCCCCAGCGTTTTGCAGACCATGCATAGAGGACAAGGATTGCCCAGACCCAAGCCCCTGCAAGAAGGGTTCTTGCGATAAGAACACAGGGATTTGCAGATACGATGATGTGGTCTGTGACGACAATGACCTATGCACTGTTGACTTTTGTGACGACACCCCTGTGACAGGTGGTTGCAAGCATCAAACGCTCCCTGTAACCGAATGCAAGCACTGCCCCACTGGTCAGGTGTTCGAGTGCGACCCACCGCCAGACTGTTGCCAATATTCAAAGGCTTGCGATACGACGATAGATCCACATGGGATTTGCGTCTACGCGCCTTTGGCTTGTGATGACGGAAATCCATGCACCGACGACATTTGCGACCTGAGTATTTGCAACTGCAGGTCTTCTCCAACCAACTGCGAGGATGGGAATCTATGCACGCTTGATACATGCAACCCTGTGTTTGGTTGCGTTCATTCCCAAAAGTATTGTAGCGATGGCAACAGATGCACACAGGATTCATGCGACCCTGCAACAGGCGAGTGTGTGTTCACCCCGATCTCCTGCGATGACCAAGACCCTTGCACCGATGACTACTGTAACCCAGCCACTGGCCTGTGCATGCATACCCCAGCAACATGCGACGACAATAATCAGTGCACAAAAGACTATTGCATTGCGGGCATTGGATGCGCCCACGAATGGAACCCATGGTGCGGGTGTGAAAGGGATTCTGACTGCGATGACAAGAACCCTTGCACCACCGGGAAATGCGTGATTCCGAGTGGGCAACAAACAGGTCAGTGCGAGTTTACAGTGAAAAACTGCGAGGACAATGACCCATGCACCTTTGATTATTGCAACTCGACCACTGGGGCTTGCGAACACTCGAGGTTGAACTGTGACGATGGGAACATGTGCACTGTTGACGAATGCGACCCGAGCGGGGGTGGGCAGTGCATCCATACACCTGTCTTTTGTGGTGATGGGAACAAGTGCACAATGGATTTGTGTGACCCACACGCAGGGTGTTACTATGTGCCATGGCCAAACCCTGATGCAGAGTGCCAGCGTTGCACAAGCGATGCGCAATGTCAGGATTTGGGGAATAAGTGCTTTACAGGAAGGTGCAACAAACAAACAGGATATTGCGAGGCAACACCTTCGAAGAACTGCGATGACAATAACCCATGCACGACTGATTTCTGTGTTGGCTCCACTGGCGAATGCAATCATCAGCCTGTGTCTTGCAATGACTACAATCCGTGCACTGACGACTTTTGTGACACCCAGACAGGGCAATGCAAATATGTCCCAACCACGAGGTGCGATGATTCGAATCCATGCACCATAGACATCTGTGATTCAGGGACAGGTGGGTGCATCCACAAGATGGTGTTGTGTGACGATTTCGACCCATGCACAAAGGACGAGTGCGATCAGTTCACGGGCTTTTGCAAGTTCACAAGGGTTTCGTGCGACGATGGGAACAAGTGCACAGACGATTATTGCGACTCGAGGACAGGAAAGTGCGTAAATCAACCAAAAGACTGCTCGGACGACAACCCGTGCACAGTGGATAGTTGCGATGCCAGTACTGGTTTGTGTCGCCACACTGAAAAGACCTGTGATGACAGAAACAAGTGCACAACTGATATGTGCTCGCCTTTGGATGGGAGCTGTGTAAACACCCCGAAGGTTTGCAATGACAATGACCCGTGCACGCAGGATGCATGCAATCCTTCCACGGGACTTTGCGAGTTTACGCCTATATCTTGCGATGATGGGAATGCATGCACTAAAGACTTTTGCGACCCACAAACGGGGCAGTGCGTGCATTCCAGGGTCTTTGACCAGGATTGCGAAGACGGCAATATGTGCACTCTGGACTATTGCGACCAGACAAGAGGCTGTGTGCATCAGGACATCTCTAGTTCGTGCAAGGACAATGACAGTTGCACTGAAGACATTTGCGATCCAGCGCTTGGGTGCATCCATCGCTATACTTGCACCTGCACGACCAACGAGCAGTGTAATGATGGCAACTGGTGCACGATTGATATCTGCACAGAGTCAGGGCAGTGTGCCTATTTGCCTGCCAATGTGTGTGACGATGGAAATCCTTGCACTATTGATGCCTGTAATGGCAACACAGGAAGCTGTGTTTGGGCATTGAAGGATTGTGACGACAAGAACCCTTGCACCCTAGATTCGTGCGACATGGGCACAGGGGAATGCAGGCATGTTCAAAAGGATTGTTCTGACCAGAACCTTTGCACTGACGACTTCTGCGACCAGTGGACAGGGGAGTGCAGAAGGGTCGAGAAAAACTGTGATGACGGCAATCCTTGCACAAAAGACATCTGTGACCCACTCAGTGGCTGTGCCCATGCACAGGCGCAGTGCAATGACAACAACCCATGCACCATTGACATATGTGACCCAATATCGGGTGCCTGTCTTTACACGCCCAAGGACTGTAACGACAAGAACCCTTGCACTCGAGACTACTGCCTTTCCTCGAACGGGAACTGCGTAAATGAGCCAAAGGACTGCGACGATGGAAACAAATGCACGCTTGATGGATGTGACCCAGCCAATGGCAAATGCATCGTGGTCGGCACTGTTCAGTGCAACGACAACAACCCCTGCACTGAAGACAGATGCGAGCCACTTACAGGACAATGCGTTTACACGATGAAGACTTGTGATGACAACAACCCGTGCACAGTTGACAGATGTAATGAAGCAACAGGGACATGCGAATATGCGCCTGTGGCGTGCAACGATGGCAATCCGTGCACGATTGATTATTGTTCTCCATCAGAGGGTGGGTGCAAGTTTGTGCCAAGAAACTGCGATGATGGAAATCCTTGCACGAACGATGTCTGTGACCCGAGCGTTGGTTGTCAAAACATCCCCATCACAGGTGGCGGCTGTCCAGCGTGCACAAGAAATGCGGACTGCAACGACAACAATCCGTGCACAACAGATACTTGCGTTGGTGGTCAATGCCAGTATGCTAAACCGACCTGCAACGATGGCAATCCGTGCACGGTTGACTCGTGCAATCCTGCAACAGGTCAATGCCAGTTCATTCCGAAAAGTTGCAATGACAACAACTTCTGCACTATAGACTCGTGCAACCCCTCGACAGGACAGTGTGTGAACACCCCGATTGTGTGTGATGATGGAAGTGTTTGCACCACTGATAGTTGTGACCCAAAGACAGGTGCTTGCGTGTTCACGGCAAGGACAGATTGCTATGACAATAATCCATGCACCATTGATGGATGCGAGCCTGCAAGCGGTTGCACTCACAAGGACAAGAACTGTGACGACTTCAACCTTTGCACTGTTGACCTTTGCAACCCCGCAACAGGGGCTTGCGAGAACATCCCTGTCCGTTGTGCGGACAGTGACCCGTGCACCGATGATTACTGTAACCCTGCAACAGGTCTTTGCGAACACAAGGTTAGAACCTGTGATGACAACAATGCATGCACGATAGACAGATGCAACCCCGTGACAGGTGCTTGCGAGAACTTTGCAAAGACCTGCGACGACAATGACCTTTGCACGGTTGATATGTGCGACAGGGTAACAGGACAGTGTAAGTTCATCCCTGTGAACTGCGACGACCAGAATGCCTGTAGCACCGATTACTGCAACAAGGACACAGGGAAGTGCGAGCATATCTGGAAGGATTGCTCGGATAATAACCTTTGCACCGTTGATATTTGTGACCCAGCAACAACCAACTGCTACAACATCCCGATAGACCCGAGCGACAATGACCTTTGCACCATTGATTGGTGCGACCCTGTGACTGGCATAATCAGGCATGACCCTGTTGTGTGCGAGGATGACGGCGATCTTTGCACCCTTGATGTTTGTAATAAAGCGACAGGGCTTTGCATCCATCCACCGAAAGTATGCGATGATAATGACAAATGCACGGATGACTTTTGCGATCCTGCAACTGGGAACTGCACTTCAACCCCAACGAACTGCGATGATGACCTCCCATGCACCATTGATTGGTGTGACGGCGTGCTTGGCTGTGTCCACCAGTTGAAGGATTGTTCCGACACGGATTTGTGCACTAATGATATGTGTCAATACTTTACAGGCGAATGTCTCCACATACCTGTCGTGTGCGATGACGGTAATCCTTGCACGGACGATTCCTGCGATCCGCAGACAGGAAGATGCAAGTTTATCCCAAAGAACTGCGATGATAACAACCTCTGCACATTCGATTTCTGTCATCCTGGCACAGGCGAATGTGTGCATCAGGAGAAGGTATGCATGGACAACAATCCGTGTACTGAAGACAGATGTGACCCACAGACAGGCGCTTGCGTCTTCGATGAGAAGGTTTGCCCTGGCGACCCTCAGAACCCGTGCAGGGTCGGTAAATGCAACAAGGACAACGGGGAGTGCGAAATAGTTGACAAAGACTGTGACGACAAAAACTTCTGCACCATTGATTGGTGCGACACACAGACAGGGGAATGCGGGCACGAGACTACTCCGTCCTGCGCCCATTGCCCGAATGGACCTTCAGATTGCGAGGATGAAAACCTTTGCACTGAAGACTTGTGTCTCCCAGTCGGGGAAGAGATGATCTGCTTCTGGCCGCCTGTGGTGTGCGATGACCACTCGCTTTGCACACTTGATGACCATTGCGAGACTGATAAAGGTTGTGTGTTCACAAGGAAGGATTGCTCTGATGGGAATGAATGCACGGTGGATTTGTGTGACGATGCATCTGGCAACTGCTATCACACGCCAGTGAACTGCGACGATCAAAATCCATGCACCATAGACACCTGCGACCCACAGTTGGGTTGCCAGAACATAAGCAAGTGTAACGATGGCGACCTTTGCACATGGGATAGGTGCAACATAGAGACTGGAGAGTGCATGTTCGAGCCGAAAGACTGCGATGACCACAATGGATGCACGATAAACGACAGGTGCAATCCCGCGACAGGCGAATGCGAGTCAGACCCTGTCATATGCCCGCCTGACAATGATTTGTGCACACTCGAGACATGCAACCCGCTTACGGGTAGTTGCGTCTCGACGCCAAAGTGTATTGACTTCGATCTGTGCACGCTCGATTCCTGCGACCCAGCGACAGGCGATTGCGCCTTTATACCAAAAGATTGCGATGATGGCCTGAAGTGCACCGAAGATTTCTGTGACCCCAATACGGGTGTGTGCATGCATACGCCTATTGTTTGCAATGACAACAATCTTTGCACCACAGATTTCTGCGATGGAAACACTGGTAAATGTGTATTTGTGCCCAAGGTTTGTAACGACAACGATTTGTGCACATACGACGACTGCGACCCACAAACAGGCAACTGCAGATTCACACCTTTCCTCCCATCCGAGTGCGACGACAATGACCCGTGCACTGAAGATTGGTGCAACTCGCTGATTGGTTGCATCCACGACCAAATCCCTGGTTGCGTTGCTTGTGGTGACACAAAGCCGTGCCCGTCTGACAATAACCTATGCACCCAAGACCTATGCATAGATGGGCGCTGTGTCTATCGTCCTGTTGACTGTGACGACCACAACCTGTGCACAGACGATTCGTGTAATCCTGCTACTGGGCAGTGCGTGAATACCCCCAAGTGCGTTGACGATGACCTTTGCACTTATGACCTTTGCGACCAGAACACAGGGCAATGTGCTCACCCGCCAGTTGATTGCAATGACGCCAACCCATGCACCTATGACTATTGCTATCCTGCGGTTGGGTGCGTGCATGAGCTCAATAAGTGCGACGATGGCGACAAGTGCACGATAGACTATTGTGACCCGAATCAAGGCTGTCTGCACGAGCCGAAGATTTGTAATGATTCGAACAACTGCACGAGGGATTATTGCAACCCGCTAACTGGTGCGTGCGTGTTTGAACAGATTGACTGCAATGACGGAAATGCGTGCACGATCGACTCTTATAACCCTGCAAAACCTACTTGTTGTGAGTATCAGGGAGTCAACTGCGACGACAATAACAAGTGCACAACAGATGCGTGCAATCCTTTGACAGGTTGCGTAAACACGCCATTGAACTGTGACGATGGAAACAAGTGCACGGATGATGTTTGTGACCCCAAAGTTGGTATTTGCCAATGGATTTTGAAGGACTGCGATGATCACAATCTTTGCACATTCGATTATTGCGACAGGGCAACAGGAGAGTGCAAGCACATAGCGCTTACATGCGACGATGACAACTCGTGCACAGTTGATTCCTGTAATCCTGCAACTGGGGAATGCACGAATGTGTGGCAACCAGACCTCTGCCCTCCATGCCAGACGGACGATGATTGTCACACCAACGACCCTTGCAAGGCTGTTAGGTGTGACCAAACTTACAAGGTTTGTGTAACAATGACTATCGTTTGCATCGACCCAAACAACCTCTGTCTGGTTGGACAGTGTGTGCCAAGACAGAACCCAGGTCCAAACGATCCGCCTTACGAGTGTGTGAACTTTATAGAACGGCAGTGCGACGACCAAGACCCCTGCACATCCGATTCCTGTGACCCGAGAACAGGGAACTGCGTTTTCACTCCGCTCTCGTGTGACGACAATAATCCATGCACCTTTGACTATTGTTCGCCAAGCGCAGGTGGATGCGTGCACAATAGCCCTTGCCCGCAGCCCGATAGCTTGTGTCTTGTTTCCGAGTGCACACCGACCGCGGAGGGTGGATATAGATGTAACGAGGTTCCGAGGGACTGTGATGACCGCATCGAGTGCACGCTCGACTCATGTGAGCCTGATGTAGGCTGTGTCCATGACCCGTCAGCGTGCGGGGCGTGTCAGAATGATGCCGATTGCAACGACAACGACCTATGCACAGACGATACTTGTGACCCACTTTTGAAGAGATGCCTGAATGCCCTGAAGAACTGTAACGACAACAACCTTTGCACCAATGATTCTTGCGACCCTGTGACAGGTCTTTGTGTGCACGACCCAGTTGCGTGCGGTGATGGTAATCCATGCACTGACGACTATTGCGATGTTGCGACAGGTTCGTGCAAGAGTGTACCAGGAAAGGGTCCTATCGATCCACACACAGGTCGCCCTGCATGCGATGACGGAGAAGCCTGCATTGATGACTTTTGCACTCCAATAGATGAAGTCAATTTCACTTGTTCGCATGCGCCAAAAGACTGTAATGATAATGAAGCGTGCACCCTCGAGCAGTGCGATTCCCAGACAGGGAACTGCGTCTATCAGATAAACCCGCAGTGTCAGGCTTGCCAGAGGGATGCGGACTGTGCTACAGGCAATATGTGCGAGGTCGGGGCTTGCAAGACCGTTTCAGGAATAAAGTTCTGCCAGGTGACACCACTAGAATGCGATGATGGCTCTTTGTGTACTGACGATACCTGCGACCCTCAGGGAGGATGTGTGTTTAGATGGAAGTGCATTGGTCCAAATGCTTGCAAGGTGTATAGTTGTGACGAGCAAACAGGGAAATGCGGGTCAACCTTGATTGATGTTGATTGCGATGACCATGAGCCATGCACGCAAGAGCATTGCGATAACACACTTGGCTGCGTTTATTCGCTTTCTCCTTCTTGCACTGCCTGCACAACTGATGCCCAGTGCGACGATGGAAATCCTTGCACCACAGATTCGTGCGTGATGCATAGCGGAGTAAGATTCTGTGTTCATACACCAAAGAACTGCGACGATGGGGAGCCTTGCACCGTTGATTCTTGTGACTCGCAGACAGGGGATTGCAGATATACGCTTTCTCCGTCCTGTCAAGGATGCCAGAGAGATTCAGACTGCACAAACGCAAAGCCATGCGAGGTCGGAAGATGTAGGGCTATGAGTGGAGTCAAGTTCTGCACATACGACCCCAAGATTTGTGACGACGGTTTGTCCTGCACCGAAGATTCCTGCGACCCACAGACAGGGCAATGTCTGTTTGTCTCTACCTGCACGGATGATGGGAATCCTTGCACGATCGAGTTCTGTGACCCAGTTTCAGGACAGTGCGCAAGAAGGGACAAAGACTGTTATGACAACAATGCCTGCACAAGGGACTCTTGCAACACAGAAACAGGTGCTTGCCAGCACGAACCCATAGCAAACTGCTGTAATGCCTCGCCTGACTGCGAGGACGGTAACAGGTGCACAGTTGATATCTGCGATACCTTTAGCCATACCTGTTCACACTATGTTGTGGTGTGCAATGACTACAATATCTGCACAGAGGATTCGTGCAACCAAGCAACTGGCGAATGCGTATATTCTCCAATACCGGGCTGTTGCACCAAAGTGGAAGACTGCAATGACAATGTGAAATGCACTCAGGACGAGTGCGATTTTGCGACGAACAGGTGTAGAAACTACGAGATTGTCTGTAACGACAACAATCCCTGCACAAGAGACTACTGCGACGAACAAACGGGACAGTGCGTATTCGAACGAATCTCGCCTCCACCGCCTGGTTGTTAGAAGGTGGCACTAGTTATTAGAATTGCTAAGACTGGAAAAGCGCAAACAGCCGCAAAGAAGTAGGCGTGCTTGTATTGCCAGGTCTTGAAGTCAGAAACTTTACCATCGTGGAGTTGTAAAGAAAGCGATTGTATTGTTGGACTTTCAAAGTTGCTCCAGCACTTCCTTTGAAGGTAGGAGACATACATTTGCGGAGGCGGCGGGTACAACGAGAATCTCATTTGGACATTTTGGACATTGTCCAAACTTGTCCAAAATGTCCAAAGTAGGCGATTTCAGAAAATCTAAGAAAATTGCGCAGTTGCGCACTTCGCAAATTTGGCACGCATCTTGCATACAGATGAATTGGAATCCGCGCTGACCCGGATTCCAGTCGTCATGAGCGGCTTGTGGCGATAGCCTCGGTCGCACTCCCAAAGAGGGAGTGTGGGAGGTCACTGAAACCCCGCTGATAGCGAGGCGTGTGGGAGTGTGCACAGTGGTCCAAGGGACGAGGCAGGCAGGTTGGCGGGATGGGCGGGCGTCCCAGCGAAGCTGGGGGTGTGCTGGCTAGAGCCTCCGTAAGCTAAGCCTATCGTCTGGTCACACACATCTAGTCGGCTGGTCGAACCTACCCTCTTTGCTGTCACCATATTAGAGGGCACTTATGTTCTCGGGCTTTCCCTCTTGCTTGTTGCGCCGCTTCCACCGAGATAGAATGTTCAAGAAACATTGTTAGCAGGGCTTCGAACTTTTTCTTAGGGGAACTTACTGCACTGACTTGGGCTCATTAGGCTTAAGGTGGCGTTGCAGAAACTGATTATATTTTGTGTCTTGTTTGGTCGTGACCCGCATCGTAAGAGGTTTAGAAGGCAGAAAAGTCGCCGCCCCTAACACCATTTCCGTTTTCAGGTTCGACACTTGACTTGGACAGAAAGGGAGGGTTTGTTCGTGTTGTTTGATTTTTTGTCCAAGATCACCTAAATATACCCTGTGGCCGAAGAATGCATCATTGGTCACATAAAAAGGGTGCTGTTCACAGCAGACAGTGACTCTTATACTGTCTTTGACATAGAGGATGACAGCGGTAGGGTGATACGGGTTGTCGGTTACGCTCCGTCCCTGGCGGAGGGGCTTAGGGTTAGGGCTACGGGACTTTTCCAGAATCACCCCCGCTTCGGTTTGCAGTTCAGGGCTGAAACTGTGATGGCTTTGCCGCCAGACAAGCCAGAAGCAATAGCCAAATATCTTGCTTCAGGGCAGGTGAGGGGAATCGGAGACACTTTGGCAAGAAGGCTTGTGTCTTACTTCAAAGACCGTATCAGGGAAGCGCTAGACGGGGATGTTGAAGGGCTGAAAGAATGCCCAGGGATAGGCGAACAGAGGGCAAAAACTATCCACGAGGCATGGCACAAACATCTGAAGGAAAGAGAGACATACATACTTTTGGCGGGTATGGGGCTTACTCACGCACAGATCCTTCGCACGATAAAGGTCTTCGGAGAAAATGCACCTGCAAGGGTCCAGCAAAACCCTTACGACCTGATAAGGTTTGTCCATGGTATAGGTTTCAAGACTGCAGACCAGATTGCAAGGCGTGTAGGCATAAAAGAAGATTCGCCTATAAGGATTCAGGCTGCGCTTTTGTTTGTGCTGGAACAAGCCCAAGAGGCTGGGCACTGCTTCCTTGGGTTAGAAGACCTTGTGCGTCATACAGGTTTTTATACTGGTGCGCCAGAACAGGCTTGTTCGCAAGCGATCGTCGAGGTGCAAAGGCGAGGCGACATCGTTGTTGACAAAGGGAAAGAAGGGCTTCGAGTGTTTCTTGCGTCCTTGTATCACGCAGAACAGGAGGTTGCAAATCGTTTAAGGCTTCTTTGTAAAAGAAACCTGGAAGGGATTTTTATTGATAGACTTCCAGACTGGCTTTCTACCTCGCAAAAGCAGGCACTCCAAGCCATAAAAGACGCGCCTGTGTCGGTGCTGACAGGGGGTCCTGGGACAGGGAAAACCACTATCCTGAAATATCTTGTCGAGGCGTGCGAAAAGAGGGGGCTCAAGGTAGCGCTTGCTGCGCCAACTGGAAGGGCTGCAATGCGATTGTCCGAGATATCAGGTAGAGAAGCAAAGACCATCCATCGCCTGCTCCATTTCAATCCTCACACCATGCAGTTTGCCTGTGATGAAATAGATGCAGACCTTGTGGTCATTGATGAAGCCTCAATGCTCGACATCGTTCTTGCCATGCACCTGCTCAAGGCAATTGGTCCCAAAACTAGACTCTTGCTGGTCGGAGATGCAGACCAGCTCCCGCCCGTTGGTCCTGGTTGCCCATTTCTGGACATCATCGAAAGCAAAACCGCACCAGTTCTAAGGCTAAGAGAGGTCTTTCGTCAGGAGGCTAGAAGCAATATCGTCACTGCAGCGCATATGGTGCTTCGAGGGGAGGTGCCGAACCTTAGCGACACTGACACTTCGGATTTTTATATAGTGCACAAGGAAAATCCTGCTGATGTGGCTACGACCATCGAGAAACTTGTGTGCGAGAGGATCCCGCAGAGGTTCGGATTCGACCCCATCAAAGAGATTCAAGTGTTAGCCCCAATGAAAAAAGGGGATTGCGGCACAGACAGGCTTAATGCCATGCTGAAGGAAAGATTGAATCCCCAGTGGTCGGGGAAGCCAGGCTTTCATGTGAACGACAGGGTCATACAGACTCGCAACAACTATGAAAAGGAGGTGTTCAACGGCGACATTGGCGTGATAGTAACGGTTTCGTCAGATGGCGGGATTTCTGTTTCTTTCGACGGAAGGGTTGTGCATTTCGAGCCAGACGAGGCAGGAGATTTGATGCTCGCCCATGCGATTACAGTGCACAAGGCGCAGGGAAGCGAGTTCAAGGCAGTAGTTATAAGTCTGCATACTCAGCACTACATGATGCTTAGGCGAAACCTTTTTTACACTGCGCTGACAAGGGGAAAGAACCTCGTAGTTGTGGTAGGGAACAGGAAGGCTTTACATCTGGCGGTTTCGAATGACAGGGTCGAACCACGAAATACCACTTTAGCGGAAAGACTGAGGGAGGGGTAGATGAAAAAGCATGGTGACGATGCAATGGTTCAGGCAATGGGCAGAGGAAGCAAGGTTATGGTTGGGGTTATTGGGGCGTCGGTCGCAAGCGAAGATATAGCGAGGCTTGCAAGGGAAGTGGGAAGGCTATTAGGCAGGGCTGGATATGTGGTGGTCTGCGGTGGTCTTGGCGGGGTTATGGAGGAAGCATCAAGGGGCGCAAGGGAGGAAGGAGGGGAGGTGGTGGGGATATTGCCCGGTCCCTCAAAGATGGATGCCAACCCTTTTGTGACTTATCCTATCGTGACTAACATGGGTCAGGCTAGAAATGCCATCATAGCACACACTGCAGACTTCCTGATTGCAATCGGCGGTGAATATGGCACACTTTCCGAGATCGCATTTGGTCTGAAACTAGGGAAAAAGGTGTTCTCGCTTAACTCGTGGAAGATAGAAGGGGTCATAGAAGTATCATCAACCGATGAACTCGCAAGGCTCTTGGGGCTACAGACGACATCAAAGACAGGATGTGACGAAAAGCCTTGAAGACTACAGTTTTTGCGCCAGCTCGGGGACCAAAAGCGCCCTAAGATTATAAGAAAGGAGCTCATCCACAATGTGCGCGAGTTCATCGCCACTTGCAAGCCTTCCCTGAAGCACCCTATGGATGACCTCCTTCACCGAGCCCAGCACAGAAGCAGAAATGACCTTAGTGTCCAGAGGTCTAACTATCCCCATCTGGATGCCAAGTATCAGAGATTGCTCGATCATCTCCAAAAGACCAGCATAAAAATCGTCGAGTTTCTTATCAAAGCCCTTGTCAACTCCAACCGCCTCGTTCAAGATGATACGCACCATATCGGGATTTTCAGCAAAGGCATCCAACACCCTTGTCACATTGTCCCGAAGTTGAAGATAGATGCCCTCCAAGCCAACTGTTTCGTCTATCCTCAATACCCTTTTTTGCAGTTCTTTCAGAAAATCATCCAGAAGCGTCTCAAAAATTGCCCTCTTGCTTTTGAAATATAGGTAAAAAGTTCCTCTTGCAACCTTGCATTCCTCGATGATATCCGCAACCCCAGTAGAATGGTAGCCCTTCAAAGCAAAAACCTTCTTTGCTGCCCTCAGTATCTGGTTTCTTCTTTGCTCTTTTAGCACCTTTTATCCTTTCAAGACTATGTTTTCAAGCCTTTCCAGCACTATTGCCGCTAGTTCTTTGTAAGCCTTTGCGCCCGAACTCAAAGGCTCAAAATCAAAGACGGAAAGCCCCTGCATCTGACACTTTGCAATTGCGCTGTTCACAGGGATGTGCACAGGCAAAACCTTTTCTTCATAAATCCTTTGTAGTTTTTCAAGCATGGCGCTTGTAAGCCTTGGATTTCTCTTGTCAACACGAGTGGGAAGGATTCCTATGAGTTCACAGCGATGTCCAAGCCTTTCCTCGATTGTGTCTAAGACTGCAAGGATGTCGGATATACCGCTTATGCTCAAGGGCTCGAGCTCGCAAGGGCAAAGACATGCATTAGCCGCAACAAGCCCGCAAAGAGTCAGGTTTCCAAGGTTTGGCGGGCAGTCAATGATGATGTAGTCATAATACTCGTTTGCCCTCTTCAACGCTTGTTTCAAAGAAAACTCCCTCCCTATCTTGGTCGCAAGTATCCCCTCTGCATGTGACAAACCCTTATCTGATGGCGTCACATAAAGCCCTTCGATACGAGTAGGCATAGCAATCTCCAAGCAATCGCACTTGTGCGAAAGAAGGCAATCCGAGAGGGGTTTTGTCTCTCCATCGAGCAGGTAGTTGGCGAGGCAAAGCCCTACATGCCCTTGACCGTCTAAGTCTATAAGAAGGGTCTTTTTCCCCCAAAACTTTGAAAATGCAACCGCAAGGTTCACAGCGGTTGTGGTCTTACCAACCCCGCCTTTTTGTGCTGCTATCGCCAGAGTCTTAGCCTTCATGCCAAAGCCTTGACAAACCCAGCATATTTTATAGTGCTTTCAAAGAAAGACAAGGGCTTGTCCATACCCTAGAACCACGCTGTCTTTACACCAAAAATCAAACACCGTTCGACAACAATGTTTCTTCCTTGTATGATACGGATTGACTGTGCCTTCGATTCGAGGTAATAAAAGGACGAGGCTCTTTTTATGTATCTTGGCAGAGTCATTGGAACCGTAGTTGCAACAAGAAGATATAAAGACCTGGATGGCTATCGTTTTCTGGTAGTCCAGCCTGTAAACCACGACCTTCAGCCTTATGGCACCCCTGTTGTTGCGATTGACGCTGTGCAGGCTGGACCAGGGGAACTTGTTTTTTTGGTCACAAGCAGGGAGGCGTCGCAGGCGCTTCCCATACCCTTTGTGCCTGTGGACGATGCAATAGTTGGTATCGTAGATTCTTTGGATATTCTGGAGGGGCTCGAGTGGTCTTAGGTCGTGTAATCGGAACTCTTGTTTCTACCGTGAAACACAAGGATTACAATGGGCTGAAGATCCTGATAATCCAGCCTGTTGACGAGGAAGGGAAGCCTTTGGGCCAATCTTTTGTGGCAGTGGATACAGTTCAGGCAGGTGTTGGGGATCTGGTGCTTGTCATTCGCGAGGGTAACGGTGCAAGACAGATATTCAAGAAGTCCGTTCTGCCCATCCGTTCTGTCATTGTAGGGGTTGTTGACGAAGTTCATATAGAAAGAAGGGTCGAGGAACCTCTGAAATCATCGAGCGGGCAAGTATGAAGACAGTAACGGAACTGAGGCGCGAGGTCGCAAGAGCCTGTCATCTTCTTTACGAGAGAGGCTTTGTTGCAAACCACGAAGGGAACATTACTTGCCTTACCCCAGATGGGCACATCATCGCAACACCTACAGCCATGAGCAAGATGGATGTGCAGGAACAGGACCTGTTGATGCTGGACAGGTTTGGACGAAAACTGTCGGGGACACGAAAGCCGTTTTCAGAGATTTCGATGCATCTCGCGGTTTACAGGGCGAGACCAGATGTGGGGGCAGTCGTCCACGCACACCCTCCTTTTTCGACAGCGTTTGCGGTGGTTGGCAAGGCGATCGAGGCGTTTTTCCTGCCCGAGTTTGTCGTGAGCATGGGTGGGAAGGTTCCGCTCGTGCCTTTTGCATTGCCAGGAAGCGAGACGCTTGTGAAGGAAATGGAGCCATACCTTCCGGACTACGATTGCCTTTTGTTGCAAAACCACGGCGTCATTGCCTATGCAGGAGACATACGCACCGCCGTGCTCCGCCTAGAACACTGCGAGGAGGCAGCGAAGGTCTTGTTTCTAGCACGCTTCTTAGGTGAACCGATACCGATCCCAGAGCCTCTGGTTCACAATCTTCTGGATGCACGCACCAAGGCTGGGCTTGGTCCTTTGGGGAGGGCACTCCTGAAAAACTCGTCCACGAAATGACTGAGCTTTGCGAAACTTGTCCGGGGGAAACAACAAAACCTACATGTTTCTAAGTCTTGCAATAATATGGGCAAGGACTGGATTGGTAGGCGTTGGCTCAATCCCCAGCTCTTCTAATGCCATCGCTTCTATCATCGCAATCTTTGCCCTGAGCTCTCTGTTCTTTCCTTCGAGTTTTCTTGGGAGTATGGCGGTTCTTGGCTCTGAGAGCCCGAACCTTATCCTTACAAACCTCTCTTCTTCAGGGTCCAAAGCACCGTCCCTCAGCGCCCTGCGCACATCTCCCTTTGTCAGCACGATTGTCTTTGTCTCAACCTTCTTGTCCACAGTTGCCTCCTCGCATCAAGGCACGTTATTATGATAAACCAGAAAAGAATTTCACTCAAAAAACTTTAAGGCGGTAATCACAAAGATTTGTGCTAGCAGATTACCGTCCTTTTCCTTTCGCTTTGGTCTTAGCCCTTGACATCTCGTCTTTCGGACCACATTATTCACATGCCCTTGTTGGGAGGCAAGTGTTATGCTGACTTACGAATATCGCTGTAATGCTTGCAATAAGCAGTTTGAGGTAGAACAGCGCATATCGGACAAACCTCATGCAGTATGCCCGTTTTGTGGGTCATCTGAGTGTCAAAGGCTCATATCACTTTCCTCTTTCATCTTGAAGGGGACTGGGTGGTATGTGACAGACTACGGAAGGAAGAACGGCTCGCAGACAGGAGACAGAGGCTCTCCCAGAAAGGATGAGAAAAAAGAGGACAAACCCGCGGTGAGCAAGTAGGTCAACCGATGCTTTTCGGGGGACTGGTGTGCCCCCATTTTTGCCAATAGAAATCTCGTGCATCTCAACGCTAGCGAAAGTCAGTTTTCGTTGACTGGTTGCAGGCTTTTTTGAGTACCACAAGACAAAAACATTCTGTGTTTTACCGCCAGGCTATGTCTGGTAACTTTGATTTGGACATTTTGGACATTGTCCAAACTTGTCCAAAATGTCCAAAGTAGGGAATCTCAGAAAAGCTAAGAAGATTGCGGAGTTCTGGATTTCCAAGATTTGGCACGAGTCTTGCATGAGAAAAGATC
>Ga0272449_1000201_pt1 | contig 77074 bp, 77 predicted proteins | sample YNPCB0241_FD_198679 | JGI IMG/M metagenome (GOLD analysis project Ga0272449, IMG submission 198679) | Hot spring sediment microbial communities from Yellowstone National Park, WY, United States - YNP-CB-024-1 | ecosystem: Environmental > Aquatic > Thermal springs > Hot (42-90C) > Sediment...
GACTCTTCTTGGATTTTCTATTCTTACTCTTGCCTTGGTGGTTTTTATTGTGTTTATCACTATAGAATGGGCTTTCAGGAAGAACTGGGTTTCATCCAGCAAGGCGGACTGGATATGGAGCGATTGAGAACTTTCTTGATAGTTTTATTCTTCGTAATAGGGGTAACCGTATGTGGTTACTCCATTTCGGCTTATGGACAATCAAGCGGTCAGGAAGAAAAGGCCATAGATGAGGTGGCAAAGCTGGTTAACGAAAGTGAAAAAAGAAAGCAAGAGATCGCCAGGGCACTTCGAGAAAATAAGAAAGCCTATGAGCAACTTGAGAGAGAGCTGGCTTATGAACGTCAAGCTGCTACTGAAAACGTCATAAGGCTTCAACAAGTTATGGCTTTTCGAAGACTTATGGCGGAACAAAACATTAACAGTGGAAAAGCCTGGTGGAGCGCAGAGCTTGCCTTAAAATCGGTTATTGAGGATAGCATCCGGCGTCAGGCTGCTTGTAAAGTACAGATGGCAGAGCTTGATCGTCTGGAAAAGGTTTTGGAAAGAAACTTGCGAGAAATGGTTGATGCCGAGTCATCCTTTCGCAAAAATCTGCAACGCCTTGTGTCAATGAGCAGAGAAATTCTTAAAAGGCGAGCCGCTCGCAGCGAAGATATGCTCCGTCCAGAAGAAGATAACACTCTGGGATCCTTTTTCGGTCAGGTTACTCAGCCACAATCAGCCCCATCCCGCATCAGCCAAAAGCCGGGAAAACTTATTCTTCCGGTAGACGGGGTTGTGGAATCGACTGTGGATTTAAAAAAAGGTGTGGATTCTACGCCTTTGGTGTATAGTAAGGGTGTGTTTATAAAGGCCGTGGAGGGAACACCTGTTAGAGCCGTTGCCGATGGACGTGTGATGTTTGCAGGGTGGTTTCGGGAATTTGGAAGGACGGTGATAATCGATCACGGTGATCACTACTTCAGTGTAACTGCATACCTGGGATCGTTGAAGGTGAATGAAGGTGATCAGGTGGTTCGAGGTGATGTAATTGGAGACGTTGCTCAATCGGAAATACTAGGTGAAACGGGGGTTTATTTTGAATGGAGGCATAATGGGAAGCCATTAGATGTTAAGCAATGGTTTGCCTTTAAAACTAGCGAAAAGAAAGGAGAGTAATTTACGGGTATGAAAAAGGCGAGAAAGAGTCTTATAGCAATCGTTGGATTGGTAGTGCTTCTGGGAGTATGGGGAGTTTTTCAAGGCATTACCGCTTATTGTTCTGAAGAGAAAAAAGCCAAGTCGCTCGATGATGTTTTTAAGCAACTTAAGCTGTTCAGCGAAGTCCTCAACCTGGTGGAAGATCAATATGTAGAGCCGGTTGATGAAGCCAAACTCATACAGGGAGCCATCAAGGGAATGCTTCAATCCCTGGATCCCCATTCGACCTATATGACGCCTGATGAGTATAAAGAACTTCAGGTGGAAACTCGTGGAACTTTCGGAGGAATTGGTATCGAGATAACAATTCGAGACGGAGTTCTTACGGTTGTTGCTCCTATTGAAGGTACTCCTGCAGATAAGGCGGGAATAAAGGCAAACGATCAAATTATAAAGATAAATGGCGAATCAACTAAAGACATGAGCATCACCGAAGCGGTCAAGAGGCTTAGAGGCCCAGAAGGGACAAAGGTGCGGGTTACTATTATTCGAGAAGGTGAACCGAAACCGCTGGAATTTGAGATTGTGCGGTCTTTGATCCATATCCAGAGCGTTAAATATCGAACTCTTGAACCGGGTTTTGGTTATGTAAGGATAGCCAGTTTCCAGAGCGATACCGCTCAGCAACTTAGAAAAGCTCTTGATGATCTGGAGCAGGAAAATAAGCCTATGAGAGGATTAATCATAGATTTGAGAAATAACCCTGGTGGGCTCCTGGATCAGGCTGTTCAGGTTAGCGATGAGTTTATCGATAGCGGGCTCATCGTTTATACCAAGGGGAGAAAAGAAGAACAGCAAATGAAATTTGAAGCTCACAAAAAAGACAAAACGCATCAGTATCCCATTGTGGTGCTTGTAAATGGAGGTAGCGCTAGTGCGTCAGAAATTGTCGCAGGAGCGCTTCAAGATCATAAAAGGGCTCTTATTCTCGGCGAACCTACGTTCGGTAAAGGATCTGTTCAGACTGTAATTCCTCTCGAAGATGGATCCGCTGTTAGACTAACAACGGCTCTTTACTACACGCCTTCTGGACGTTCCATTCAAGCAAAGGGCATCCAACCGGATATTTATGTCCCTAGAGAAGAAAAGTTAGCGGCGGCAGATCAACACAAGAGCCGTTTTTCTATTAGAGAAAAAGACTTGCCCGGACATATGCAGGGCGATGGTGGGTCTGGAGAATCAAAAGGTGAAGATCGTAGCTCCAAGAAGAAAGGCACAAGCAAGCAAACAGAAGAAGTTCAAAAGATGCTCGAACAGGATAATCAGTTGCAAAGAGCACTCGATCTTCTTAAAGGCTTAGCCATTCTTGCCAAGCCTTAAACATGGTTTGCTTTATCCGGAAAGGGTAGGCCTCAGTGCCTGCCCTTTCTGTCAACTACAGGATTCCTGCTGAATAAACTCTTAGAAAACACGGTAAAGTATATGGTTTTACTCGTTAAAAGGTTTGCTTAGAAGTGGCAAAAATTTTGAGAAATTCAGCCAGACGAGCAAAGGGACAGGAAACCAAGAAACGTAGTGGGAGCAAGTCGGCAACTCACCACCCTAAGGGGCTCTTTTTAAGTATCTGGATCTTCGGAGCAATTGTTTGGGTGGGACTTCTCCTGTGGGCTTATCATTGGTCATCTAAGAAGACAGAATTGCATCAAAAAGTGGTGAAATCGAATTTGGAGAATGAAGATAGTAAGCCCAGTCGGCCGATTGCTTCCTCGAGTGCTCCTTCTAATAATAGTCCAGCTTCCAATCTTTTGCCACGCTATGGTGAAGAGGAATCTGAAGAGACACCGCATGCGTCGCCTCCACGGTCGAAGAATGTGCATGATGATAGGGAAAAGGTTGTCTCTCGGGATGTAGATAAACATTCTTCGCAGCAAAAATTGCCAGATAGTCGTGAAGTTGTTTCTGAGCCGTCTCTAAGGGATGTTCCTTCTCCTTCAACTATCTCCAAGCATTATAGGCGTGTCAGCATTATTATCGACGATATGGGCGGTAGTATGGAGATTGCAAAAAAGTTTATAGACCTTCCATATCCTATAGCTTTAGCGGTGCTGCCTTACGAACCGTATTCCCGGGAAGTGGCTAGACTTGCTAAAGAACACGGCAAAGTGGTGCTCCTTCACATGCCTATGGAGCCTCACGGTTATCCTGAAAAAAATCCCGGTAAAGGGGCTTTGTTACTGGGGCAAGATAGAGATACTCAAAGGAAACTTTTCTTAAAAGCTTTGGAACAGGTTCCTGGTGCGGTGGGAGTAAACAACCACATGGGCTCCAGATTTACGGAAAATCGAGAGGCTATGAGGTTTTTTCTAGAGCTGGTTAAAGAGAAGAACTTGTTTTTTATAGATAGTGCAACAACAGATAAAACCGTTGCCTGTGATGTGGCTCGCGAAGTTGGCGTGCCGTGCCTTAGAAGAGATGTTTTTCTGGATCATGAAGTTACAGCATCCTTTGCTCGTGCTCAATTGGTAAGACTTTTTGATATTGCCCAGACAAAAGATCTAACCATCGCCATAGGTCATCCGCATAAGATCACACTGGAATTGCTTCAAAAAGTCCTTGCGGAAACCCGCAACAAAAATATCGAGATGGTTTCTCTGGATTTTAGAAAATGAACACAATAATGGCGCGTCAGAATCATCTTCTAGTCTCGTTGTTTTTTACGCCTTTTACTCGGTGGCAGCTTATCATGAGCCTTGTAAAGAAGGATCTGGTAGGACGTTACACGGGATCTTTCCTTGGGTTCTTCTGGGCTATTCTTCATCCAGTGGCTCTTGTCGGGATTTACTATTTCATCTGCTCTCTAGTGTTTCGACTGTCTGTTAAGACAGGAGTATACGGATTTTTTGAGTTCCTCATTTGTGGTTTAATTCCATGGATCGCCTTCAGTGAAGGCGTTTCTAGATCCTGCGTGGCCGTTGTAGAGCAGAGCTATCTGGTTAAGAAGGTTTTCTTTCCTTCGGAAGTCTTAATACCCGTCGCTGTGATAAGCAGTGCGGTGCAGCTTGTTATCGGATGCGGAATTTTTCTCATTTACCTTTTTCTGGCAAAGTTCGATGTCCTTAGGTTTTACTGGTGGCATCTGTTATTTTTGCCCTTTCCTTTCCTTGTCCAGATTATTTTTTCCGTAGGGCTGGGATGGATTGTAGGGGCTGTAAACGTTTTCTGGAGAGATGTAGGGCATATTTTGCCCCTTTTTATGACAGTGTGGTTTTATGCAACTCCTATAGTTTATCCCTATGATCTGCTTCCTGAAGGGTTCAAAGGTATCTCTCAGTTAAATCCACTTTTTTGCATTGTCGAAAGTTATCGTTGGGTACTACTTGGAAATGGTCAGGTTGATGTGGTGCATTTCCTGTATGTTACGGTTATTGCTCTAGCTCTGTATGGCTTTGGTGGATTCTTTTTTGGCAAGCTTAAGGAAGATTTTTCTTCAGTGATGTAAGAGAGCAAAGTGTGGAAGATCACTGCAATCCTATCAGGAGATAGGATGTCCTGCTGTTAAGCCCGTAAAGAGAACAGTGTATGTGGTGGGCGTACGATAACAGAGTTCTTATTAAACCGAGACGTGGGCAAAAGGAAGCTTCTCTTCCTTTGAAGGCTTTGATAATCATTGTGCCGGAAGATCTTGAAGAGATTGTTTCCATGTTGACTGGATGTCGGCAGGGTAGGAACCTTTTTTTGAGCTGGCTCTATCATATTGATGGCAACGATAAAATCTGTTTGGTTGGTCCATTACTGGGATCTCCACAAGCAGGGATGGTTCTTGAAAAACTTATTGCGCTTGGAGTGCGCGAGGTTGTTGTTTTGGGCTGGTGTGGATCTCTCCAGAACTATGTGGCAATAGGAGATGTGGTTATTCCTGTTGGGGCCTATTCTGAAGAGGGCACATCTCGTCATTACCTCAGCTCAAATTTATGCGAACGCGATGCTGGTTTCGTTCCCGCTGCTAATCAACCTGTCAGTATGGAATTTATTCTGAAAGCTTTCAGAAGCTGGGGAGTTAAACTACATTCAGGTAATGTATGGACTACCGACGCTCCTTATCGGGAAACCATATCCAAGGTTCTTTTTTACCAGAATCTCAATGTTCTTGCCGTTGATATGGAAACTTCGGCTCTTATGAGCGTAGCACGGTTTCGTGGAATATCTCTAGGTGTTATACTCATGGTTTCTGACAGCTTGGCTATGCTCAAATGGAAACCAGGTATGAAATCGCCTGAGTTTTTAAAGACTAGAAATGCTGTGTTTGAAGTTTTAAAAGATTTTGTGCAAATTGATGGAGAGAAGTATGGAAGACCTTAAGAAAATCCAGGAACGCATAGAAGCTCTCAGGAAAGAAATCGCTCTGCACAATTATTACTATTACGCTTTGGATCGACCAATCATTAGTGATGAAGAGTATGACGCTCTTTTCCGTGAACTTGAAAGGCTCGAAAAAGCTTACCCGCAGTTCATTACACCGGATTCGCCAACTCAAAAGGTAGGACATCCTCCCTTAAAAGAATTTAAGCCCTTTGAACACACAGTTCCTATGTTGAGTTTAGAAAATGCGATGACGGAGGAAGAACTCGTTCAGTTTGACAGAAGAGTTCGCAAAGGGCTGAAAGACTTTCCTGAGCTGGATCTTGTTACCTCGGACGGCACGTTGTATGTGGCAGAACCCAAAATAGATGGCGTGGCGGTAGAAATTATCTACGAAAATGGAGTATTCGTTGCTGGGGGGACGAGAGGAGATGGAAGAGTAGGCGAAGATGTGACTCCCAATATAAAGACCATTCGTGGACTCCCATTAAGATTGCTGGCTTTTGACGGAGCACCCGACCCTCCACCCTTTCTTTCGGTAAGGGGAGAGGTTTACATGGACAAGAAGGATTTTCAGAAGCTTAATGAAGAGCAAAAGGCTCGAGAGCTTGCACCTTTTGCTAATCCACGGAATGCTGCTGCTGGATCACTTCGACAGCTCGATTCTTCTATTACGGCTCAACGCTCCTTGAAGATATTTTGTTACGGTATTGGTGACATAGAAGGAATTTCTGTAACAACTCACTGGGAAGTTTTGAATCTTCTTAAGAAATGGGGATTGCCTGTTAATCCCTTGAGCAAGCCCTGTGGCTCTATAAAAGATGCACTTGATTTTGCCAAATGGTTGAGAGACCAGCGTCAAGAGCTTCCCTACGAGATTGACGGTGTAGTGATTAAGGTAAACCACCTTGCAGCTCAGAAACATCTCGGCGAAACTACTAGAAGTCCTAGATGGGCAATAGCTTATAAGTTTTCGGCATACACGGCTGAGACCAAAATTCTGAATATAAGGGTTCAGGTTGGAAGAACGGGAGTTCTTACGCCGGTTGCAGAACTTGAGCCTGTTTCCATTGGGGGAGTTATCGTTCGTAATGCAACACTACATAACTATGACGAAATACTGAGGAAAGACATACGTATTGGCGATTGGGTAATTGTTCAGCGCGCAGGAGATGTGATTCCAGAAGTTGTGGAGGTTATTGTAGAGAGACGAACTGGTGAAGAGCGAGAGTTCGTCATGCCTTCATCTTGCCCTGTTTGTGGATCTAAGGTGGTTCGAAATCCTGGTGAAGTGGCTCACCGATGTTCTAACCCTAGATGTCCTGCCAGGATCAAAGCTGCTATTATCCATTTTGCCAGTAGAGAAGCGATGGATATTGAAGGACTTGGTGAAAAAACGGTAGATTTACTTGTGGATGTTGGGCTTCTTAAATCAATACCCGACATTTATAAACTCAGGAAGGAAGACATCGTAAACCTTCCCGGTTTTGGGGATCTTTCTGCTGAAAACCTTATAAACGCCATCGAAAAAAGTAAACACACTACTTTGGATAGATTTCTTTTCGCTATTGGTATTCCCTATGTCGGCCGTTACACGGCTCGATTGATAGCAGAACGATTTAGGTCTATGGATGCAATCATGTCTGCAAGTAAAGAAGAACTGATGGCAATACCGGGTATTGGTGAAAAAGTGGCCGGGGCAGTGTGCGACTATTTCGCAGATCCGAATAACAGGGAAATGGTGCACGATTTGCTGAAACTGGGAGTGAGTCTAGAAGATACCGGCAGAGTAGAGGAAAAAGAAAAGGGCGAAACTTCCTTCTTTAGCGGTAAGACTGTGGTTTTTACGGGGACTCTTGCTTCCATGACCCGAAGCCAGGCTGAAGAATTGGTGACAAAAATGGGAGGTAAAGTGTCAAAGAGTGTAAGTAGAAGCACGGATATTGTAGTGGTTGGCGAAAATCCTGGATCAAAATATCAAAAAGCTATTGCTTTGGGGATAAAAGTAATGCGGGAACCAGAATTCCTTGAGCTGATAGGGTGGAAAAGTTCTAAATAAAGTGTGAGGAGGGGTAAGAGTTATGAAAAAGCGAGTTCATGTTTGGATTGAAGGCAGAGTTCAGGGGGTCTTCTTCCGAGCTTATATGAGAGATGCGGCAAAAAAGGAAGGAGTAAAGGGATGGGTTAGAAATACACCTGACGGCAGAGTTGAAGCCATTATGGAAGGGGAAGCAGATGCAGTAGATCGGATGATTCAATGGTGTCATCGCGGAAGTCCCCTAAGCAGAGTGGACGACGTGATAGTGGAAGAGGAGCTTTTTAAAGACGAGTTTTCCGATTTTGTTATCGTTCGCTAAAGTGTCACTGGGGGCTATATCATGGAGAAGATTGCCAATCTGTTTTCAAATTTCTGGGAAATAATTAAGACCTATGATCTCCAGAAGATTCTCGACTTAATTCATGGTATCAACTGGCTTGAATTGATGAAATCCCCTGTTGCATGGATCGTACTGATAGCTGTGCTTCTGGTGATAATAATTTCCAAGCGTTATCGGTATATTCTTGTGGTCTTATCTATTGCGGCTTTCATTTATCTTGTCGATAAAACCTTGCCGGCTCAGTTGGAAAACGTGGAACTTAAAAATCTAATTGGATTCTTCGCCGGAACTGTGGCTATTATTGGTATAAATTTTTACTTTCTCGTGGTTCGAGAGTGAACGCGCAGGATTCCGTGGCAATTATCAATGTCGCTAGCCAAAGGTGTTGTTGATGGCTCCAAAAATTTCTGCCTTTGTTATTACGAAAAATGAGGAAAAATCAATTGGTGATTGCCTTGCTTCTCTTTCATTTGTTGATGATGTTGTTGTGGTTGATGACTTTAGTGATGACGGCACAGAGGAGATTTGTAGATCCTTTGCTAACGTGAGGTTTTATAAAAACAGGTTCGAAAATTTTACCTCCCAAAAAGCCTATGCTATGTCTCTCACCAAATATGACTGGGTACTGGAACTTGATGCGGATGAAAGAGTCTCGGACGAGATGAGGCAAGCGATTTTGCGGCTCTCCGAGGATGACCTTCGCTTGTATAACTGTTTCATGTTTAGGCGAAAAACTTTCTTCGGGAATAGATGGGTGCGTCACGGTGGGTTTTACCCCGATTATAAAGGACGACTTTATAACAAAAACAAGGGTCGCTGGAGTTTGTCGAGAGTGCATGAAAGATTTATTGTGGATCCACCCTGGAAAAAACTGCCAGGAGATATTCTTCACTATCAGACTGACGATTTGAAAACATACCTGTTAAAGCAAATTCGTTATGCTGAGCTGGGAGCCATGGACCTTTACGATAAAGGTGTGAGAGTTCGCTGGCATCTTTATGTTCTGCGACCTCTCTACACCTTCTTCTACCGATATTTTTTTAGGCTTGGATTTTTGGATGGATTTTACGGCTTTGCCCTCGGGGTTATCGGTTCTATATCGGTTTGGGCGAAATATACATTCCTCCATTCTATGGGGAACAGTGGTCGGGGTTAAACCCCATCATTTTGCCCAATATTTTATGCCGTCAAAGAACTTGATCTCACTTGTTGAGTTTGATTCTGCTGAGCTACCTGCTCCCATGCTTCTTTAAGGGATTCCATTATTCGAATGAGAGGATCGTAGTATTCTGGTTTTGTTCTTGTGTTTACCGTGATGAGTTGTCTCAGAACAAAATTGTAGATTCTTCCAAGGTTTACAGCAATGTCCCCACCTTTTTCATAATCGAGCCCCACCAGAAGTTCGGTAATTACGTCCTGAGCATGTCGGATTTTGTCATAAGATGCTTCGATATTTCTTTCCTGATGGTATTTTTTCGCATCCTGTAGATCTTTAACGATTGCGTCATAACACATAACCACAAGTCTTACTGGATCAACCGTTTCAACCTTCGTCCTCTGGTAAGCATCAACTGGGCGTGCCATAAGTTTTCCCCCTTTCTTTTACAATCTATGTTTTTCGTAACCTTGAAATGCTTTACGTTTCTGCCTTAAAAGTATCATGTCATTATCAAGCTTTTCCATGTTCGTTTTTAAGCTGTTTATGGCTTGGATGGTAATTTCTTGAGCCTCCTTAATCTTATCACGCAAAGAATCGTACTGTTCTCTGAAATCGTCGGATTCAGCATTAGATATTTTCTTCATCTCTTCAATCACTTTATCAACTTGCGCTCTAAGTGTTTGGCATTTTTTTACAAGCTGTTCGAGCTCTTCTATTTCACCGTAGCTTCCATCTGCAATAGCTCTGGTGCATACTTTGAGTTCCTCAATTACAGCAAGCGATTCTTCTAATAGCTCGTTAAACCTTTTCCTGTGCCTAGGAGAATCTTCCGGATCCTTCATTTCGCTTCCTAATCGTAATCGTCTTTATTGATTGTTTCTAAGGCTTGCTAGCTGGGCATTTAACCAGTTAGACTGAGCCTGCAGTTGCGATAAAGCAGATTCCATGGTTTCGAATTGCTTTTTCATTGCTTCAATCTGCCTATCAATTCGAGTTTGCTCCGAATTTATTCGATCATCAAGCTTTTTTATCGTGTCTTGCAAGCTGTTTTCTTTAAGAGTCAGAGTTCCGTCAATTGGATCTGTCAACCTGTTAAGCTGTCTGTACATGTTGGTTCCGAAGGTTTGGAGTTTTGATACAGTGCCGTCAAAGTTAGACTTGATGGCTTGATCAAAAGCCGTTTCGTCAAATTCCAGACGGTTATTGTCATTTATTTTTATCCCAAGGCTGAAGAGCTCGCCATTAAGATACACATTTTGGATATTAGATTTCACTGTCTGAAGTGTAAAGTCTGAATTAAGCACTCCTGATTTGGCTCCTGGCGTTGTGTTTCCTGTGATATGCTTTCCTATTTCGTCAAGAACGGCGTTATAGGAATCCACGAATTTTTTAACCTTGTCTTTTATTGCTGAATAGTCCCTGTCGATTGATAGAGTCACGGTGGTTGACGTGTCAGCTTTATTAAGCTGGAAGGTGACTCCATTTATAGCATCGGATATGGTGTTGGTAGGTCGTTGTATCGTAAGACCATCTATAGAAAGAATTGCATCCTGTCCTGCCTTATGAGTGAAGGTCATGTTGGAGTTAGAAGAATCGAATGTGAAACCAGATGCACCTGTGGTTTTGCTTGATATCACAAGCCTGTAATCGTTATCTGCAACTTTAACGATACTTGCCGATACACCTGCGTTTAAAGAGTTAATGTCGGATTTTATCTGGTTAAGACTTTTCCCGTCTAAAGTTACGCTCTTTCCGTTGATTAAAAGATAACCTGTCTTGCCAGCATCTTGGTCTGGAGAAGTAAAAGACTCACTGTATTCTTTTTGGTAATCTGCCGTCTGGAGCACCTGAACCTGGTAAACTCCAGGTGATGCCGTTGAACCAACACTTACGGAAAAAAGCGAATCGGGAGATACCGAAGCATTTGATGATGTGGTTTTAGCAGTGAATACGTTATAGTCCCATGAATCTCTGAGATCATTTACAGCATTTTGGAGATCTGAAAGTTTCGATCCTAGGTCTTTCCATGCTGTAAGTCTATCGTTTAGCGTGTTTTGCTGATCCTTAATGAGAGTTATTCTCTTTTGCATCACATTTTTGAGCTTATCCAATATATCCTGCCAGTTTATTCCACTGCTGAGGCCACTTACGCTGATACCCATAGCTAGCCCTCCCTTTTTGCTCACTTTGCCTCACTTATATATTCGGATCGTTATCGTCGGTCTTCAATGTTTTTTGGTAAGCAATGATTGTGCCAAAAATAAAGGCGGGCTTAAAAGCCCGCCATGTTTTCATGTTTTTGGGAAATCTTCAGACCTGAAGTTTAGCCTAGGAGTTGGATTAATCTCTGGGGAGCCATATTAGCCTGAGCAAGCATTGCAATGCCTGATTGCTGGAGGATCTGATACTTGGTCAGCCTTGTTGTTTCCTCAGCCATATCCACATCGCGTATAGTCGATTCTGAAGCAGAGAAGTTTTCAATACTCACCTCGAGGTTTTCCATTGTGTACTGTAGCCTGTTCTGGTTAGCACCGATCTGGCTCATGAACTGGTTGATGCTGGTAATTGCGGAATCAATGGCGTCCATGGCTTCTCTAGCACTGGCAGCGCTATCTATACTAATTTGATTCACATCCACACCAAGAGCAGAAGCATCAGCGGTTGCTAGCTTAATATTAAGCTGAAATTCAGATCCATTTGTTTGTCCAATCTGGAAAGTAAGCCCATCTGTGGCGATGGAGCCACCATTGATTAGCACTGTGGTGTTGTATTTCGTGGATTGAGCGATTCGAGTAATTTCGGACTGGAGATTGACGAATTCTGATGTAAGCTGGCTCTGTACAGTTTGATCAGACGCTGCCTGAGTTGCAAGTTCTTTCATTCTGACCAGGATGTCATAAATCTTGCTGTAAGCTCCATCGGCTACCTGAAGCATTGATTGAGCTTCTGCCGCATTCTGATGCGCTACCTTAAGCGATGCAATATCAGCTCTGAATTTGTTAGCAACGGCAAAACCGGAAGCATCGTCTTTTGCTGAGTTTATTCTATAGCCTGAAGAAAGCCGTTTTAAAGACTCAGCAAGATTTCTGTTCGTTGTCATTAAATTTCTATGCACGTTGATTGCTTCTATGTTGGTATTAATTCTGAGTCCCATAGTTTTACCTCCCTGTTAGTTGTTAACGGCGACTTCCATGTTCGCCGTTAGTTATTGCTTGTTATCTGCTCTCGCTTTTTAGAATCGGATGGAGGCTGCTGACACTTTAAAGATTTTCGATAGGTGGAAGGTCTTTTTTGATAGCTTTCAGAATGATCCTTGTAAAACACAGCGTTTTTGGTTGTTTTATCCCTTTAGCTTGCTGGAGAACAATTAACAGTAGATTTCTAATAGGCTCAAAGTTACCCTCGCATGTATTTCCCCCCTCAAGGTTTTTTGTAGGAACCCCTTTAAAAGATGCGTATCTCTGAAGGGCTTTTACGAAAATTTCTATATTTTGGCAGTTTTTCATAATGCTGGAAAACAGTCCTCCTGTGATTACATCGTATTCAGTTACTCCATCTAAAATTAATTTTTTGTAGAATCCTAGAGCTCTATGATAAGCTTTTTTTAAAAGATATCCTATAGCTAAACCTCGCCTGGCGCATTGGTTTCGTGCGTCTTTCTTGAGGACATTGTGTAGATCTCTGAGAGCATCTTCGGTGTTTTCTGTGAAAAGGGCAATAATGCCCCTGTAGAGATACCGTTGAGTTTGCGGTATTTCGCCATGATTCAACACATCAAAGGCTTTTTTAGCAGCAGAGTATGCTTCTAAAGCTATAAGATGCCATATCAGCCAATCGAAAGCTTTTACCGGTGAAATTTCATTATTTGTGACTTCTGAAATGTATTTTCTTGCTTCTTCGTCTTTTCCAAGTCGTAGTAGAACTGCCGTTTTCCTTAAGTAGATTTCCCACCTGAGAGGCTCCGGCATTGTCGGCACAGGACGAATTATATACGGAGCCCGAAGAGCAAGCTGGAAAGATCTAAGAGCTCGCCCAAGTTCCCCCATGCTCTCATAAAGACATCCCAGTTTGTATAACTCCGCCTTGCCCAATTCCTCAACCGCCTCTGCCTTTACCAACCATCTGATTGCTTCAGCTTTGTTATTTCTTATCGCTTCTATGTATCCAAGCAATTGGTAGATTTCTCCCAAAGCAATTTTGCTACCGGTACTAAAAGAGTATTTCTCAAGATAGTTTTTCAAAACGGACGCTGCTTCGTCGAATTTTTCAAAGTAAATATAAGAATTAGCAAGCAATAAGGTGTAGTCCGCATTATGATGCCTCAAGTCAAAATCTTTTAATAATAGCCTGAGATTTCTTTCCATCTTTAGCCTAAGGATATCTGGGTCATCGTATCCATGGTGGCGTATCACAATATCAGTGGTTGCACCTTTGTAGCCGGCTTCTGTGAGAGAAGATAAAAGTTCCTCGTGGATTCTATATCTAAAGCGAATGTTTTTTCTTAATGGTGCACATCTTACTTGATAAAAGCGGGAATGGACTTCTTCTTTTTTTAAGTCCTCAAGGATGAACAGGAAAAAAGTTTCTCCGTCAAAGTATTTTTTTAGAAGTTCAAGTTTTTTGACACTATTTTTCGGCAGGCGATCATCTGCATCTAGCCATAGGAAGTAGTCTCCATGAGCGTGGTCAAGAGCGAAATTTCTGGCGGCTGAAAAATCGTCCTGCCATGGGAATGAAAAAACAAGGGGAGTATAGTTCTTGGCGATTTCTACTGTGTTGTCTTCCGAACCCGTATCTACAATGATAATTTCATCTACTGCATCCTTCACTTGATCCAATAATTCCCCAAGTTGATGGGCTTCATTTTTTACGATCATGCAAAGTGAGAGCTTCTTGTCAGCCATTTTTGAATCTCCGTGATTTGATGATCCATTTTGATTAAGACATTAGGAATGTCACTGATGCAACCGCTATGTATGCTTAGATTAAAGAAGTCAATCAGAAGCGATGATACCATGGATAAAGAAGTGGCATCGCCTATGCGCCCCGTAGACATAAGGGAATGACACATTTCTTCGAGAATAGCTTTTGTTTTTACCGCCCATCTAGCTATTTCATCCTTGGATAGGGAAGATAGGATTGAAAAATCTGACGTAAGCCCCAAAACACCATCCCAGAGAATTCTTAATATTTTTTTACGGAACCATGAAGATTCAATCCCAGCTTCCGTGGTATTCAGGGGAGTATAAATGAGAGTTCCATTTTGTAAGAATCTGGATTTGAGAATAACAGCCCCTTCGTGGTGGATTTCTAAGGGGTTGTTATCTTCTATAAGTAACTTTGTGGATAAGTCAAATACGGTTGATGGAAGTATTTTGTCGCGACAGGCTATTCCGCAGGGAAAGCCCGAACTTTCGTCAAGGCATGGGTAGCATTCCATAGCCGGATGTAAAACATGATGTCCTTCGCCGTATGGAGCCGTTTCTCCTGGGTAAGCCGTTGAAAGATAAATTCCTATTGTGGGAGTTCCTACAGCGGCCGCAATATGGATTGGTCCGGTATCGTTGCTGACAAGTAATTTGCACCGACGTAGAATGGCTATCAGATCCTGTAGCTTGGTGAGACCCATAAGGCTAACGATATGATTTTTTTCCATAAAAGTTCTGGGTACATTGGCCAAAAATTCTCCAAGTAAAGCTTTTTCCTTGTCTGATCCTGTGAGCAAAATTTGAACATTATGATGTTTTATGAGTAGTTCGGCAAGCTTGGCGAAATATTTAGGATTCCATGCCCTGTGAAGCTTATTTGCTCCTATGTGGAAGGCTACCAACGGCCGATCGGTGGATATTGAAAGCCAGGAAAAAAGCCTTTCAATACGTTCGTCGGTTTTTTTATCTGTTTTTAAATAACAGATTACAGGAGAATGACGAATTTTCCCCATCCCGATGTGAATGTCCACAAGGTTAAAGGAATTCTCTTCTCTGTTGTTAACGGAAGCGAACAGGTAACGTCCCCATGTGTCCTTAATGCTAAGACAATCTGAAGCACTTTCTGCCACGGCTCCGGTTTTTTCATCGGCTTTTATTCTATGCATTATGATGGCTGAAGAAAGATCGTGAGTCAGGTTTATGGCCAGATCGTAAGGCTCTTTAAGAAAAGGGTGACTAAGAATTTTGATGATCTGTTCCATGTCGGGAGTTTTCAGTTTTACAGCTTCCTGGGGACTGATCTTCACGTATCGGTTTACAAGCGGAACATCCTTTATGATCTCAGCAAAACGATCTACACAAACAAAGGTTACGTGAACATTGGGTATATCTTCGCGAAGCCTTACCAGCAATGGAATTGTCTGGATAATATCGCCCATTCTGGTAAGCTGAATAACAAGCACCTTGTATGGTTTCATAATCTTATCCCTTTGATTCTTTCGAGCATCCTTATAAATGAGGTGGCTTCCCGCTGTTTCCCGGCATGAAGTAAAAGTCCTGCATGTAGTTTTAGCATATCCTGATCTTCATGAGATATTTCCGATTTGGCCATAATGTTTTTTACACAGGAAAGGCTTTGCCTTATGGCCTCTTCAAGATTTTCTTTCTTAAGAGCTAGAAGAATCAAAAGTTTCTTGCAGTTTAAATCATCTTCCATATTTGATTCGCAAAACCAGGAGTCTTTTTCTTGAGCGACAATGAGGTCCAAAAATGGTGATAGAACTTCTTTCCAGTCCGGTCGTCCTGCTAGCGCCCTAAGGAATTTAATAATGTTTTTAATCGTGGGAGGCGAAGATTCTGATGAGTTAAGAATTTCCCAAAAAGGCTTTAACAAGCTTTCCACGGGTAGAGGTAATTTTTTAGACTTTATATCGCTAAGATATGTAGTAGCTCCTTCAAGATCACCCTTTTCCATGGCTATGACGGTCAGGATGGGAAGTATTTCTGCATCTTCTTCGCTAATAAAATCCAGCGCTTTTTGGTGTTGACCGATATTTGCATAACATCTGGCGAGAAGTTGCTTTATTTTATCAAGAGGCATCGAGAGCTCCATACTAAGACGAGATGGATCGCGGAATGGATCTCCAGCTAGAATCTGAAAATGAAGGGCTTCTTCTAACCATGGTATAGCCTCATCCCATTTTTGGAGCAACGCATAGGCCACTCCTTTGACAATCCTTGCACTTCTTTGCCGGGGGATCAAAGAAAGCGAATCATCCGCTATTTCCAATGCTTCTTGATACTTACCTTCTTCGAGCAAAATTCTAGCTTTGAGATTTAGAATAAAGCAATGAAGAGGAGCCTCTCCTTTGTTGTTGGATTTCTTGATGATTTGATGAGCTTTGTCAATGATTCTTGCTGCAGTGTGGCGCTTTCCTAGCTGAAGCGCTGGAAGGGCGAGATGGTAAAGGAAATAGGGATCCTTTGGAGTTCGGCGAATCTGCTTCAAAGCGAGTTTAAAATTTCTTTCAAGCTTCAGCCGAAGCTGATCCTCGCTGAGTTCATAGCCGAAATGGTCTATGATAAAGGGAGCATTTTTTATAATGCTTCCTCGCCTTAAAAGTGATGGAAAGACACTTTCGTGAATAATGCCGGAAAATTCTATCTCCGGGAGTTTTTTGAAAAAACGCACTGCCCAATCAAAGGAGCCAGAGACTTTATCTCCGTCTAGATTAAAACTTCTAATCCCAACATAATAGGCGTCCACTCCGTCAACTCTAGCTAGATCCCTAAGAATGTTCCTCCGGCCTAAAGAGTTTAACCGTTCGTCAGCATCAATTATAAGAACCCAGGAGCCTCTAGCTTCCCTGAGCGAGGCATTGCGAGCTTCGGAAAAATCATTCCGCCATGGGAATTCAAAGAGGCGAACCTTCGCTCCAAAAGATGTAGCAATTTCCTTAGTTTTGTCTGTGGATCCTGTGTCAACTATAACAATTTCATCGACTTCTTGAAATAAGCTTTGGATGCAGCCTCTAAGGTGAGTTTCCTCATTTTTTACAATCATACAGCATGAAATTTCCACAGAGCTCATTTTATCCATGCGCCTCCAGAATCCTTATAAACTCCATCATTCTGTGAATGTAGGTATGCTCTTTCAAGATCCTTCTATAAGCCTTTGAAGCAATCTCCTGTCTCCACGCGCTATCATTAATGGCTTGATCAATAAGATATTGCATTTCTTCTACCGTTTTGAAAACGGCTAATTCTTCATCCGGGAACAGTTCGCCGAGAAGAGATCTATGATCTACAACCTGGAATGCTCTGCAAGCTGCAATCTCGAAAGTGCGAGGGTTAACAAAATCGCCTTTTCCTACTTCGGTAGGCTTCATAGAAGAGTGAAGGTTTATGTTCACAATCGAAGCGTTAAAAATTTTAATATATTCTTCCACAGAAATTCTTGCCCCGTTTCTTTGCAGCGATTTCATGAGTCTGGAGGTAGGGGGTATGTTCCAGTCGGAGCCCCAGATTTTAAAATCTTTAAGATCGAGCCTTTCGAAAATGGCTACACGGTTTGGATAACCTGCACCTACAAAAGACACCAAGGAGCCATATTCCTGCCTTTCTCTTTCCGAAAGGGCAAGTGGACGGTGGACGGAAACATCAGCCGCTAGAGGAAGATAAAACGATCTAAGATTAAGCTTTTTGAGCATACTGATAAATGGTTCTTTTTGGATTACGAAGAAAAAGTCGTAAAGCGAGGCTATATCTTTCCAATAAGTAAATCGTTCGAAGTCTTCAACGAACCAGTAAACTCTTAAAATCCCCCGTTTCTTACAAAATCTAAGAACATTAGAAAAAATGGGTGCCTGAGCAATACCGAAAATGATGTCTGGCTGGGTAGCGTCAACAACTTCGAAAAGTGTCCTTGAAGCTGTTTCTTTCAAAGATTGAACTGCCTGGGCATCGCCTGTTGTTTTTATATGCTGGAGGAGGGGAAATAAAAAAGAGAAGTCGACTGCTGTAACGTCATATCCGAGCTGGTATAAAGCACGGATGGCATATTCCATAATGGGATAACTACCACCGTAGATGGGCTTAACTCCAAGTATTTTCACGACCACCCACCTCTATCCCAATTTTAAGTCATCAAGGATGAAGGAAAGTCGCTGTCTTAGGGTGTGTTCCTTAAGCACTTTTTCATATCCTCGCCTGGCAATTTCTTTTCTCTCGTCTTCGTGTTTCAGATAATATGCGCAGATTGAAGGAATTTGGGAGATTTTTTTGAATGATACGATTTCTTCGCCTTTTTGGAACAAGGAATTCAACTCCTGGGAATCATCTGCAAGAACGAAGGCATTGCAGGCGAGGATATCGAAAATACGAAGAGGAACAATATCTTTCTGATAAAGTCTATTTACGTCCAGGTTGATTCGGCTGGCGTTGTATATGATCGGAAGTTCGTGAAAATGCCCCGCAGGTCCAGCATAGATTATTGATGACGCCAGTCTGTTCTGCCATCCTGGGTCTCCCCAGACTTTTACGATTTTTTCTTTTGCAAGTTCAGCAAGGGCGTTCACAGCCATTATGCGCCGCTCCGATGCCGGCTTTTCACTTAGACATCCAACGATACTTATTTTCCTGCCCTCCTCATCTATAATGAAAGGACGATTCAATTGAGTAAGCATGCTTCCAACAAGTTCAGGTAGAATAAATTTATCGGGGCAGTCACATTGTATGTTTACTATTTTATGAACGGCCTCTTCAATATTTGGTTGCGAACTGAATTTTTTCAGCAATGAGACAGCTTTTCTCATGAGCCAGTCGCCTTGTGACTGCATGGAATTTCCCACAAAAGAAATATCTGCTTCGTATTTTTTGTGAAGATCAGGCTCGATGTTCATGGGACAATATTTTCGCATGCTGGCTGCAAGAGGGAGATACCTTACGTGGCGAAAGCCAATTTCTTGATAGTGTGTTACAAGTTTTCGCCTATAAGTGTAAATATAAACCATATTTTGGATGTCTCTGGAATTGGTCTCATCATCAGGGAGTATTTCAATCCTCGGATCAATTTCCCACACAACAAGGGGGACGTCAAGACTAGCACAGATTTTTGAAAGCCCCTTTACGTAGTTTATGGTGATGAAGAAGTGAGGAGATAGATTCTTGGTTTGCGAAATTATTTCTGATGGAGATAGTGAGACAATGTCTATGGGGTAGGCCTTAATTCCCATGGTAAGGAACTCATCCAGAATGTCTCTTGCGAGGAGTCCATTGAGGTTTACAAAACAGGTTATGTGTTTTTGAACTCCGACAAACCGTTGTTTCCACCATAGCTGTTCTTCCTTATAAATCGTGCCAAGAACTGGATGGGGAACCAAGTATGGTAATGGCTCCTGATGCCATGGATATGTGGCAAGATCTGATCCGATCAAAAATACAAGGTTTTTCGAGAGAATCTCTCTTGAGTAGTCTCTCATGCTAAGAGCAATTTTGAGCAAGTCGGGATACCGTTCGTAGGCAAATATTTTTACACTAGGCACAGATTTGCTCAATATAACGTCAAGTTCAAAGCCCAGGCCTGTGCCTAGCAGAAGAAGGGAGGAATGTTCAGCTTTAATCAGCTCTTGTATCTTATGGGGACTTTGGTAATCGTGAATCCATGGATTATGCCATCCGATGAAACGAGCGTTTATTTTCCCATAGGGATCTTTGATGATTTCCACGGGTGCTCCACCGGTTGGCGATTCCAATCGTTTTACAAGCTCATCCTGCCCAGTGGCAGAAAGAGCGTGAAGATTCTTCAAAAATATGTGAATAGAAGGAGTGTCATTCAACATTGCGGAGAAGAAGGGCAAGGCAGGATTAGCCCTGCCCGTATGGGAGGTTTACTAACCTTGGAGTAATCGCAAAACTTGCTGTGGAGCCATATTAGCCTGAGCAAGCATTGCAATACCTGATTGCTGGAGAATTTGAAGCTTGGTAAAGTTTGTAACTTCCTCAGCCATATCCACATCGCGTATAGTCGATTCTGAAGCAGAGAAGTTTTCAATACTCACCTCGAGGTTTTCCATTGTGTACTGTAGCCTGTTCTGGTTAGCACCGATCTGGCTCATGTACTGGTTGATGCTGGTAATTGCAGTATCAATGGCGTCCATGGCTTCTCTAGCACTGGCAGCGCTATCTATACTAATTTGATTCACATCCACACCAAGAGCAGAAGCATCAGCGGTTGCTAGCTTAATATTAAGCTGAAATTCAGATCCATTTGTTTGTCCAATCTGGAAAGTAAGCCCCTCTGTGGCAATGGTGCCACCATTGATTAGCACTGTGGTGTTGTATTTTGTGGATTGTGCGATTCGAGTAATTTCAGACTGTAGGTTTATGAATTCTGATGTAAGCTGGCTCTGTACAGTTTGATCAGACGCTGCTTGAGTTGCAAGTTCTTTCATTCTGACCAAGATGTCATAAATCTTGCTGTAAGCTCCATCGGCTACCTGAAGCATTGATTGAGCTTCCGCCGCATTCTGATGCGCTACTCGAAGCGCTGCAATATCAGCTCTGAATTTGTTAGCAACGGCCAATCCTGAAGCGTCATCCTTAGCTGAATTGATTCGGTAGCCTGAAGATAACTTCTTAAGAGACTCTGCAAACTTGCGGCTGTTAAGTGTTAAGTTACGGTGAACATTGATTGCTGGCACATTAGTGTTGATTCTCATAGCCTCATCTCCCCTGTAAATTTAAAATCTGCCATCCATGGCTTAGCAACTATTTGGCTCGTGCTGATTTGTTAGCAATAAAGATGCCACGTTTCGATTCAACTTTTTGGGGGCGTTCTAGTCCCGCCTTCCACGGGATTGCCTGGCGTGAGCGAGACATCCTAAGGAGACCCCTCGTCTAACGGCTCGGGGTGGCAAAAGAGGGGTTCAAGGAGCTCTTCTTCTGTCATGACGAGCGTAGTGAGGCATCCACGTCGTTCGGAGTGACAGATAGGATAGACTTTTAACCATTCGAATATAGAATTCCCCTGTATTTCCTGTGACTTTGCTGAAGTTTATATTCGTTAAGCATTTTAGGCTTGGATGGAAATTTTTTTCGGTATATTGTCAAAAAGGAGTTTATGTTTGATCTGGAGAATGACCATGAGAAGGTGTTCCACATCTTGGTGCTTTGCTTTTCTTGTCGGTGTTGTCTTTGTGGTGGGCGGATGCGCGACTTTCGGTTTTCGTAGCTTTTCTCTTGCTCCCCCTAAGGTGCTGGTGCCCCTTGGTGGCCCGGAAAATATTGATGCTTCCATTATCTGTGTGCTTCCGTTTTCTTCTCAGGAGAAGATTCCAGAACTGTGGCTACGTAGAATAGGGGAAACCTACGCTAGAAGTCTGCAGGTCAAAAATATTGGCGCTATGGTTAGATTTTTTGACACTCACCGTGATTTTATCGTTCACCGTAAGGAGTGTCACTTGCTTCTCGAAGGTTCGGTTGAACGTATGGTAGCAACTGGAGGTGGTCAACCTCAGGAAATTGCCTTGTTGGTGCAAATAAGAGAGCTAGCAACTGATCGGGTTATTTTTTCCGTATTGCAGGAAGGAATTTCCCATCCAGGTGAAGACGTCGATTTGTATTGGTCCACCAGAACAGGGGAAACCGGATATCCAATGAGAAAGTTGATTGAAGCTGTGAGTGATCAATTTGGGGCTTTTCTAAAAGATGAGATGCTTAAAAATTCAAGAAAAGGCTTTTAAGATCCGAATTTAATAACGAGATCTTATCCATTTTAATATCGAACTTGAGGAGTAAGCCATGGAAGTAAAAGTTCCTGAAATACAGCCAATTGCTCTTGAGCAATGGATGAAACCAAGCGTAGAGTTAAGAAAAGAAGAACTTGTAAAACCTGTAGAGGAATCTGAGGGGCGAAATACTCAGGATGTTACTACCTCCAAGACTGGTGTTCAGACTAACCTCCTAAAAATGAGTATGGAAGAAACCAAGAAACTTGCGGAGGAAATCCAGAAATACCTTTCTGAAGTCAACGTAAGTCTGTCTTTCGATGTGGACGATAAAACTCATGACATCGTGGTAAAGGTTATAAATCGTGAAACAGGCAAACTGATTCGCCAGATTCCACCGGAAGAACTCCTCAAGTTACGACAAAAACTTGAAGAGTTGGTCGGGGTTTTGTTGAATAGGAAGATTTAGTTGAGTTCCTGGGATTGCAAAATCTTACTTTTCTGGCTATGAAGAGCTTCTGAAAACCGACTTTGCTGAGGTTCCTGAATGAAAATTATCATTGTTGAAGATGATCGAGTTCTTGGTGAACTGCTAAAAGGTTATCTTTCCCGAATTGGAAGCTACGAAGTCCATCATGTGGAAAGAGGACGAGATGTTCTCAAACTTCTGGAGAAACACACGTATGATTGCGCTTTTGTTGATCTTCAGCTTCCTGATATGACCGGGATTGAAGTGTTAGAGGCAATTAAATCAAAGGATCCAACAGTACCTGTGATAATGATGAGCGGTCGGGTTTCGATGGATGTTTCCATTGAGGCTATGAAGTTGGGAGCTTCCGATTTTCTTGCTAAGCCCTTTGCTTTCCAGCAGATTGTTATGAGCCTGGAAAGAGCTCTCAGAGAACGCCAGATTCTTCTTGATAATATTTCTCTGATGCTGGAAATTGAAGCCAAGAAAGAGCTTGAAAGATTAAACAAGGAACTGGAAAAAAATCTGGCTGTTCAGAAACAGTTATTTGACATATCAAGAGAATTTGATGATGTAAGATCCAGTGAAGAGCTTTATCAACTACTGGTTAGGTGGGCTTTAGACCTTACTAAAGCTCAAGAAGTAGGTTTTTTTGTTGTTCTTCCTTCTCATAACGCCTTGCTATTACTGGTTAAAAAGACTAAACCGAACGTGGAAGGGTTATTTCCTAAGGTCATAAATTTATTTTCCCTTCCAAGAACTCAAATCGTAATGCCTGCTAATTTTTCTCTTTTGAATAACGGAGTTTCAAGCCAACCATTGAATCCTGGAATAGAAATTGAAGCTGGTGATATAGCCAATGCTTTGAAGGTTTCTCAGGAAGAAATTTTTTTATGGCCTGTAGCGGTTAGAACGGAGGTTTTTGGTTTTGTTGTTGCCTACGCTCCAGAATGCCATGGCAAGATCTGGGTTGATGAAAATCAAAAGCTTATTTTTGAATTCTTGTTAAAAAAGGCAAGTCTAGCGATTGAAAATCTCGCACTTTATGAAAGTCTTATGGCTAACTTTTACGGCATCTTGAGAACTTTAGTGAACGCTCTGGAAGCAAAGGATATTTACACAGGAAAACATTCGGAGCGTGTAACGAAGGTAGCGGCTACTATTGCCAGAGCTATGGGGCGCCCCCCAGAAGAAATGGACGCTGTTAACACAATTGGATATCTCCATGATATTGGGAAGATAGGCATTCCTGATCACATACTTAACAAACCCGGAAGATTAAATGATGAAGAGTTTGGACTTATCAAGAAACATCCCATTATCGGGGAAAGTATTATTGGAGAACTGGGACTGAGTGAGATCGAAAGGTCAATTGTTCGTAACCATCACGAAAGATTGGATGGAAAAGGCTACCCTGATGGAATAGCTGGAGAAGATATTCCCCTGGTAACTCGTATTATTACCGTTGCTGATGCTTATGATGCGATGGCTACTAATAGGCCATACAGGAAAGCTCTCAGTAAAGACAATGTTTGGAAAGAATTTGCTAGACACAGGGGATCCCAGTTTGATCCACAGGTAGTGGATGCACTGTTCGATGTTTTTCATGAAATTCACCATGAAACAGATGATGAATTCTGATGAGAAAAGATCATATCTCCGCATGGCTGTTCCGGGCTTAAAAGTTCGATATAATGTTTTTGAAACAGAGATTTTTAACGCAGTTCCCCGTCTTCCTCGCCCCAAGGAAGCTTATACACTCCTGCCAAATGGGGGTGAAGCACTGGAACCAGTTTTCCAGCTCATGCTGGAAAGGCTCGAACGAATTGAAATGAAGCTGGATTATATCTTACGCATGATGGGTCGTGGAGTTGAGGAAAAACTTTTTCAGTACGAGAGTATGGTTCAAGATATTAGCGGAGGTGGCCTTTCTTTTACCCACCATGAAAGCATATCAACGGGTAAGTATCTGGAACTTTGTGTTTATTCAGCCGTCGGTGATATGTCGCCAATTTTCGCTGTGGGAAAAGTTTGCCGAGTGGAATTTAAAGATAAGGAAAAATGTTACCTTCTGGGGGTAGAGTTTTCTGATATTTACGAAGAGGATCGACAGACTATAATTAGGATGGTTTTTGACGTTGAAAGAAAACTTCGACGCCGTGTGAATATCAATGGAAGTTATAGCGAAAATCCACAATAGCGAAGAAATTCTTCTGCTGTATTATTACGCCTTTAAAGGAAAACTGCTGGATGGCTTAATTCACAACATTGGGTCTCCTCTCCAGAGCGTTATGTTCTTTATGGAGTTTATGGAGTCTAGCAGGAATGCGCCGTCAGATTTTGCTAAAATCGTGGAATCGAAGCTTGAGCTGGTTTCACAGGAAGTTAGAATTGTTGCCGACACTTTAAGCGATTTTCGGTCCTTCCAGCAATTAGCCGAATCGAAAGAAGCCATTCTTAATATTCCCGAATTTTACCATCTGTTTGCCAGAATTCTTAGAGCCGATCTTTTCTGCAAGCATAACGTATCTATCTCGATAGAATCGACACTGCGTGTGGCAATTCCTAAAATGCCATCCAAAATTTTTGTGCTTATGTTTGTTGAGTTAGTTAGAAATGCTCTCAGGGCGATTAAAAGCACTGGGAATAAGGGCATGATGAAATTTCAACTTGATGATGATCCAATGTCCAGAGATAGAATTATCGTGCGAGTGGGAGATACAGGCTGTGGACTCACAACAGGAGTTGATCTTCATACGTTATTTAAACCCTCATACTCGTCGTGGAATCTTTCTAAAAAAGATGTAATGGGGATGCCGTCTTTTGGTTTAGGACTTTACTGCGTTCGGGACTTGCTTTTTTCTTACGGGGGAGAGATTTCTTTGAGGCGAGATGCTGATTTCACCTGGGCTGAGGTGATAATTCCGGTTGAAACAGTGATTCCGTAGGAAAAATTTTCTTCCTGCTGAGTTTAAATCTTCCTTGAAAATTTCTTACCTGGTAAAAATGACGGTGTGAGGATGTTCGAGAAAAGTCATAAGGATAGGGGCACAGGGCATGTGCTTTTACGTTTTCGAGCAATCCCAGCGCAATGCTGGCAACATAATTGCTTAAAATTTTACCGAAGCGTTGGTGACCTTATAAATGGGAGGTTCTTTATGAAGATAACGAAAGTACATCTAACCCAAGACGACAAAAGCATTACCCCACTTTCGTCACAAAAGCCAACCGGTGATTTTTCTGCTTACCTTAAAGATGTTCTCGAACAGGAAAACATGGGTGTTAACATGGTTAAGGATAATATTTCCGCTGTTTGCGATGATGGTGTTAGTGCTGTGCTGTCTTCTGCGGAGTTTTCTAATGAAGATACTAATAGAGTAAATTCTGCCGTAGATCAGCTCGAGACTTTCTCGAATTTGCTGAACTCCCCAGAGTTTAACCCTCGTCAGATCGATAAGTTTGTGGATACGATGTCCCAAACGGAAATAAAGAGTGAAGGCACAACGTCGTCGAATACAACCCTGCACATGATCGAAGAAGAGATCCGGATGTGTTCTTTTCTGGAGTCTGTTAAATGGAAGCGGGGTGATTATCTATGAGATGGTATTGTAGGTTCTTTTTATTTGTCGTTTTTTTAGGAGTTTTGCCTTTTGGGGTGTTTGGAAGTGGTGGCTGTGAGGATAGGCCCGATGAGGTTGTTTGCCGTAGCGGTCCTTCCGACGAGGAGGTAGAACTGAACCGCCTTCGTTCCTTAACAAGGGAAGAGCGATCTTGGGAAATGCTTCAGTCAATGGATGTAAAAATAAGGCTCGAATTTCCAAAAAAACCTTTAAGTGACTTACCAAACAAGTAACGTTCTTGTATTGCATCCTGCCGTCTAAACCATATTTGAAAATTCTTTTACCTTGAGTTATGTTTTTTAGTGTGAGTATGATGGAGAATGAATCTTCCATGGTTAGATAAAGAGGGGGCTTGGGAGCGGTTCGTGGTGAATCAGGAACTGAGTGATTCTTTGTTCAGAAAGTTTAGCGAACTGATATATGAGACTGCTGGGATAAACATTCACGAGGGGAAAAAGCCTCTTCTTCAGGCAAGACTTAGCAAAAGACTTCGAGCTACGGGTATAAAGAGCTTTGAAGAGTATTACCGATATATCACCAGTCCTCAGAATTTTGCGGAGTTTATTAACTTTATAGACGCTATCTCTACAAACCTTACCTATTTCTTCCGAGAAGAACAGCATTTTATTTTTCTCGAAGAGGTTGCTTTGCCGGAAATCCTTCAGAGAAAAGAAAAAGGACATGATCGTCGGATCAGAATGTGGAGTGCAGCATGTTCTACTGGCGAAGAGCCATACAGTATAGCCATGTGTGTTTTGGAATACCTGGAAAAAAGACCGGTGAGACCACCATGGGACTTTAAGATTCTGGCAACAGATATATCCACGAGGGTTTTACGTGTGGCTATTAGTGGTGTCTATCCTGAAGAAAGAGTCCAGAAGGTTCCACCGGTTCTTAGGCAAAAGTATTTTGAGAAAATTACTCAAGACAATGAGACCGTGTATCGAGTGACCAAGCCGCTCAAAGATGTCGTGGTCTTTAGGAGGCTTAACCTTAAGGATCCTTACCCCTTTAAAGGTTCCTTCGAGGTTATATTTTGCCGAAATGTGATGATATACTTTGATAAACCAACTCAGCAGGACATCATAACTCGCATGAGTTATTATCTATCCCCAGGGGGGTATCTTTTCGTCGGACATTCGGAAAGTCTTGCCGGTCTAAAGCATGACTTGATTTATGTTCGCCCAGCCGTGTACCGCAAGAAAGGGTAGAGACTTTTTGGATTCTTCCTTGTTAAGAACCTATCAGCTCCAATCGCGGTAGAAGATTTTTTCAGCCCGCCAATTTTAAAATTCTTGACCATTTTTTCTGGATGATTTTAAAAATTACAATTAGAATGCGTCTTGCGAATTTATGGATTTGTGTAGGAGAGAGATGTTATGGCAAGAATTGTTGTAGGAGTAGGGGATATGGCTGTGAGCAATAAACCAGATGATGTGCTCATTACCTATTCCCTGGGATCATGCATTGGAGTAGCAGTTTACGACCCTGTGGCAAAAGTGGGAGGATTATTGCATTACATGCTTCCTGAATCTTCAATAGATCCAGAGAAGGCAAAAAAGAATCCGGCAATGTTTGGTGATACGGGTATTCCGTTGTTATTTAAGACGTGTTATAGTCTTGGAGCCACAAAGGCTAATATGATCGTTAAGGTTGCTGGCGGAGCTCAAATACTAGATGAAAATGGGGTGTTTAATATAGGCAAGAGAAATTATATGATTCTTAAAAAGCTTTTCTGGCGAAATAATGTTAGAATTGCTGCGGAAGATGTAGGTGGAAGCGTTAACAGAACAATTAGATTGGAAGTTGGAACGGGGAGGTTTTTTTTAAAGGTGTCAGGGGATGGCGAGGTTGAGTTTTAGGAATGATGAGGGTGAAGGGTTATGTCTTATAATATTTTGATTGTAGATGACTCTAGTTCTATGAGAAAAGTTATTCGCAAAATTCTTCAAATTTCTGGTTTTGACGTGGGAGAGATTTTTGAAGCATCTAATGGCAAAGAAGCGCTGGAAGTGCTTGATTCTAACTGGGTGGATCTTATCCTTTCTGATATTCATATGCCTGTTATGGATGGATATAAGTTTCTTGAGGAGCTTAAGAAAAAAGAAGATTTCAATCATATTCCGGTTGTGTTGATCACTACTGAAGGTGATGAGAGCAAGCTTCAAAAAGCTATGTCCTTGGGTGCTCATGGGTATATTAGAAAACCTTTTGAGCCTGACCAGATTAGAGAATATCTCAAAGGAATAATGGGAGAACCTGTCTATGCAGTGGGTGGAATTGACGAAGGAAGCGATTTCTAAAACTCTCGAGACGATGTTTTTTACTCTAGTGGAATTTAATGGAACTGATGAGAGTTCAGCTTACGAAAACGCCGATAAAATCTCTTCTCGTATAAAATTATCCAGCGATAAAACATCTATACTTATTGTTATTTCTATCGCTGAATCATTTGCATTCCAAATGGCTGCCGATTTTACCGGCACAATTGTAGATAAAGTAAAACGTGAGGATGCGGAAGACTGTCTTCGGGAGTTTGCCAACATGGTGGGAGGATACTGTGTAAATTCTATAGGTGGGCGCTATTCTCTAGGACTTCCTGAAATTGGCTTTCCTTCAGAAATAGGAGACCCAAATCAATGTTCGTCTTTTTCTTTGTTTGTTCTTGGAGAAAAGTTTGGGGAAGTGGCAGTTTGTGTTGTTCAGTCCAAATAGAAAAAATCTCTTCGGAAAGTTACCACTATGTCCTACGATCAGATAGTTCAAAAAAATGAATACTTTTTGAAAAAAGGCTATATTTATATTCCTAGTTTGCCTACGTTGATATCAACGGTTTTAGGAAGTGGAGTATCGGTTTGTCTGTGGGATCGTAAGAAACAGCATGGAGGCATGAATTATTTCTTATACCCTGAACCCCATGACCGTCGTGATACAAGGCCCATTTATGGGAATGTGGCGACCATCGCTCTTGTGAAATTCTTTAGAGAAGATGGGAGCGAAATTGAAGATCTGGAGGCCCAGATAATAGGGGGAGCTGTGCCATTGGAAGGAGCATCGTCGGAACATGTGAAGATTGCTAGGGACAATGTGGCCGTTGCCAGGAAAATACTCAGGTATTATGGTATTCCTGTGGTTGCTGAAGATGTGGGTGGAAGGAAGGGTAGGAAGGTAGTTTTTAATACTTTTACAAACGAAGTGGCGATCCTGCATGTTGATCGCATCCGCCAGGAAGACTGGTATCCTTATAGAGGAGATCGTTAAATATGGCAGGAGTAGAGCCAAAAAGAAAAATCAGAGTGCTTATTGTCGATGATTCCGCTATTGTGCGGAAAATCTTTACTCAAGAGCTTTCAAAATATCCAGATATTGAAGTGGTTGGAACAGCTCCAGATCCATATATCGCAAGAGATAAAATTGTGGCACTTAAGCCGGATGTGATTACTCTGGACATTGAAATGCCCAGAATGGATGGCTTGACTTTTCTTAAGAAGCTCATGAAGTATTATCCTATTCCTACCATCGTGGTTAGCTCACTCACGCCCAAAAATAGTGCTATGGCTTTGGAAGCTCTTGAAGCTGGCGCTGTAGAGGTTCTAGCAAAACCTGGGGGATCCTACTCCGTGGGGGATATGAGTGTTCAGCTTGTGGAAAAAATCAGAGCTGCCGCTCGAGCCAGACTATTGAAAGCCCCTTCTGAAACTCCCACAGTGGGCATAGTTAAGGAAGCACCCAAGCTTTCTTTAACCCAAACAACTCATAAAATTATCGCAATGGGGGCATCTACCGGGGGCACAGAAGCTCTAAAAGTCGTTCTTATGCAAATGCCACCTACATCTCCCGGTATAGTAATCGTGCAACACATGCCGCCCAAGTTTACTCAGGCTTTTGCTGAGCGGCTTAATAGTCTTTGCCAGTTGACAGTTAAAGAAGCTCAGAATGGAGATGCCGTTATCCCGGGTGTGGCTCTTATCGCTCCCGGGAATTACCACATGGTTCTTAAAAGAAGTGGAGCAAGGTATTATGTAGAGATTAAGGATGGTCCTTTAGTATGTTATCAGCGTCCCTCTGTTGATGTACTTTTTCATTCTGTGGCTCGCTATGCCGGACCAAATGCTATTGGAGTCATCATGACAGGAATGGGGCGAGATGGAGCGAGTGGACTGCTGGAAATGAAAAAGGCGGGAGCTAAAACTATTGCCCAAGATGAGGAAACTTGTGTAGTTTTTGGAATGCCGAAGGAAGCAATCAAACTTGGAGCGGTAGATGTGGTTGCACCGCTTCAAGATATACCCAAAGTAATTCTTAATATGCTTCAGGAAGACGAAAAGGAAGCAATGGCTAAAGCCACTAATTGAAAAAGGGGAAGGGAGGTAAAGACTGTGCCGTCCTATAAAGATATGACAGTTCTTGTGGTAGATGATTTTGCTACAATGCGAAGGATAATTCGCAATATATTGCGCGACCTGGAATTCAAAAAAATCCTTGAAGCTGAAGATGGCACCGCTGCCGTCGATATTCTAAAGACTCAAAAGGTAGATCTCATTATTTCAGACTGGAATATGCCTAAAATGACAGGATTGGAACTCCTCAAATGGGTTCGATCAAACGAGGACACTAAGGACATTCCTTTCCTCATGGTAACGGCCGAGGCTCAAAAGGAAAATGTTATCGAAGCTATAAAAGCAAAAGTCAGCAATTACATTGTTAAACCCTTTACTGCTCAGACTCTTGCCGAAAAACTGGAAAAAATCATTCCGAAAGAATAAGGGGAACATTATGAACGAGCGATCAAAACAGGAATTGCTCGATAGAATCGCCGCTAGTGTTATTGCTGGTATGGACGATCTGATGGGGATGGGGGAAGTCTTAAACCTTTTAGATGAGTTAGAAAGTTGTGAACTTTCCGCTCAGGAAACTGAGCTTGTCAACCATCTTAAAGCTTTATTCAAGAGAATCATCCTAGAAGAGTCTCCCGATCCTGAAAAGGATTGGGAGTCTATACACGAAACAATTCGAATCCTATGTGATCGTTCATCTGAAGCATCTGTAGTCTTTGAGGAAATTGAGAGCCAGCCTGTAGAAACTGTCGCTATTACTCCCCCCGACGAATTGCCCCAGGTTGAACCGTCTCAAATTCCGGCGGAACCTGAAATTGAAACAAAGATGGATGCAGAGCCGGTTGTGGTGAAGGAGACGGTGGATGCACAGTCTGAAGCCTCTCCCAGAAGAGTTGATGAAGAACCAACATCACAACTGACCGTTGTTCCTGTTGAGGATCCAGAATTGTTTAAGGATTTCCTCGAAGAGGCTCGCGAACATCTTGCATCCATAGAACTCAACATTATTTCACTTGAAGAAGATCCAGAGAACAAAGAAGTCATTAACGCAATCTTTAGACCCTTTCATAGCATTAAAGGCGTTGCCGGATTTCTAAATTTAAAAGATATTCAAGAACTCAGCCATGAAGTTGAAAACCTCCTTGACGGTGCCCGTTCCGGAAACTTTCCAGTTACTGAAGCTATCATAGACATTGTTCTTCAGGCTGTGGATATACTCAAGGAGCAATTGGCAAATCTTGAAGCTGGGCTTGCTAAAGGCGAGATCGCTGTTCAGGGAGATTTGCGGGTTAGTAAATTTCTAAAGTATGTCAGGAACTTCGATCCGACTAGATCTGTATTGCCTATAGAAGTTCCAAAAGTGGGAGAAATACTCGCTGAAAAAGGTGTTGTTGAGAAAGAGAAGGTGGAAGAGATAGTTCAAGAAGCCAAGAAAGAAGGTAAACGAATTGGCGAAAAGCTTGTTGAAAAAGGCGTCGTGGCACCAAAAGATGTGGCTCTTGCTCTTAGAGAACAAAAGCAACTGAAGGAAGCTGTTACCTCCATCAGAGTTGACACTCATAAGCTCGATAACCTCGTTGATATGATAGGTGAGCTAGTTATTGCTCAATCTATGGTGCTCCAAAATCCAGAGGTTCAAAAGATAAAGGATCAAAAGTTTCAAAAAGATATCGTCCAGCTCAGACGTATTACAGGAGAACTTCAGCGTATTAGCACGTCTCTTCGTATGGTGCCCATAAAAGCTACGTTCCAAAAAATGATCCGTCTTGTGAGAGATCTTTCTCGTAAATCTGGTAAAGAAGTTGTTCTTCAGATGTCGGGAGAAGATACAGAGATCGACCGAAATATGGTCGACCAGATTTATGAACCTCTCGTTCACATGATACGTAATGCCGTGGATCACGGTATTGAAACACCTGAAGAACGCGTAAAGGCCGGAAAGCCTCCTCACGGTACAATATTCCTTGCAGCAGAGCAGAAAGGCGGTAATATCGTCATTGATATTAGAGATGACGGTAAAGGGCTCGATGCGGAGAAAATTCGAAAGAAAGCAATTGAAAGGGGGCTTATACAACCCGAGGATAAATTAGAAGAAAGCGCTCTTTTTGATTTGATATTTCATCCAGGCTTTTCCACCAAGGACGAGGTGACAGATGTTTCTGGCCGTGGAGTAGGTATGGATGTTGTAAAACGCACTGTGGAGGAGCTGCGCGGGAAGATCGAAATAAAAAGCAAACGCGGCGAGGGAACCCTCTTCCAGCTAAAGTTGCCTCTTACTATGGCCATCATAGATGGAATGATTATCAAAGTAGGGTCTGAACGCTATGTAGTTCCAACAATTTCTCTGAAAGAATCTCTTCGACCCTCTGTTGATGATTGTAGAACGGTACATGGTAGAGGTGAGATGATTAACGTTAGAGGCAAACTCATGCCTCTTATCAGACTTCACGAATTCTTTGGTCTTGAACCGCTACATCGTAATCCCTGGGAAGCTCTGCTCCTCGTTGTCAGCGAAGATGGGAAGGATTACTGCCTTTTGGCTGACGAAATTATCGGCAGACAGGAAGTGGTTATCAAAAGCCTTGGAAGTGCATTGAAACACGTGGTCGGTATTTCAGGCGGTGCCATTCTTGGCGATGGAAGAGTGGCTTTGATTATAGATGTGAAAGGTATAGTTATAGCTTTTGAAAGGGGAATTAAGTAAGCTATGAGCGATTTGAGAGAGATCTTTACCGCTTTAGAAATATCTTGTTCAACCTCAGGAACCAGCCATAAAAAAGATGACTTGTTAAACCATCTCGATAGACTTGCGCTTGTATCATCAAATAAAGGCTTTAACGATCTTCACAACCTCGCTCTTTCCTCGAAGGCTTTTATTCAATGGCTTGATTGGGATGATCCATCCAGTGCTGAAATTAAACAGCTTTTACAGTTTGCTTTCGCAACACTTAGGGAAAGATTGGAAGCCAATGGTGGTGTGCCTGCACCGGAACATATAGCCGAATTTTACGAACTTACGGGTATTGATCCTGGTGCAGGGCGTAACCGCATAGAAAACCATAACAGCGAAGAAGGCGAAAGCGATAAAATTGAAGCTATATTGGATTCTGCATCCGAATCCTATGATGCTACACCTGAGGTGGCGAGTCTTAGAATCCTTGTAGAGCGAGCTGGGGGCGAACTGCTGGAAATGAATGGTAACGGCTATGTTGCTATACGTTTTCCAGCTCAACCAGCTACTCTTTCATTCCTTAAACGAGTTTTTGCTTTATCTGATCCTGATGAAGATATTTTCGAAAAAAATAGCTATCTCGATCCCAAGTTGTCGTGGCTTGTGGGAAAAATTAAAGAATTCATGTTTGTCTTTGCTCAGGGCGATGTTAATCGAGCACGGGAAATTCTAAAAGAACTTGCGGAAAATAGGGGTTCTAGCGAAAGTTTATATGAGGAAATAGGTAAGTTGGCTCGTCAGCTCCATGATGCCTTGAAAAATCTATCCAGGTCTCTTGATCCTCAGTTGAAGGAATTCGTGGAAGAAAAGCTTCCGGATTCGGGAAATCGGTTGGAACATATTATGAAGCTAACCGAACATGCTGCGAATACCACGCTTGATCATGTCGAATTACTGCAGAAGCGAAAGGAAGAGGCAGAAACAACCATAACCAGGATAAAAGCTCTTCTGAAAACTCTTTATCCGCTTGGTGACAATGCTCGCTCCAATATTCAAGAAACTATGAGCCTTTTAGAAAACTTACAGGCTAAATTGCGTGAGGATCAACAAGACCTTCTGACAATTATGACAGCTCAGGACTTTCAGGATCTGACCGGGCAGATTATTATGAAAATTATGCGTCTCTTGCAGGAGCTGGAAATGAGCCTTGTAAATCTCATAACCAGTTTTGGTATTCCTGTATCTGGTAGGAAAGATAAAGAGAAGGTGACAAGCAAAGAGTTTCTCTACGGACCTGCTCACGATAAGAAAGATGCTCTTAAATCTCAGGAGGATGTGGATGCCCTTCTTGCTGAGTTTGGTTTCTGACAGAAAGGACATTTTTGGTTTATGGTAAAGCTATTAAAAAACACTATCGGTGTGCGTTTCTGGGTGGGTTTTTCCGGTACATACTGGAATGATGAAATCAGGATGCTTATTGACGATTATAAAGTCGGAGGGTTGGTCCTTTTCAAGAGAAACATTATAGATTCCAACCAGCTTTTAGATTTTGTTTCAACTATACAATCTCGGGCTCTTGCAAGTCTTGGAAGAAAGCTCTTTATTGCGGTGGATCAGGAAGGCGGAGCGGTAAGACGGCTTCCTTTTTTGGAAAATCCCGCTCCGAGACTTTTAGCAAATAGTGTTGATACAATTGAAGAACGACAGATGAACGTATCCAGAGCATCAACAGAGACGGCTCAAGTGCTCAGACTCCACGGAATTAATGTTAACCTTGCTCCCGTGCTTGATCGTGTCCAGGACGAAACTACTCATTTTCTCGGTAGCCGTTCTTTTGGCAGTGATCCATCTGAAGTCGGACTCTTGGGGTCTCTCTGGATTCAGATCCACAAGAAGCATGGAGTTTACTCGGTTGCTAAACACTTTCCCGGTCTTTCTTATGCTCTCGTTGATCCTCACGAACATAAACTTTCTGTTGTGTGGCAGTCACCCTCCGATATGAGAGCTGACCTCCAGCCCTTTGAAGCAGCCATCAGATCTGGAGTGTTCGGTGTTATGGTTTCCCATGGTATCTACCCTCTCTGGGATCCTCAGTGGCCAGCTCCATTGTCCATTACTGTGTGTCGGGAATGGCTACGTAAACGTCTTTCGTTTGGAGGACTTGTATTAAGTGATGATCTGGATATGAAAGCCATTTCCGATCACTTCCCGCCTGAAATTGTAGCCGAACGCTCTACCATTGCAGGTGTGGACTGCCTCCTTGTGTGTAATAATTTCGACCATTTTGACAAACTTTACGAAGCTCTCTGTCGTCTCATTGAATCAAATCCTTCCGTGAGAGAAGCTCATCACGAATCTGTATGCCGCATTGAACAAAAATTTCAGCGTCGATTGCAGTAAGGGAAAGGAAGAGCAAGTCTATCGGCCACATCTATTAGTTCGAGAAACCATTGATTTTTCGGTCTATCGTTTTCTCTGTCCATTTCGCTCATCGCTTCCTCAATAGGTGTTGCTATAATGCCTCGGCCTTTTATTCCCAATACGACAGCCTGGGGACTTTGAGACTTAGCGTTAAGAAATTCTGTCATGAGAGATGCTGCATAAGCACCGAAACGACAAGCGAGCACTCGGTCAAAAGCCGTCGGCATTCCTCCTCTTTGAATATGCCCAAGAATGGTTGTTCTTACTCCGAATTTACCTCCACCTTCTTCTTCAAACACTCTTCGAATAAAATCAGTGGTGTAATATCTTGATGATGCTTCGTTTTTCAAGAACACCACCATTTTCTTGCCGCATTCAAAGCTTTCTTTGAGCATTTCAACATCATTGACGAGATCTTTTAAAGAAATGCCCTGCTCTGGAATGTAAGCTTTTTCACCCCCAGAGGCCATAGCTCCCATAAGAGCCAGAAATCCGCTCTGCCGACCCATCACTTCAACGATGAAAGCTCTCCGACTTGCTCCCGCTGTATTTCTTATTTTATCCACAGCATCAACCACGGCGTTTAAAGCTGTATCGGCTCCCACGGAAAATTCGGTCGCGGGCAAATTGTTATCTATAGAAGCGGGAATAAGGATTACAGGAATGTTAAAATTCGGGAACCGCTCTCTTAGAGCCACAAATCGTTCCATGTAATAGTATGTTTTAAGCCCCCCAATAGCTACTATGCCAATTATCTTATGCCGCTCCAATTGTTCCGATATCCTGGCATAATCACTGTCTGTAAGATCCACTCTCATGGCGCCGATTTCGGAACTTGGTCTGTTCATCCATTTTACTAGTTCATCCCACGTTAATGGGAATATATCTCCGTTGATCAGTCCCAGAAATGTATTTCTTGCTGCAACAACTCTAATGCCGTGGTTTAGAAGACACCGTCCTAGCACGCTCACCAGAGTATTCATTCCTGGAGAGTCGGCTCCACCTGTGAAGACAAGAACGGATCCCTCGTCAGAACAGTTTTTAGCAGGGCTTATCTGAGATAACATCTTGGCCAGTTCAAGAGCTTTCCTGAAGCTTTCACCTCTAAGTTCCTGAGCCCGCTTATAATCACCGTTTTCTACAGCTTCTCCCACTTCTTTGCTTTTAGCGATGACTTCATCTAGGGGGGTAAAGGCCGGTCTGTTTTTTATGAGCCCTGCCATGTGACAGACCTGTCCGTTTTGGTTTTCTAAGAGGAAGTCAACGGCTGCCACACCGAGCCTTGTCGCAAGAATCCTATCGAAAGCTGTTGGAGATCCTCCTCTCTGAATATGACCAAGAACGGTCAACCTAACGTCTAACCCGAGTTTTTTCGCTATAAGTTCTTTGATCTCGTCGGATTTTATTTTAAGCCCATCCGGGTGTCTTGCCCCTTCTGAGACTATTATCATCTGATGGGATCTTCCAGCTTTACGGGATTTATCTATTGCATCGATCATTTTGCGATGCCACCGAGTGTCCAGCTCTTCTTCGGGAATCAATATCCAGGAAGCTCCTCCAGCCAGCCCGGCCATTAGAGCCAAATATCCGCAGTGGCGTCCCATGGTTTCAATAACGAAAGTACGTTGGTGAGAAGCCGCCGTAGATGCTAGATCATCCATAGCTCGAATGATATGATTTAGAGCGGTATCGGCACCGATAGACATGTCAGTGCCGTAAAGATCGTTATCAATTGAGCCCGGAAGACCAACAATTTTCAAGGCTCTCATCTGAGTCGTATCAATGCCCTCAGCTTGTATTGCTTTAAGATGCTCATCCCACTCGTCTGCAAGAATTTTGGCACCTGTTAGAGACCCGTCACCTCCAATAACAACCAGTGCATCGATCTGAAAACGTACGAGATTTTTAGCGGCTTCTCGCCTTCCTTCGAGCGTTCTGAATTTTTCTGAACGGGCTGTGCCAAGAAACGTTCCACCACGGTTTATAATACCGCCGACATCATGCCAGCCGAGAGGACGTATTTGTCCCGAAACAAGTCCTTCAAAACCATTTTCAATGCCGAAAACTTCTATGCCATGATTAAGAGCCTGACGAACCACGGCTCTTACTGCTGCATTCATTCCTGGAGAATCGCCGCCACTTGTCATAACGCCTATCTTCATAGTTCACACCTCGCTTTCTGTGGTTCTGGTTTGTCCAATTATGTTTTCCATCCCATAGAGCTTATGAGCCTGTCAAGAGCGTCCGCTATGTCCGGTCTTTCTGCAGGAAATCTTAGTCTCACCGTTACGTGTTGTTTTCTGCCTTCTATGATATGCGGATACAGGCCTATGGATGCTTCGGGGTGTTTAGCTGCAAAGTTCTCCATGGCTTCCCCGATTTCTCCTTCACTTACAGGAAGTGTCCACTCTTTTGTTATCATTGGGATGCTACTTATACATTTCCCGAGGATTTCATCGAAAACCCATTGGAACATGGGCTTAAGCATTTCGGGAAACCCGGGAAAGCAGAAAACATCATCCACTACAAATCCAGGGGCTCCTATGGGATTCGGAATAAGAGACGCTCCTTCTGGAAGCCACGCCATACGTTGTCGTTGTTCTGTAAATCGTGAACCGTATTTTGCTTCTAGAATGCGGAAGCATTCGTCATGTTGAATGAGCTTTTTCCTAAGCCCTATGGCAACTCCTTGGCGGGTTCTATCGTCGTGGGTACCCCCGATGCCACCAGAGACAAAAATTGGTTTGCAGTGGTGATTCTTGAGTGATGCAATCCATTCCCCGATGATTTCTTCATCGTCTGGAAGACTTAGAGCCATCTGTGCCGGGATACCACGTAGGCGTAATTCCCTGAGCATCCATGCTCTGTTGTCGTCTGATCTTTCTCCCCATATAATCTCATTTCCGACTGTGACAACGGCAGGTTTGAATCTGCTACCGGGTGTTTCCATAACTGACCTCCTCGCTTTTTTCTTGAAAACTATTTCTTATCGTCCTATCAATTTGTATCGTAATTAGGAATTTATTTTTAAAATATCAACCATGAACGGAGGCTTTTCTCATGATGCAAATTCATATTTCTCCTGCAAATGAAGGGCAACGAAGGCCCAAACCGCGAGATGAAGATAATCTTGTTTTTGGCAAGCATTTCAGCGATCACATGTTTCTGATGGATTACGACATTGATAAAGGCTGGCACAATGCTCGTATAATCCCTTACGGGAACCTTAGCTTAGACCCGGCGGCTATGGTTTTACACTACGGGCAGGGTATCTTTGAAGGATTGAAAGCCTATAGATGTGCTGACGGTACAATACAACTTTTTAGACCGGATAAAAATTTTGAAAGGTTCAATCGTTCTGCTAGACGTATGTGTATGCCGGAGATTGATCCTGAGGTTCAAATGCAGGTGCTTGAGACGCTTCTTAAAGTTGATGCAGACTGGGTGCCAAGAAAGCGAGGGACATCTCTTTACATACGTCCAACCATGATAGCTGTTGAGCCGGCTCTTGGAGTGAGACCTGCTCATCAGTATCTTTACTACATCATCACATGTCCCGTAGGAGCCTATTATGCTGAGGGGTTTAACCCGGTGAAGATATATGTAACAGACGAATATGTTAGAGCTGTTCGCGGGGGTGTCGGCGAAGCAAAGACGATGGCAAACTATGCGGCAAGTCTCTATGCTGCCGAGGTGGCCAAGAAAAAAGGGTTTACCCAGGTGTTATGGCTCGACGCTATCGAAAGACGTTACGTTGAAGAAGTAGGAACTATGAATATATTTTTCCGAATCGGCGATGAACTCGTTACACCGCCTCTTAGTGGTTCCATTCTCCCTGGGGTGACTCGAGATTCAGTGATCCACATAGCAAAACATTGGGGAATCAAGGTAAGTGAGCGTCCCATTACTATTGATGAAGTGATAGAAACTGCCCAATCTGGGGAAATGAAAGAATGTTTTGGAACCGGAACAGCTGCCGTTATTTCTCCTGTTGGGGAAATTTTCTATCGCGACAAGACCTATGTCGTGAATAACGGTAAAGTGGGTGAATGGTCTCAGCGATTCTACGACGAGATTGTGGGAATTCAATACGGTGAAAAAGAGGATATTTTTGGCTGGGTTCGTAAGATAACATAGTGGTTACTGGAGAGGGCATATCCATCTGCCCTCTCTTAATTTGGTACGCTACGATGTTATTCTAAGTTTTAATGTCAATAAGAGCTTTGTTCATTTCATCTGCGGTGGTTATAACTTTGGCGTTTGCTTCATAGGCTGCTTTTGCCAAAACCATTCCCACCATTTCTTCTTCAATACTTACGTTGGATCCTTCAACAAATCCGCTTATCAGTAAGCCTCTTCCGCCTGATCCCGGTTGCCCTATGTCAGCAGGTCCAGATTGTGCAGAAGGGGCATATAGAGTTCCTCCCTCGGATACCAAGCCTGATTCGCTTGAAAATGTTGCTATTCCTATTTGATGGTCATTTCCCAAATCTTGAGTGGTCCCATCTGGTCTTATGCCCCAAATATGTCCCTGATCATCAATTCTAAAGGAGCTGTATGATGAAGTATCTAGAGCAGGTATAGGGTTTCCCTGAGTGTTCAACAATCTGTAGCCTTGATCGTTTACAAGAAAGCCATGACTATCAAGGTGAAATGAGCCATTTCTGGTGTAATAAATTTTTCCGTCGTAGGGGGACTGGACAGCGAAATATCCTGTTCCATTTATAGCAATGTTACTCCATTGGCCGGTCTCAATAATTGGTCCCGAGGCTAAAGAATGGTCAATGGCCAGAGTTACTACCCCAGCTCCCTCTCCGCCAGAAGCTACCAGATCTGCAGAATGGGGCCTCTGGGCTTTGAAACCCGGTGTCTGAACATTTGCAACGTTATGGGATATTACATTCATACGTCGAGCAGCATCGGTCATGCCGCTTAGACTGATGGACATAATACGAGACATTTTTCTATCCCCTGCTTTGCCTTACTACGTGGGTTGTTCATCGTAGTTTTCGCATTCTCCACACGTAAAACCTGGCCACATGGCTCTCGCGGCCTTGTCCAAACAGTCGTCATAGTAAGGGCAATCGAAGTTTCTCACTCCCTTTCCTTCTTTACATCTAACGGGGTTGGGAGCCGGTTTTTTTACAATTTGCTCAACAGACACTTTCTTTTTCTGAGCCACTGCCATGGAGCATACCCTCCTTTTTAAGAATCGGTAAGATGCACTGCATTCTTAAAATTTTACTCAGATTTCTCAGGAGTCAAGGCTTTTACCGGGAATATTCGAAAATTGTTGATAATAGAAGAAGGGGCGACCGGTGAATCGCCCCTTCCTGATCCTAACACCTCAGATCTTTACCTGAGCATCCAAAGAATCACCAAACCTGCTAGCATGCACAACCAACTAGCCATTTCCATATCCTATCTACTTCCATCCCTCCATTTATTGGAGTTTTTCGGAGAATTGCTTCCTAATAGAGTTTAGAAATTTCGTCAAGAATGAAAAGAGGGTGTTCTAATCCCGCGTTCTGCAAGATTCGGTCCTCCGTTCTTCGGGATCTTGCCGAGCAAATACGAAACATCCCATGAAAGAGAATCCTCACTGCGTCGCTCGAGGCGACGGATAATAAAAACCATCAACTATTGCTAAGAAAGAGATAAAAAAGGAGCTTCAAGCCAAGGCTAATAATTTTAGAACACTCCCAGAATGAAAATAGCAGCCTATATAAGCACGGCATTATTGCAGTCGGTATCTTTATTGAGTAAATTGACAGAGCTGATTCGGCTGCTCGAAAGGAAAAATATTTGCGATTGAAAGGAGATCTGAGGTGAAACAGCCTTTACAAGCTGTAAGAGGCATGATGGACATATTACCTGGAGAAGTTGAAAAATGGCGTTTTGTAGAAGAAACGGCTAGAACTCTTTTCCACCGTTTCGGATATCGCGAGATTAGGACACCTCTTCTGGAGGCAACGGAGCTTTTTGCGAGGAGTATAGGAGAAGCTACAGATATTGTAGAAAAGGAGATGTACACTTTTCACGACGCTAAAGGACGATCTCTTTCTCTCCGCCCGGAAGCGACAGCATCCATTATCAGAGCCTTTATTCAACATCAGCTCCATACAACTCGTGATAGGAAATTTTTCCTCATTGGACCTATGTTCAGATATGAAAGGCCTCAAAAGGGCAGATATCGGCAATTTCATCAGATTGACGTCGAAGCTTTTGGCATTCAAGATCCTATGCTTGATGCGGAACTTATGTTTATGGCGGTGCAGCTTCTGCAAACTATAGGTATAAAAGATGTCTCGCTTGAATTAAACACTTTAGGATGCCCCGATTGTAGACCCAGTTTTAGGTCTGTTCTTCAGGGCTATCTCAAAGAAAGAATAGAACTTCTGTGTCCGGATTGCGTTCGTAGAATTGACAGAAATCCTCTGAGATGCTTTGATTGTAAAGTGCCTCAATGTAAACAAGCCCTCCAGGATGCTCCGCATATTGTAGATTTTGTTTGCAATAATTGTGCAAACCATTTTGAACTCGTAAAGTCTTACCTTGATGATCTCGGTGTTAATTACGTCCTTAATCCAGCTATGGTGCGTGGACTGGACTATTATGTCCGCACGGCCTTTGAAATCGTTACACAACATCTTGGTGCTCAAAATGCTGTGGGCGGAGGAGGCCGATATGACGGCTTGATAAAGGATCTCGGAGGCCCAGATTTGCCTGGTATAGGTTTTGCCCTGGGAGTTGAGCGCATTATGTTGCTTATGGGTGATTTAAAATCTGATGCCGATGAATCGTCCAGAGTGGATGTTTTCATGGTTCTTTTAGGAGAAAATGCCCGTCGTAAAGGTTTCTTGATAGCTCAGAAACTTAGAGAAGCCGGTTTGTCGGTTGAACTTGATTACGAATCAAAGAGTGCGAAAAGTCAAATGAGATTGGCGGATAAGCTTGGAGCCTTTGTTGCTGTGATTATTGGAGATGACGAGTTAAAACAGTCCATTGCGCAGATTCGATTTATGAAGGAAGGAAGTCAGAGAATTTGTGAACTGGATGATCTTGTTCCTGAACTCCTGGCGGTGGTAAAAAGAACGAAATAGCAACAAAGCTGCCCCCTGGTTGCTCCAATCCCTGCTAGGGGCAGCTAAGTTTCATTATCTTCGTGGTTTGGGAAGATGTTCTATAGCTTTTAGTATCTCACGAATCTCCTCTTCGGAAAGCGAATAATTCGCCAGTCTGCCTTCCATGTAGGCTTGATAGGCTGATAAATCGAGAAGTCCGTGACCACTCCAGCAAAATAGTATCACCTTTTCCCGACCTTCTTCTTTGGCTTTGTTGGCTTCTTCGATTACAGCAGCTATGGCATGAGTTGTCTCTGGAGCAGGGATGTAACCTTCCGTTCGCGCCCAGATGATTCCTGCCTGGAAAGTATCAAGTTGTTGAACCGACTTTGCTCTAATCAGCCCATCGACTTTTAGTTTGCTTACCAGCGGAGCCATGCCATGATAACGTAATCCTCCCGCATGTAATGGAGGAGGAACAAAATGGTGACCCAGAGTATGCATGGGAAGCAAGGGGGTTTTTTGAGCAGTGTCGCCAAAGTCATAGGTGTATGGCCCTTTAGTGAGAGTAGGGCATGAAGATGGTTCTACGGCTATAATGTCAATATCTTTCCCGTAAATCTTGTCTCTTACGAAGGGAAAGGCAAGCCCCGCGAAATTGCTTCCCCCTCCTACGCAACCTATAACCACATCCGGGTAATCTCCTGTAAGTTTCATCTGTTCCTGAGCTTCAAGCCCAATAATTGTCTGATGTAGCAAAACATGATTAAGAACGCTCCCCAGGGCATATCGAGTTCCTTCATGAGTAACTGCCGCTTCAATAGCTTCGCTTATAGCTATTCCTAGACTACCGGGTGAGTCGGGATTGTTAGCAAGAATGGCTTTTCCCGTCTCGGTTTTATCACTTGGGCTAGGAATACACGTTGCTCCCCATGCTTCCATCATAATTCTTCGGTACGGTTTTTGATTGTAACTGACTTTTACCATGTAAACTTCACATTCAATTCCAAAAAAAGAAGTAGCAAAAGCTAGAGCACTTCCCCATTGGCCGGCTCCTGTTTCGGTGCATATCTTCTTTGTGCCGTCAATTTTGTTAAAGTATGCTTGAGGAATGGCAGTGTTGGGTTTGTGACTCCCTGGTGGGCTTACTCCTTCGTCTTTGTAGTAAATCCGAGCAGGTGTGTTCAGGTATCGCTCGAGATTTCTGGCTCGCCTTAAAGGGGTCGGTCGCCATATAAGATACTTTTCCAGCACCGGTTCCGGTATGTTAATCCACCTTTCCTGACTCATTTCTTGCTCAACAAGGCTTGGAGGAAATATGGTGGCCAAATCTTCCGGTTTAACAGGCTTACCAGTAGCAGGATGCAGGGCTGGCTCTAAAGGACTGGGTAAATCAGCAACGATATTATACCATTGCTTTGGGATTCTATCTTCGGGAAGTAGTATCTTCGTAAACATAGATGAAAAAACCTCCTCATATAAAATAAACCCCGCCTGATTGTAACGGCGGGGTGTGTTGAAAAAAGAAATTTAGAAGCTATCTTTTTAAGCTCCTATTTCTTCCTTGATGCTTACGGCGATCTTGTAGAGCACAGCAAGAATGAAGAATCCCGCAGACCAGACACCAAGAGTTATGAACACTTCTGGAATCGTGGGAATATATCTGGTGATTGTTTCAAATGGGTTGGGAATGAAACCGGTGATAACGAGAGTGATACCTTTCTCGATCCAGAGCGAGAAGAAAGTCGCCAGGCATGCAATCTTTAAGGTCTTTTCCTGTTTACGTGTGTTGGGATTGATGAGAAGGACGAGGGCAACCACAGCGAGAATGTTGGACAACCATGTCCAGGGCACCAGCTCAGCATGGCCGTGAAGCCCAAAGAGTAAATAATTGAAATGTTGCATATGACCCGGAACCTGGCTGTAGTATGTGGTGAAAAGTTCGAGCAGTATGAAGAAAACACTTATGATTAGCGCGTAGGTTACAATTTTAGCCAGAGCCTGAATAGCTTCTTCCCCGGGATCGAACTTGGTTCTCTTCTTTATAAAGAGTGCGAGAAGTATCAGAAGAGCAGGACCTGATGAGAACGCAGAAGCGAGAAATCTTGCTGCCATAATAGCCGTTAGCCAGAAATGACGTCCTGGAAGACCTGCGTAAAGAAAGGCTGTTACGGTGTGAATACTAACTGCCCAAGGAATCGAGATGTAGATTAGAGGTTTTACCCATTTTGGAGGGGCAACGCCCATTCGCTCCGCATCCAGCACATTCCAGCCTATAAGTATGTTTAGGAGTAAATAACCGTTAAGAACCACCATGTCCCAGAAGAGTATAGAGTTGGGAGTAGGATATCGAAGCACGTTGAATAGTCGGTGAGGCATTCCGAGGTCAACGATAATGAAAAGAAGGCACATAGAAACGGCGGCAATAGCAAGAAATTCTCCAAGGATGGTGATCCTTCCGAAGGCTTTAAAATTATGTAGGTAATACGGGAGCACCACCATAACGGCGGATGCCGCAACTCCGACGAGGAAGGTAAATTGAGCAATATACAATCCCCAGGAAACGTCGCGGCTCATACCCGTAATACCTAGACCCCGATAGAACTGGAAGAGGTAACAAATAAATCCCAGCCCTATAAAAACGCTCAGTAATTTTAGTAGCCTCTTAAAATCGTCTCCTGCTTTGAAAACTCTATCAAACATGGCTCTACCTCACTGAGAAATATGGGTTACACCAGGTAATACACATTTGGTTGTGTTCCGACTTCTAGTTTCCTGCGAAGGCTGAGCCGTTTACTAAGGATACGGCGTACCTCAGATGATGGATCATCCAGATCCCCGAATATGAGAGCCTTTGCAGGGCAGGCTTCTACACAAGCAGGAAGCAATCCCTCCGCTAGACGTTCATCGCAGAATGTGCATTTTTCCACCACGCCTCGACGCCTTATTGGATAGTCATAGTTAAACTGGGAGAGATACCGCTTCGGATCGTACCAGTTGAAACTTCTTGCTCCGAATGGACATCCTGCCATGCAGTATCGACAACCAATACAGCGGTGATGATCCATCATGACAATACCATCAGCTCGTTGAAACGTAGCCTTGGTGGGACATACCCGGACGCATGCCGGATTAGAGCAGTGGTTGCATAGCAGAATAAAGGGTCCTTCTTTTAATTCTTCTGGAACGTATTCGTGTGCTGTGCCCGGGAAAGCATGCTCAAAATTGTCTTTCCAGATCCACTTAATCTCTTTTTCGTTAGGAATTGTGGGTACATTGTGTAAGCTATGGCAGGCTTCAATGCATTTTCGGCATTCGCCTTTTTTATTCTGCTCCTGGCATCGCTTAACATCCACCACCATAGCCCAGCGCTTCCCGTGAAGCGCCTTTGGATTTGTCTTATAAGCCGGGCCCTTTTCTGCCTTTTCCGCTACCTGCTTTGCGGCTGAAGCTTTTAATACGGGTAAGAGTGAGACTCCCAGAACGCAAGCACCGGTTATCTTAAGAAAGTCCCTTCTTTTTTCATCCATCGTCCCTTCTCCTCTTACTTCTTGGTTGCCTGAGCTGTTTCTTGTTTCGGCGGCAGATGGCAATCCCAACAGTATGGTGCCAAACCTATGTAGTTGTGGCAGGTATCACAGAACTGAGCCTTGTTCGAATGACACCTCATACAGGCTCGCTGCAGGCTGGCGGGATAGGTGGTTCCTCCTGCAGTTACGTAGTATCGTTTGGCATTCCGAACCGCCTGAGTTCTCCAGTCGTTAAGAACTACCATGTGGGATTTCCTCATGTAGTCTTTGCTCGCCACACATTCCTTTTTTTCAAGAATCTGTATTGCCGGTGTGTCGAGCTTAGGGTCAGGTGGAGGGGAAGCCTTGCCACCGTTTAGCCAGAAGGGTAGGCTAACAAAGCCTATGAATATAACCAAACCGATTAAAATGGGCTTTGCATCATAGATCTTCATCGGTTTCTTCCTCCATACCTGGCAAAGGTTCACCACGCAGGTTGGTTGTTCGTTTCTGTTCACCGGTCATAATCAGAGCGTTACCAACGAGTTCATGAACTCCTGTAATTTGAACACCAGGCACCCAGTAGTTCATAAGAGGACCCAAAACAGCACGGTCTATTGCGCAGATACAGGCGAGCATGTTGACTCCGTGTTTTTCATGTACATGTTTCACAGCGTTTGCTCTTGGAAGCCCTCCTCTCATTCTCATTTCCATATACTCGTCGGTGTTGAGACCGGATCCGCTTCCGCAGCAGAAGGTTTGTTCTCGAATAGTTTCAGGTGGCATTTCATAGAAATTATTGCATACGTTTTTGATTATATAGCGCGGTTCTTCAAACATGCCCATGCCTCGGGCTACATTGCAGGAATCATGGAATGTAACCACAAGATTGTCATTTCTGCTGGGATCCAATTTTAGTTTTCCATGCCTGATAAGATCTGCAGTAAATTCAACGATATGTATCATCTTGGTTGACTTGGCATGTTCAAAGCGGGTTCCTGTTATGGGGGATACTGGAACTTCCAGATTTTTGGGTGGAGTCCAGAATGTAGCGAGATACTGATGAATAAGGCGCCACATGTGGCCACATTCACCGCCTATAATGAACTTTACTCCAAGTCGCTCCGCTTCTGCATAAATCTTGTAATAGAGCCGTTTTGCCATTTCATGTGAGGTGAAGAAACCAAAGTTTCCACCCTCCGATGCGTATGTGCTCCAGGTGTAATCTAGTCCAAGTTCATGGAAAAGCATAAGGTATCCCATGCAGGTGTATGTTCCTGGGTCGGCGAATACGTCACCTGATGGTGTCACAAAGAGAATTTCAGCGCCTTTACGGTTAAAACTAGGTTCAGGTCGAATTCCGGTAACGCCCTCGATTTCGTCGCAGAAGAACTCAATCATGTCACGAAATGCATGAGGCTGGATACCTAAGTGGTTTCCTGTACGATAACAGTTGGAGACGGGACCCATGATCCAGTCAATGTTGCAGCCAAGAAGATTTAGTAATTCTCGTCCTATAATGGTAATTTCGGCCGTGTCAATGCCGTAAGGACAAAACAGTGAGCAACGACGGCATTCGGTACACTGGAAGAAGTAGTACCAGAGTTCCTTAAAGGTTTCCTCTGTAAGGTCTCTCGCCCCGGCTGTTCTTCCAAGAAGTTTCCCTGACGTTGTAAAATAACGACGGTAGATTGAACGAAGCAGTTCGGCTCTAAGAACCGGCATGTTTTTGGGATCGCCGCTACCGATGAAGAAATGGCATTTATCTGCACAGGCTCCGCATCGCACACAAATATCCATAAAGACCTTAAATGTTCTGAACCGCTCAAGACGTTCTTTAATACCGTTTATGTAGATTTCTTTCCAGTTCGGTGGGAGTTTCCAGTCATCGTCGGTCACTCTCCATTCCCTTGCGAAAGGTAAACCTACGATTTCGAGATATTGTGGGCGGGAAGCGTTGCAGAAAGTGCCGGGACGAAACTCCACCGGTTTGTCCATCCACCACGTTTCTGGTGGTGTATGGTTGATGCTTTTAAGAAGTTCGTTTGGTTTGGGAACGCTTGCCATATCTCCTCACTCCTTGTTATTACTCGGCTTTTTCTTCTTCCATCCCTTCCAAAGGTTTTTCTACGGGAATGCCTGCTTCAATCATCTTTTCACGGAATTCATTCTCGTAATCTTCGTAGGTATGGAGCTTTACAGGATAATCCCACGGATTTATATGGCGAACCATACGGTTATTGTTTGGAAGATTCCTGGTCGGGCTAAGGAATATTCCTCCCATGTGCATAAGCTTGCTGAATGGGAAATAGGCAAAGAGTGTGCTAACAAAGAAAAGATGCATGAAGAATAAAATTCCTAATCCGCTTGGAACTGTAGGATGGAAAGTTGCAAGCCCCATTGTAAGCTGCTTAATGGATACAATGTCCACCCTCCATACGTACCGCATAAGCATGCCGGTGATAGCTATGGCTAAAATCAAGAAAAGAGCAAAATAATCGGCAGGTAAAGATACATACTTAACCTGTGGAATAACAACACGTCTGATGAAGAGATACGTTGCAGCTGCTACAAGAACAAAATCTGAAAGTAAGATACCGGGCAGTCCCATTTCAAAGAAAGAGTCGGCTCGCTCAAGCCATTGAATAATTCCCGGCACAGGGTCTGTGAAGAACCTGAGATGTCTTAGAAAGATCACGAGGAAAGAATAGTGGAAAGCAAGAGCCGCCAACCATAACCACTTTTCCCAATGGTAGGTTAGCTTTCCCCCTTCTCTGAGTTGCATCTTGGTGTTTCGGAAAAGGGAACGAAACACCAGAATTTCAAGGGCCATCCTAACGACAACGCCTAGCTTATTGTAAGGGTTGTCAAACTTGGATGGCTTAATCCACGATAGAGAAGTGTACATTTGCCCTGCAGTTGTTGGAATTCTGAAAGGAACGGGTGACCTTGCCCAATCGATGATGCGAACGATGAACCCTACGAGAAAAATAGCAAAAGCTGAATAGGGAACAACAACGCCAAAAACATACTGAAGCCCTAGCAACTTCACTCCAACAATTACTGCAAGAGCTAGGCCGAGCACGATACTTAAAGCAAACTTAATCCCCATAACATCTCACCTCGCTCTTTTAATGTTTAAAAACACCTGATTCATAACCCCATTCCCTTGCCTGTACCATTTTCCCTTACACATGGTTATGCGTAAAGACTCGTTATTGTTCATTCCCTGCTTCAGAATTCGGGGATATTTCATAAAGTATCCCCGCTCTCTGAAGTAGCCTGAATGTTCTGTTTTTTACTTCTTGAAGCCTTACTTCATAAAGATCTTCGCGGCATTTTACAAAAACATCGAAACTTTCCATCAGAAGCCGATCAACCAAGATGTCAAAGGACTCAAACGAAACCTTTAGCTCTCTATCTTTGCCAGACAAACATACATCTCTCGCTACTGCTTTGAAATCAGCAATGAACTGAAGAGCCTCTGAAGGTTTGAATTCTTGAATAGCCCTTATTCGTATAATCCTGTCTAGAAAGGGAATGAGCCCCTCGGATGTTCCTCCGGAGATCACCCACTCCACAATGCCTTCAAGACCTTCCCTGATTGCTGCCCCTACCGGATTCAAAAAAGGATTTTTTTGGCTTTTAAGAAATTTTGCAGTTTCTTCCGGATAAGTTTCGATAACCCTCTGAAACCACGCTTCAATGATCTTCTGCTTGTTGCGTTCTAATAGTTCAATCCATTCCATCACATGTCACCAGAATTTTTCAATTTTATTTAGAGGCTCCCCACGAGTCTCTTTCCTATTAACACTCTTCGTTTAATCTGGTCAAGATAATTCGTGCTAATAAGCACATCTGCCGTTATTTCTCGGATTCAATGATTTCCAGTATTTCTTGAAATAATGCGTTCTGTTCCTCGGTTTTTCGGCAGATTTCCTTAAGAAGTTCGCTTGCTTTGCCATAACCCATTTCTTCGGCCTTTGCTGCCCATTCCTGATAACTCTTAAGATGGTCTTCATTGTGATGCTTCCAGTGAGAAATACGCATTGCGAACTTCTTTTTTAGATCTTGCCCTTTCTCTAATTCATGTTCGTGGTGATGGTGATGATGTCCTTCGTGATCGTGCATAACGTTAATCCTTTTCTGATGAGTTTGGCACTTTTTCTCCCCTTGCAATAATTGTGAAATCATACACTATATGCATTTGTCAATTGCTTTTTTCCATCGGAAAACACTTGGTGAAAGATTATCTCTATTGACATTTTCTGTGGCGATTAGTAATGGTATGGTGGAATCTCTGGAGGGGGATCACAAAACAACAACCATTATAGGAGACTTAGATGTCATCTGTGGCGGTTAGTGTTACAGGTGCCGTTACCGTCGTAGGTGGCGGTATATCTGGTATTCAAGCGGCTCTAGATCTAGCCAACGCCGGCTTTAAAGTCTATGTTATTGAATCCAGCCCCAGTGTGGGAGGGGTGATGGCAAAGCTCGATAAGACCTTTCCTACAAACGACTGCTCATCATGCATGATGGGGCCAAAGCTGGTAGAACTCGCTAACCACCCTAATATTGAGCTTTTTGCTTATAGTGAACTTGCAGCCGTGTCTGGAGAACCAGGGCGGTTTGAAGTTACCATCAGGAAAAAAGCTCGTTATGTAGATCCTGAAAAATGCGTAGGATGTGGCATTTGCGCTACCAAGTGTCCCACTAAAGTTCCCGATGAGTTTAATTTTGGGCTAAGCTACCGAAAGGCAATTTATATTCCTTTCCCACAGGCGGTTCCTCTCGTTTATACCATAGATCCCGTTCACTGCCGTATGTTTACCAAGGGAAAATGCGGGATATGCCAGAAGTTCTGTCAAAATAAGGCTATTGATTACAATCAGAAAGATGAGTTTGTAACAATTCCCAGTGGTGCCATCATTATAGCGGGGGGATATACACCTTTTAATCCCAGAGTGATGGAAGAATTGGGCTATGGTCGCTGGCCTAATGTGGTTACAGCGATTGAATACGAACGAATATCGTCTGCTGCAGGGCCTTTTCAAGGGCATATAATTCGTCCATCGGATCACGAAGAACCAAAACGTATTGCCTGGATTCAGTGCGTTGGATCCCGTGATGTTGCTCATGGCATAGAGTATTGTTCCTCCGTCTGCTGTATGTACGCGACAAAGCAAGCTATGGTCACTAAGGAACATGACCCATCGGCGGAAACGACCATTTTCTACATTGACATGCGGGCTCATGGAAAAGGGTTCGATACGTTCGTTGAAAGAGCCAAACGAGAGTACGGTGTTCGGTATGTCCGAAGCAGAGTATCTCGCATTGTTCCTGATGCAACAGGCAAGCGCTTGGAGGTGACCTATGTGACCGAAGACCAAAGGCTTCTTACCGAGCCTTTCGATATGGTGGTTCTCTCTGTTGGCCTTTCTCCTAATCCTTCTGCTTTGAATGCTTTAAAGGTTCTACAGTTGCCCGTTAACAATTACGGTTTTGTTGAGACCGATCCTTTCCATCTTACTAGAACCATTCGCCCTGGAATATTTGTGTGTGGAGTCATTCAGGAACCAAAAGATATCCCGGACAGTGTCCAGCAGGCTAGTAGCGCTGCAGAAGAGGCGATGGCTTTTCTTGCGTCGGCAAGAAATACAATGGTTCATGTGCCAGCTCCACCACCAGAAAGAAATGTTCGCAATGAGGAGCCTAGAATAGGCGTATTTGTATGCCACTGCGGGATAAACATTGCAGGAGTAGTTGATGTAAAGGCGGTGGCAGAATATGCTGCGACTCTTCCCAACGTAGTGTATGCTTCAGATTGTATGTTCGCCTGTTCGACTGACCAGCAACTGGAAATAAAGCGTGTTATCAACGAGTATAAGTTAAACAGAGTTGTGGTCGCTTCCTGTACACCACGGACTCATGAGCCTCTTTTTAGGAACACACTGCGAGAAGCCGGGCTTAATCCCTATCTGTTTGAACAGGCTAATATCCGTGAGCATGTTGCCTGGGTGCATCAGCAAGAACCGGACAAGGCTACTCAAAAAGCCAAAGAAGTTGTTCGGATGGCTGTGGCAAGAGCAAGACTCCTTGAACCTCTTTATGACACTTCCTATGAAGTCATTCAGCGAGGACTTGTTATTGGTGGAGGCCTTGCCGGACTTACAGCCGCTCATGAACTGGCCAAGCAGGGGTTTGAGGTAATATTGGTTGAAAAGACCGATCAATTGGGTGGTCTGGCGAGGACATTACACCAGACGGAAACAGGTTTTCCTGTGTCGAAATACCTGGGAGAGCTAATACAGACCGTTCAGTCAAATGAGTTGATAAAAATTCTACTGAATTCCGAGGTGGTGGAAGTTAAAGGTACATGTGGTAGGTTTACCGCTTTTGTAAATACTCCCCAGGGACAGGAAACTGTTCAGGTTGGAGCAGTTATTGTTGCAACCGGTGGAAGGGAGCATAAGCCTTCAGAATATCTTTACGGTCAGCATGATTCTGTGCTGACTCAGCGCACTCTGGAAGACCTTCTCGCTACGAACCCCGATCGTATCAAGCAGGTGCAACATCTTGTTATGATTCAATGCGTAGGTTCTCGGGAACCAGGGAATCTTTACTGTTCCAGGCTGTGTTGCACAATGGCTATAAAAAATGCCTTAAGATGCAAGGAAATAAATCCCAACATTAACGTGACGATACTTTATCGAGACATCAGAACCTTTGGTTTTCGAGAGCATTATTACCGCGATGCTCGTTTGAAGGGTGTTCGATTTGTCAGATTTTCCCTGGAGGAAAAACCACAGGTCGTTGCTAATCAGGGTAATCAAAGGCTAAGTGTAAGAGTTAAAGATCCTATAACGGGCGTATTGCTTTCTATCCCGGCTGATCTGGTTGTGTTAAGCGTTGCTATTAGACCTCAGGAAACCCAGAAAGAACTGGCAGAACGTCTGAGACTCCCGCTTGATGAAAACGGCTTTTTCCTTGAGGCTCATATCAAACTTCGTCCGTTGGATTTTGCTACTACAGGTTTCTTCGTCTGCGGACTTGCTCAGGGACCTAAATTTTCCTACGAAGCTATAGCTCAAGCGAAGGGAGCTGTTGCTCGAGCTGCCACCATCTTGTCTCGTAAGGAAATGTTCTCCGATGCTGTTGTAACCAGTGTTGATCCCTTCCTGTGCCGAGGCTGTGGAGAGTGTGAAAAGGTATGTAGCTTTGGCGCTATTAAAGTTGTTGATCGACGATCTGAAGGGAAAGGAATTCGTGCTGAAGTGGATCCAGCTTTGTGCACGGGCTGTGGTGCCTGTAATGTAGCCTGCCCGACGGGAGCTGCATCTCTTGCCCATTTTAGAGACATTCATGTTATGGCAATGCTTGAAGCATTGGGAGAAATGCCCGACGATACAACAGCAAGCAATGTGTAGAATCAGTTAACGAGGGAGTTCAATGGATCATCGTAAAGAACCTCTGATTGTTGCCTTTGTGTGTAACTGGTGTGCCTACGCTGGAGCCGATCTGGCCGGCGTGTCCCGAATGCAATATCCGACAAATGTGAGACTTATCAGGTTGATGTGTTCGGGACGCGTTAACGAAGGCTTCATATTAAAGGCTTTTGAACGTGGCGCCACCGGTGTACTTGTGGCTGGATGACATATAGGTGACTGTCATTACCTGGACGGTAATGTCAAAGCCCAAAAGGTGGTTCAGAGAACAAAAGAAGTTCTTGAAATGCTCGGTATGGATCCTGAACGGCTCAGACTTAGGTGGGTTTCCGCATCTGAGGGAGCTCGATTTGCAGAAGAAATAAAGGATTTTGTAGCGTACCTAAGTTCGAGACAGGAAGCTAATGAACGCATGAATAAAGAATCGGCATTATAAGGACCACCATGGAGCAAAGCAGGGGATTTCCCTGGAATGGAATGGCAAAACTGTGTTGTAGTTCTTGTGGTCGCCATCAGGCATAGAGGTTAAGGTTATGAAGCTGACGGATGAGCAGATTGCTTATTGTATGGAATGTGGAGTGTGTGCTGGAAGTTGTCCTGTAACCAGGAATTATGAGGATTTTTCTCCGAGGCTTGTTATAAAACATCTTTTGGTTGATAGAAAGGATGCAGTTACTCGATCACCAGTTATCTGGCGCTGTATTACTTGCGCTAGATGTAGCGTCAGGTGCCCAGCTCTTATCGATATTCCCAAAGTCGTTCATGAATATCGCGAGAAGGCTCGAAAGGACGGATACCATCCTCAGCCAAGTCATCATGAAGTTTTGCAGATTATCCCAAGGCTTCAGCTACGTTCCCCTTCACAGAAACGAATTGACTGGGCTTCTCAGTGGCGCACTAAAGAGAAGGGAGATTATTTCTACTTTGTTGGTTGCGCACCATACTTTAATTCCATTTTTCAATATCTGGAAATCCGCCCAATGAATACTCCAGAAGCCGTCTTGACCCTATTAAACGCTCTGGGGATCGAACCTGTTGTTAGCAACGAAGAAGTTTGCTGTGGTCATGACGCTTTATGGACTGGCGACGAGGAGGCTTTTGCTCAGCTTGCCAGGAGAAACGTGGATGCTATAAAGAAAGCAGGAGCTAAAACCGTTATATTCTCCTGTCCGGAAGGCTACATCACTTTCAAGCAAGAATATCCGAAGATTGTTGGGGAATTGCCTTTCCAGATTGTATATGCATCAGAGTTTTTCACCAGCCATTTTGATCAACTGAAGGAACTTCTTTCAAATGGGGTTTCGGATGCACCCGAAAGAGTAACCTATCACGACCCATGCAGACTGGGACGTTTTGACGGCATTTACGATTCGCCCAGGATGCTTATTGATGCAGTTCCTGGCTCAGAACGGTTTGAAATGGAGCGGAGTCGGGAAAACGCTCTTTGCTGCGGCACCAGTGCCTGGATTGAATGTTCTTCCTGCTCTAAAGCTATCCAGTTTGATCGGCTCGAAGAAGCTTTTGACACTACCTATCAGGATGAAAATCCAGGGGGCGTGCTCATTACTGCTTGCCCCAAGTGTTTTATCCACCTAAATTGCGCAAAAACGGCACTGCCGGATGATCACAGGGCAAAGAATTTAAAGATTGAAGATTTGTTCGTGTTTCTAGCTCGTCATATAGCGAGGAAGTAGGAAAATGATAAGAGACAAAGAACATCATGTTTTGGTTATCGGTGGAGGCATTGCGGGTATTCAGGTTTCCCTGGATCTTGCTGAGATGGGCTTTTTCGTACACATGGTAGAGAAACTCCCATCTATCGGCGGGAAAATGGCTCAGCTTGATAAAACCTTTCCCACAAACGATTGTGCTATCTGAATTCTCGCTCCCAAGTTGATGGATGTCGGTCGACATCCAAAGATTGAGCTTCTTGCTTACTCGGAAGTGGAAAGGGTTGATGGAACGGTTGGAGCCTTCGATGTAACGATCCGAAAAAAGGCTCGTTACGTAGATGAAAGCAAATGCACTGGATGCGGAGCCTGCGCTGAAAAATGCCCAACTAGAGTTCCCGATCCTTACAACGAAGGGCTTGGAGAACGAAAGGCGATCTATCGCTACTTCGCTCAGGGAATTCCTTCCACGTACACGATAGACCCTGATGCCTGCCGTCATCTTGCGGGGCTTAGAGCGGAGAAGGAAGGCGCTGATAAGAGCAAGATAAAGAAATGCGGCGTTTGCGCAAAGATATGCCAGGCCAAGGCGATTGACTATTCTCAGCAGGATCAAATTATCCATAGACAGGTGGAAGCTATCGTGCTGGCTGTTGGGTATGAAGTACTTAAGCCAGAGGGTATTACAGAATACGGCTACGGTAGAGTGCCCAATGTGGTGACGGCTATAGAATTTGAGCGGCTCCTTTCTGCAAGTGGTCCTACGGCTGGACATCTTTATCGACCAGCAGACTTTGTGGGTAAGAAAAAAATGCCCGAACATCTTCCTCATGCTAAGAGACTTGCTTTTATTCAGTGCGTTGGCTCAAGAGACGGTCGCCGTTCTATTCATTGCTCTGGCTTCTGTTGTATGCATTCGATCAAGGAGGCGATTATCGCTAAAGAGCACGACAGTGAACTGGATGCCTGGATATTTGGAATGGATATTAGAGCTGTGGGTAAAGGCTTTGAAGAATATAGGCTTAAGGCTGAACAGATTGGCGTAAAGTTTGTGCGCAGTAGAGTTGCCGAGATTACCAAGGGGCCAAATGGGCTACCGATTGTGTGGTATGAAGATACTAGGGCAAGGCGAGTCTATTCTAGAGAGTTTGACATAGTTGTTCTTGCTTCTGCATGCCTTCCTCCAAAGGATGCTCCGTTACTTGCTGAAAAATTCGGTATCGAACTGGATTCATTCGGCTTCATTAAAACACGACCCTTTGCACCGTTTGATACTACACGGGAAGGTATCTTCGTTTGTGGATGCGCTCGAGGGCCAGCCGATATCCCCGAGTCGGTGGCTCAGGCAAGTAGTGCCGCAGCAAGAGTTGCTCAGGTAGTGCTCCAGGAAGCAAGAAAGGTGGCAATGCAATGAAGAGATTAGCTTTAAAATCTAAAGACGTTAGAATTGGTGTTTTTGTCTGCCATTGCGGTTCAAACATTGCGGGATATTTGGATTGTAAAGCTGTAGCCGACTATGCTTCCACTCTGCCAGGTGTTGTCTATTCTACGACAAACCTTTACACCTGTTCAGAATCGGGTATTGCAGAAATAAAGCGAGCCATAACAGAGAAGAAGCTAACGAGAGTAGTGGTGGCTTCATGTTCTCCAAGGACTCATGAGCCTCTGTTTAAAAGTGCATGCGAAGAAGCCGGTTTGAATCCCTACCTTTTCGAAATGGTTAATATTCGGGATCAGTGTTCCTGGGTGCATATGAATAGCCGTGATGAAGCCACCGAAAAGGCGAAAGATCTGGTTCGGATGGGGGTAGCAAAGGCATGGTTCCTTGAACCTCAGGAAGATTTTGAAATGTCTATTGAAGCTCGAGTTGCTGTTATAGGCGGTGGGGTGGCTGGCCTCTCTGCGGCAGAGTCTCTCGCTGATATGGGAGTTTCGGTTGTGCTTATTGAAAAATCCCCCCAACTGGGAGGCCTGACACTTAAACTGAATAGTCTTGCTCCTCATCTCCATAATCCAGATGATCTGGTAAATCCGCTCATAGAAAGAGTGGAACACCATCCGAAGATCAAGGTTTACAAAGAATCATCCATAAAGAAGATTGAAGGCTATGTTGGAAACTACCGTATAGAGTTGGACGTTAAGGATCAAGGTGTCATCCAGGAGGCCGTGAGTGCTGTAGTGGTTGCTGTTGGCGCTAAACCCTACATACCTCAGGGACTTTATGGATACGACGGTGAGAGAGTGATAACTCAGTTTGAGCTGGAACAACGCCTTAAAAGCAAAGGTGTTGGTGATGGTATCAAAAATGTTGTGATGATCCAGTGTGTGGGAGCAAGATCTCAGGCTGAAGGCGAAAAATCCTACTGCAGCCGTATTTGCTGCGCTACTGCCGTTAAGAATGCTCTTATTCTCAAGGAGCGCTTCCCGGACATTAAGGTTTCCATACTGTATCGAGACATCCAGACTTACGGTTCTGATTTTGAAGCTATGCTATGGAAAGCCCGTTCTATGGGAGTAAGATTTTACGTCTATGATCCGTCAGATCCGCCCAAAGTAGCAGATAATGCCGTATTGGTTAGAAGTAAAATTTTCAGCGACGATGTCTTGGAACTTCCGGCTGATATTGTTGTGCTTTCAACGCCTCTTGTGGCTTCCGATGAAGCTCCTGTTATTGCAAATCTTATGCGTATCCCGACGGATGCAAATAATTTCTTCCTGGAAGCGCACGTCAAACTAAGACCTCTTGATTTTGCTACGGATGGAGTTTTTCTCTGCGGAAGTTGCCGTTTTCCCTGCACGGCAGAAGAAGCTCGTATTCAGGGGATGGGAGCGGCAGCCAGGGTAGGGGCGCTTCTTGCTAAAGGGAAGGTAATTTCCAGCGCTCTTGTGGCAGAAGTAGATTCTTCCACCTGTTGTGGCTGTCAGGGATGTTTAAGAATATGCCCCTATGGAGCGATTACTTACGACGAAAGCAGGCACGTGTGCCAGGTTAACCCGATACTGTGTAAGGGATGCGGAGCCTGTACGGCCGCATGTCCATCCCAAAGCGTCCAGCTTAAGGGATTTAGACCTTCGCAGCTTCTTCCTCAGGTACGTGCAGCTATGGAGTCTCTCAGAGAAATGTTTGTAAGCTGTGAATTATAGGAGGAACAATGGAAAATTTTAAGCCGATTATTCTCTGTTTCTTCTGCACGTGGTGAGCTTACGCGGCTGCTGACCTGGCTGGGGTCAGTCGATTGCAGTATCCACCCTACATAAGGGTCATAAGAGTGATGTGCTCTGGGAGTGTGTCCCCACATCATGTGCTAAGAGCCTTTCAGGAAGGGGTGGATGGAGTGCTGGTTGGCGGATGCCGACTGGGCGATTGTCATTATCAGACGGGAAATTACATGGCTGAAAAGCGAATGCGACTGCTGAAGAAGCTGCTTCCTTTCTACGGTATTGAACCTGAGCGGCTGAGAGTTAGATGGGTTTCTTCGGCGGAAGCTTCCGAGCTTGTAGAAACAATATCGGATTTTACGAATGAACTTATCAAGCTTGGCCCTTCGCCATTGAGGATTAATGAGCAGATCTGCAAAGATATGAGGGTTGTGAGCAATGTTTGAGCGTGAGGAAACTCAAGTGAGCGAGATATTACAACAAGTCAAGTTGTATGTTGGGGAACTGTTTGAAAAGGGAGCAATACAGGCATTCGTCGGCTATAGGAAAGAAGGGGGGCATATCGTCCCCGCTTTGTTTAAAAGTGCTGCCGAACTGGAAGCGTTGGATCTGAATGAGGATATAAGATATCCTGTAAGTGATGTATGCAGACGCATTCTGGAAGTTTATCCTGAAGGAAAGATTGGCGTACTTGTTAGAGGCTGTGATGAACGCGCTCTTGTGGAAATGTCTAAGTGGAATCAAGTTCAACTCGATAGACTAGTCCTTGTAGGAATAGCCTGTTCCAAAGAGCGGATTGACCGTTGTGGCTGCGAAAACCCATATCCCACCGTAGAGGGGGCTCTTGTTGCAGGTACGCCTGTAACTCCAGAATCTTACCGCAATGTCCTGGGTGAATTGCTGGAAGAAAAACCACTTGCCGAAAGAAAAGCCTTCTGGGATGCGGCTTTCTCACGATGTATCAAGTGTTACGGCTGTAGAAATATTTGTCCTGTCTGTTTCTGTAGAGACTGTTCGCTAGAAGATCCCCTTCTTGTGCAACCTGGTTTTGCCCCGGCTGAGTTTCCAATTTTCCACCTCGTTAGAGCCGTTCACATGGCAGGAAGATGTATCGATTGTGGTCTTTGTGAAGAAGCATGCCCTGCCGATATTCCCTTGAGAAGTCTTTACAGAAAAGTTAACGACATTGTTAAGGAAGAATTCGGCTACAAAACAGGTGTAAAAGATGACAGTGTTTGTCCGCTAAACACTGTTGCGTGATAGTTTACCTGCGGAATCGTTGTTTTATTGCTTCTTGCTCTTCTGGGGAAAGTTCCTCCCATCGTCTCAGTTTTTCTTTGATAACTTTTTGCTCTTCGGGTGGGAGCTTTTTCCATTCTTCATAGCGTCTTTTGAGCAGTTGCCGCTCTTGAGGAGGCAGGCTCTGATAATACCGCCATCGCTGCCTAAGCTGTTCCCTTTCCTGAGGAGAAAGTCGTTCCCATTCCTGATAGCGATCGTAGGGGACTGGTGCATACTGATTTTGAGCAATTGTTATGGTTTGTAAAGGCGTCCAGTAGTATGCTTTTACTCCGCTGTAGCAAGGTGATGTTATAAGTGTTGTAAAAGTTGTAATGACTATCAGCCCACGATGAATCTTTTTCATCATGACTAACTCCTCGACGGTTCATCCAGAATTTTTGTGAGTTTCTCAATATCGTCGAGTTCTTCAAGCATATCAAGATGAGCGATCACATTTAGATCCTCCTGGGATATGGCTTCTTCTTGGGTACTGGTAATTTGCAGTGGTGGTTTAGTGTGCTGGTGAATTTTCCACCATCCTGCAAAAGTGAACACTATAGCACAAAGCCCTAAAGCTAAAGGTTTTAGAATGACTTTTGGAAAGATGGACAATTGTTTTGGTCTATGAATGGCGTTGGTAATTCTGGCTATTTCCCAAAGGCTTAATGCTTCTGGCTCTGCAAGAGATTTTAACTCTTTGTCAAACTGAGATATTTGAGCAAACCTCTCTCGGCATGCTTCACAGGACTCAATATGCTTAAGAAGTGAAGCTATGGCTTCTGAAGGAAGTTCGCCTATAAGAGCCAGCATAATAAGTTCGTCTCGCTTTTCGGAAGTGTAAATACACTCTTTCATCCTAACCACTCCTTAAGGTCTTTTCTTAAGGCTTTAATAGCTCTCAAAAAATGGGTCTTAACCGTTCCTTCAGCCATGCCAGTAACTTCCGATATTTGCGCAAAGCTCATACCGTCTAACATCCTGAGCTTAAATACAAGTTCCTGCCTGGAAGAAAGCCGCTTCATAGCATTAACAAGGGCTGATTTCAGTTCTTGGCGTTCTAAGTAGCCCAATTGCGATTGGTCAGCTTGATTCTCCCGTTCGTTTGATCGGCCGAACAGCTCCAGAAATTTTTCGTGGAGCCATCTCCGGCGCCGTTCCTTTAGGTAAAGGTTCAGCATGATCCGATAAATCCATGTGTAAAGATCACTTCTGTTGTCAAATTGTGGTAGTTTTTCCCAAACCTTAAGAAATACATCCTGAGTGAGATCAAGGGCGGCTTCTCGATCGAAGTTACATAAACGGTACGCTGCAGAAAATATACGATCTCGATACATCAAAAAGATCTCTTCGTAAGCTTCCGAGTCACCGCCCTTGGCTCTTTCTAAAACATCTTCGTTGATCTTAGAGCAAACCAGATCTGTTCTTGCTATCAAGTCAGCCTCTAATTTTTAATCTGGTTACTAGAGCCGTCCTCCAAATCCAAAATTCAAATACCATCCACCTGTGGGAGCGTAAAGATTATATCCTGGGTAGTATCTAGGGTGAGGACGGTAATAAACCCTTGGCGGTGGGCAACAACGGGGATGGCAACAGTCCCAGCATCTATAGCAACAGCAGTGTCTTGGATGACAAGGATGTTTTTCTACAATTACTACATCGGGTGGTGGAGAAGCATTATAATAGTAACCGCCCTGATAATACACCACCGGTCCTCTTCCGGCTTCACTGGACGTAGCAAATATTAACAACGCTGTTACTACAATTATTGTTGCTAACGCAAAAAGCTTAACATTTTTCATTTTCATACCCTCCTCAAGTAGTCTAGCTTCTTGCTAACGTTGCACCTTTTTAGATACTTCCGGCAGGAAAAAGTTTACAGGTGGGTAGAAAATTTTTTTGGATGGTTTGGACGGAGAAAAACCTAAAATTAGGGGCGACCAAACAGGCCACCCCTTAAAAACTTACAAGAATTTTGGGTTACTATTTTTCTGCTTCAAGTCGTTCTTTTATGAGCATAGCAACCTTTTCGCCAGAAAGGAGCATTCCGCCGAATATTGGTCCCATACGTGGTCCTCCAAAGGTAGCATTAGCCGCCATGCCTGCTACAAAAAGCCCCGGAAACACCTCCCGAGTGTTCTCTAGCGTGAGTTTTTCTGCCTTGTCTGACCACATGGATTTTTCGCCTTCGATATTGCCACTCGGGGTCATCAATCGCCCTGGAACTTTTTTGTGAACGACTCTCACCACCTCGGTATCGTGACCAGTAGCATCCACCACATACTTTGCTCTTATTGCCAGTGGATCCACGTGGAGACCAGCCATTTCTACGGCTGTCCAGTTGATGACAAGCCCGATAATTCTTTCCGGTCTTATAACCACATCTTCTACTGAAACACAATTGAATATGGTTACTCCTGCCTGAACGCTTCTGGCAGCTAGCATGCTCACGGACTCAATAGAATCTGCCGTAAAGTAATTATCCCGGAAATGACGCACTCGAACGCCGAAATCTTCAAGAATTCGTTTTGCTTCTTCTTGAACCACTATGTCGTTAAAGAGCATTCCACCCCCCCACATGCCACCACCAACACTGAGTTTTCGTTCATATATCGAAACCTTATAACCAGCTCTTGCGAGGTAGGTTGCAGCTACAAGCCCGGATGGACCAGCTCCTACGATAGCAACATCAACTTCTAGGTTATTCATGAGTTTTTCCATGTATCGGTCAATAATGGCTCTGGTGATCATAATTTCGTTCAATTCGGCTGATGCCATGGCTTACTCCTTTCTAAAAATTTGGCTCTCCCCCTCTGGGTAATAAATTACTATGACAGAAAGTGACATGTTTGATCAATTTTAAAATGCTTGTTGAAGAGTTATTCATGCGGAGTTTGTTCTTTCCAGGAAGCCTGTTTCTCGATAGTATTAGATGGAAATCTTTTAGAAGGAGTTAGCCTTGGTTAAAGAAGGGGTTATCACAAACCTGACTAAAGCTTTGTCTGGCTTCATCAAGGAAAATGAATTTGCCGAGCCGCTAGCTCGTGGGATGCTGTTGTTTCTTGAAGATGAAACTGTGGCACTCGATAGGCTTAGAGCCATCTTTGGTTCTGATTATGAAGATATCCTCCTTTTGGCTTTTGACTGGAAACTTATCGTTCCTCTTATTCCGTCCAAAACCTGTGCCTGGGAAGATCTGGCTGTTAGTGGGATTAACGCTCCACTTTATACAATGCCCAAGGCTGTTCTTTATGTTCTTAAAGAAGCCATGAACAAAGGCATTTGGGATATAGATATGGGGCTAAAGATTATGTTCGAGACGCTGGATATTTTGGTTACTCCCGATAAAATGGTAGAGTTGGTTGAGGAGCTTTTTAATCGTGAAAAGTTTATGTGCGTGAGTGCCAGGGACATTGATATAGCTTGTCGAACAGTGGGATTGCCCGGGTTTGCAGATCAGGTGATTGCTATATTTAAGGGTGTTGGGATTATCAGTCCCAAACTAAGCTATCTTGGGAAATTAAAACCTGCCTTAGGCCCTCTGTATGATGTAAATCCGAGTCTGGTGAAGAGACTAATCGGTTAGGATTCTTTCCAGCCCCATTTTCCTATAAGATCAACGAATCTTACTCCTCCAAGAAAAGACTTTCTGATACCTTCCGGCACGCGTTCCACAAGTACAAGCTCCTGTGAAAGCCTGTCCCCAACTGGAATGATAAGCCTTCCCCCCATAGCGAGCTGATCAATAAGCGGCTGAGGTATAGAAGGGGCTGCCGCGGATACAAGAATTCCGTCAAAAGGGGCTTCTTCAGGCCAACCTAAAGTTCCGTCTCCAATGCGATATACAATGTTTTTATACCCAAGTTCTTCCAGCCTTTTTCGGGCCTTTTCGGCTAATAACGGAATTCGTTCAATGGTAAAAACCTTATCGGCAAGTTCAGCAAGTATGGCTGTTTGATATCCCGATCCCGTTCCTATCTCCAGAACTTTCTCATGTCCTTTGAGCTGAAGGGCTTCGGTCATGAGCGCCACTATGTAAGGCTGGGAAATGGTTTGCTTTTCTTCTATCGGCAGAGGATGATCCTCATAGGCCTGAGATCGCATAGATTCGGAGACAAAAAAATGTCGGGGCACTTTCTTCATGGCCGCAATAACTCGGGGATCCTTTATGCCACGACGAACAATTTGAAGATCCACCATTCTTTCTCTGGCTTTTTCAAACTCATCCCCTGGCATCCATTATCCCCTTTGGGTTCTTTTTTCAGTAAATGACAAATAACGTAGGCAGAAGGCCCTGATCATGAAGTCCTTCAATCAATTCCAGCAAGCCTATCAGGCCAAAGACTACGCTGTTGTTTATCAAATGCTTCGTCCATATCTTGACCATCACATTATATTCGTCTGGTGCTTTTATCGATTTTATGGATTGCATGGATGGAATCAATCTGGGTACAGCTAAACGGTATTTCTCAAATAGCTCTCCGTGTTTTTCTTGGAGGAATTTCTCCTCGGTTTGTATGGTGAGTATGTACCAGATCAAAGCAAATCCTGCCAAAACTAGAGGCATAAGCAATGTTTCTGTGCAAAAGCCAACTCCTATGATTCCTATCAAGCTGAAAAGGTACAAAGGATGTCTTACAATAGAGTATGGCCCTAAATTGATCAGGGATTCGTTTTTATAACCTGCGATATAGATAGAACACCACAGCCGTCCAACGAAACCAACTGTAGCCAGAATAACACCGAGAAAGAATAGAGCTGAAGAAAAAGCTGGTAACTGTTTTTCCCATCCACTTTGAGACAGGGCTGATAAAACGATAAACCCGACCGCACCAATCTTCAGGCCAAGCAAACGGTATTTTGTGGCTTTTTCGCGTAACGTTCGAATGTTCACAGCCGTTATTTCACCTTAATCCATAAAATCTGGGCAGGGCCCTGACCTATATTTTTCCACTGGGAGGGAATGTCTGATGAAAGAAATATCGTATCACCTCGAGAAACGGTTTTTACCATGCCTCGCACCACCATCTGTAACCTGCCTCTCAATACATAACCGAGCTCCTCTCCCTTGTGGATAAAAAAATGAGCGTTTAGAGTCTTTCCAGGTGGAATTTCTATAAGATAGGGTTCTGCTCGAGGATTAACGTCCAATGGCAAAAGGCTATATACTTCCAGAGCGTCTTCAGGAAATTCGCTCAGATTGATCTTTATCTTGGAAGATTCCGGAAATACCACTATCCCCTGTTCTGTGAGGCTTTTGCCGAAGAAATACCCGACATCAACCCCCAGAATTTCCGCTATTTTCATCAGAGCAGGGATGGACGGATAGATTCGGTTGCTCTCAAGTTGAGAAATTGTGCTTGGGGTAACACCTATCATCTGGGCAAGGTCCTTTTGGCTGATGCCTCGCTTTTTCCTTAATTCGCTAAGTCTTGTGCCAAGCTCAATCCTTCTAAAGTCTGCTGGACCTTCTCCAAACCGTACTACTTTATCATGTATGGTGAAATAGGTTGGCTTGTTTAGAAGCTCGGGAGATCGATCTTCAGCTTTTAGAAGAGTTAGCATCATGCGGTCACGGTTGAAGCCAAGTTCAATAGCCACCTGAGTGATGTGATTAAGCCTGGCTTTAAGTTTTGCTGAGTGGGCCGCTTTATCCACAATCCAGTAAGCGATGGTGTTTAATTCGTAGAGTCTTGGGCAGGCATGTCCGTAAAATTTTAGGACCTCTTCTTCTCCTCCCCATATATCCTGCATGCCTGTAAGAGTTTCGAAGATGAACCGTGTATCCACAGAAGTATTTTTATGAAGCGAAGTGATGACTTCAAAGAGATCCTCAGGAGTATGAGGATTTTCGACTCTAGCAACACGGCATGGCAGGTTTTGTTTGTTGTCATAGAAACGTTCAAAAATATCGGCTTTTTCTCCCTTACCGTTTGTGAAGCAATCGACGATTATAAGATTTGCGTTTTCAACATAATGACCAAGCCTGGCGATGAGGTTTTTGGGAGATCTATCGAAGCTTACGTAAACAACGGGCTTATTTTGTTCCAGAGAAGCCTGTATGAAGTTTTCCACGAACACTCCGCTAAGCATTCCCGCTTCGTCGTACCATATAACATTATCGCCGATGTAAAGTCCTCCCAGCAGCCGATCGAGATCGCCAACCCCTGAAGATACCTTCTGCCTCTGCATTTCAAGCAGCTCCACACAGGTTATTTTTGCTTATCCTAGATCCCGCTGTGTGGCGGGATCCAGAATAAGCATGGGCGGTTTCTCAGAAATTAAATACCTTGTCTAATTCCTCGTCGGACACCAGGAATACGGTATTATGGGGAGGTAGTGGCTCGGTTCTGAAAAATCTTGGTAGCCTGTCATCCTTAGGTCCAAAGCCCGCTCTTGTATTGAAGTCTCTCTCCCAACGAAGCACCTGTTTACCATATTCCGCAAAGTCGTCCTTTGTCCATTTCCATCCGCAAAACGCATTGATCATATCAATTACAGCCTGGAAGGCTTCTGGTTTGTCCAGTATGGCAAAGGCCACAAAGAGACAAAGTCCAAGCGAGTCTATGGTTGCAGTTGCTATCTGGAGATTTCTTGACAGCTCCACCTGTCCTTCCGGTTTAAGGGGATCGACAAAACCTCCAGACTTCAAAATGTTAGCTGCTATGGCATACCCAGCCGTGTGGTCTGCTCCCATCGGGCTTGTGGCATAGGTTACTCCTATGCCCTGAGCTGCTCTCGGGTCATAGGCAGGAAAAGCCTGTCCCTTCACAACCGGGACTCTGTCAACACCAAAAACTTTTGCCGCCACTGCTGCTCCACTTCCGAGAATCCTTCCAAGATGAGTTCCTTTGCCTATCTCATGAACCAAATTGATAGCTCCCTGAGCGTCTCCAAAGGGTATAAGCCCGGCTTCCATGGCTATTCCAAGAGTTACGCCAGTTTCGATAGTATCGAGTCCGTAGTTGTCTTCTAGAAAATCCATCATAGCGATAGCATCAAGATCGTCTATTCCGCAGTGTCCGCCATGAGCCCAGACGGTTTCATACTCGGGCTGTTTGGTAAGGTAGCGACCGTCTTTATCGTGATAGATGCCAGAGCACCTTATCACACAACCTCGATGGCATCCGTGAGTTGGATTGCCACCACGTTCTTTTTCTCTTTTGGCAAGTTCTTCCCCGCTTATCTTTGCGGCTCCCTTGAATCTTCCTTCTCGGAAGTTGTAGGTCGGATAAGCTCCTGCTTCATCAATGATGGTTGTTAAAACATTGGTTCCGTAAGCTGGTAGTCCTTTGCCCGTAACAGGATGTTCTCTAAGAGCTTCCACCCAACGGCGGTTTGCATCTTTGAAACCTTCTGGATCTACTGGTTCGCGCATCTTCATGCCAGTATCGTCCAGAATGATTACTTTTACTCCCTTTGATCCCATTACCGCCCCGACACCACCTCTTCCGCAGTGGCGAGTAGGTCGTAACTCGGGGTCTGTGCAGGCTATAGAAGCGGCGCTAAGTTTCATTTCACCGGCAGTGCCGATAGAGATACAGGCAATCTTATCGCCGTATTGGGATTTGACTTTTTCAATAAGATCGTAGTTCGGAAGCCCCCGTAGTTCGTCTGCTGGTTCAATTTTGACGCCGTCTTTGTTGATGAAGATTTTATAAAGTTTGTCTGACGGGGGTTTACCTTCAAGAACAATAGCAGCATAGCCCAGTCGGGCTAAAACCTGAGCAGGTTGTCCTCCGGCGTTTGATTCCTTTATAGTGCCGGTGAGCGGGCTTTTACATCCAACTGAGATTCTCCCTGTCATGGCTCCTGCAGTTCCGCTTAAAAGCCCTGGAGCAATAACGAGTTTATTGTCGGCGCTTAGAGGGTGGCAGTCTGGAGGAACTTCCTTACTAACAATGGCCGACGTTAAAGCTCGCCCTCCAAGCCCGCTGTATTCTCCTAGTTCGGTAACCTTAACTTCGGGACCATCTTTGCCACTCATGTTGACTCTCAGTATTTTCATGATCCCTTCCTCCTTGTTGGTTTACGGTTTTCCCGAATGTGGTGGATGCTTTTATACAATCCACCACGCCCATTTTCACCTTAATTCGAATATTAGCTTAATCTTTGAGGAAAAGAAAGTAGCTTATTGTTCAGGAAGGTCGTTATGGACCTGACTCCCCCATCTTTACCACCACATTTGGGTCAAAGGATTTAACTTTTTCCACAAAGGCGGGAATCCATTGAGCTCTTCTGAAGGTTTTGTAATCGTAAGCCACAATCAGAGCCCAACCTGTTGCGACGATGCGACCCTGGCGATGGCTGTAAATGGCGTATTCTTGCTCCATTTCTGAGTTTCTTATCTCTGTGGTTTTGCAGCCAACATCAATTGTATCAGGAAAGCGAAGTGGTTTTAAATATTTGCAGCTTGTTTCAGCGAGGATAGGACCTACTCCGGTTTCTTCCATGAATTTCATGAACTGGATTGATTCAAAGTAGGCTATACGAGCCGACTCAAGATACCTGAAGTAGATAACGTTGTTTACATGTTGGAAGGCGTCCATGTGTCCCCAAAGTACCGGAAGAGTCAATTTAAAGGGGAAATCGTCAATTGATAATTTTCGTTTCTCAGCGTCCATGGTTTTATTCCCCCAGATAGGCTTTCTTTACCCGCTCATCTTCCAGCAGTTCTGCTCCTTTGCCTTCAAGAACTATGGTGCCTGTTTCCATAACGTAGGCGTAGTGAGCTATTGTTAGAGCCGCCATGGCATTCTGTTCAACCAGAAGTATTGTTGTGCCTTGATTGTTTATCTCCTGAATGGTTCTGAATACTTCTTCAACCACCAGCGGAGCAAGCCCTAAGGATGGCTCATCAAGAAGGAGCAATTCCGGTTTGCTCATTAGAGCACGTCCCAGGGAGAGCATCTGTTGTTCTCCACCACTTAAAGTGCCTGCAAGCTGTTTTTTTCGCTCGGCAAGTCTTGGAAAAAGCGAAAAAACCCATTCCAGCCTTTCTTTGAATTCGCTTTTTGGGAGGAAATAGGCACCCAGTTCTAGGTTTTCCATGACGGTGAGGTTAGCAAAGATTTTTCTTCCTTCAGGGCTTACGCCAATGCCAAGGCGGATTATTTCATGAGTCGGCATCTTATGAATGGTTTGTCCTTTGAACATTATGGAGCCACTTCTGGGTTTTACAAGCCCAACAATAGCTCGTATTGTTGTGCTTTTACCCGCTCCGTTTGCTCCAATAAGACTGACAATCTGCCCCTGTTCCACTCGTATAGTGATGCCTTTGACGGCGTGAATACCTCCGTAATAGACGTGTAGATTATCAATGGCGAGCATGTTTCTTTTCTCCAAGGTAAGCTTTTATCACTTCAGGATGATGTTGAATGTCTTCTGGCTTTCCTTCTGCAATGGTATGTCCATACACGAGCACTACAATGCGTTCGCATAGACCCATTACGAACTTCATGTCGTGTTCAATAATGAGAAGAGTCAACCCAAGGGAATCTCGCAGGTTTCTTACAAACCTTGCAAGATCAAGAGTCTCCTGAGGATTCATGCCAGCTGCAGGTTCGTCGAGAAGAAGCAACTTAGGATTTGTGGCTAAAGCTCGAGCAATTTCAAGCTTGCGCTGTTGGCCGTAGGGAAGGGAAGAGGCAGGTTCCTTTGCAAGATGATCAAGACCCACCATTTGCAGGAGTTTCATTGACTCTTCTCTTATGCGGTTTTCCTCTCTTCGGTATTTTTTTGCCCCCAGAATAGCATGCCAGAAGGATGATTCAAGACGATGGTGATAAGAGACCATAACATTGTCAAGGACTGAGAGGTTACCAAAAAGTCTTATATTTTGAAAGGTTCTGGCGATTCCTAGTCGGGTAATTTCGTATGGCGGAAGTGCCGTTATATCCCGATCCTGCCAGATGATTTTGCCAGATGTGGGGGTTAAATTGCCTGTAATCATGTTGAAAACTGTTGTTTTGCCTGCTCCATTAGGACCAATCAATCCGACAATTTCCAGGGGATCGATTTTTAAACTAAAATTGTGAACGGCTACCAACCCGCCGAATTGCATTGTCAGATGTTGAGCGTGAAAGAAGGTTTGCGCCATTTTAGATCCGCTGACTCCGAATTTTTGAAAATATCCAATCCCAGCTAAATTCTCGCTGTCCCATAATACCTTTTCTTGCAAAGATAATAACCACCATGAGAATTATGCTGAAAATCACCATGCGCATACCGGGAATACCGGGAATATGAAGAGGTCCTATCTGCATGGGGCTTTCAACAAAGCGAAGAGCTTCGTTTCCCCAGGCGAACAATGTGGCCCCGATGACTGCTCCTGTTGTGCTACCAAGGCCACCTACAACGATGATCATGAGCAAATTGAATGTCAGGAAGAAGGTGAAAAGCGTTGGAGAGATGGTGGTGATAAGATGGGCCAGCAGGCCTCCGGCAACACCTGAGAAGAAAGCGCTGATAAGGAATGCCAGCAATAGATGCCGAAAGGGGTCTATACCCATAGCTTTTGCCGCTGTTTCATCTTCTCTGATGGCCTTCATTGCTCTGCCCCAGCTACTGTTTATGAGCCTCTGAACGATGATTATAGTGAGAACGGCGATGCCCCAGGACCACCAGAGATTTGTATATGGCTTTAGTCCCTTAAGTCCCAGAGGACCGTTGGTAATGTTTTGAAGAGCATTGCAGAGCACTCGAACTACTTCGCCAAATCCAAGAGTTACAATGGCAAGGTAATCACCCCTGACTCTAAACACCGGATAGCTTATGAAAAAGGCAAAAACGGTTGCTACAATTCCAGCCACAACAAGGCTTGCTCCAAAGGGAAGCTGGATTACGTTTAGGGGCCAGATAAGAGGTTCAATAATGAAGCTTATCTTCTTCTCAGCCGGACTCATTGTTAGAAGAGCTGAAGTATAAGCCCCTATCGTAATAAAGGCGTTTGGTCCCAGGTTCAGAACTCCACAGATGCCGTTTATGAGGTTGTAGCTTACGGCAAGGGTAATGAATACGGCAATATTGTTTAAAATTCTTATTTGGTAGTCGGTTCCGTATCGGTCGAAAAGCCAGAGAATTACAAAAAGCAAAACTATGGTCAGGGTATTAAGGATCAGGTTTCTTTGTTCTCGAATCATCTTTTTCCCGCTCACCTATGTTTTATCCACGATAGCTTCTCCCATAATGCCAGTGGGACGGAAAATTAGCAAAAGAATCAAAACAAGAAAAGCGAAAGCGTCTCTATACTGAGCAAGTCCTGGAAATACAGCCACTATAAGCACTTCACCAATACCAAGCACAAATCCCCCTATGACGGCTCCGGGAATACTGCCAATACCTCCTAGAACGGCCGCAATGAAAGCCTTAAGTCCGGGGATGATACCCATGAAGGGATTAACCTGGGGGTATTTCATTGCCCACATGATACCTCCTGCTGCAGCAAGGGATGAACCGATCATGAAGGTGAGAGCTATAACACGGTCTAGATTTATTCCCATAAGCCGTGTGGTTTCAAAATCCCGTGATGCCGCTCTCATTGCTTTGCCAACTTTTGTGTTGTGAACGATATACAGAAGTCCGAGGAGCAGTATGATAGTTGTAATGGGCGTATAAATGGTCAGTACCTGAACTTTAACGCCGTAAATGTCTATAACTTTGTCAAAGATCGGTGGTCTCGGGAAGGGCTTAGGAACTCCCCCGATGATAACAAGAGCGAGGTTTTCAAGCAGGAAGCTTGCTCCTATGGCGGAAATTAGAAGAGAGATACGAGGTGCATCACGAAGAGGTTTATAAGCGACTCGATCGAGCAGTATGCCGACAATGCCAGTAACCATAACTGCAAGAGGAAAACTGAGGTACCACGGAAGGGAAAATAGAGCCATCCCGTAGATAACGACGTAGGTAGCCACCATGAGGAGATCCCCGTGAGCGAAATTGATAAGTCTTAGAATGCCATAAACCATCGTGTATCCAATAGCAACAAGTCCGTAAAGACTTCCCAGCGTAAAACCGTTAATCAATTGTTGTATGAAAATTTGAATGTTCACAGGTTCTAGCCCTCACAAAAAGGGCAGAAACCGTGCAAAGTTTCTGCCCCGAAGTTTCAACTTTTTGACCGGTTTTAGCTTTTACGGATTAACTGTTGTTACATAAACAAATTTTCCGTTTTCAACTTTGTTGATTACCACGCTCTTCACTGGATTTCCGTCTGGTCCCATTGTGATTGTTCCTGAAACTCCCTGAAAGTCCTTGAGTGAACTCAGAGCGTCTCGAATCTTGGTTCCGTCCGTTGATCCAGCCTTTTCGATAGCGGTAACTATCATGAAGTATGCGTCGGCTCCCAGAGCCTCGAAGGCGCTCAGTTCTTTTTTATATTTTTCCTCAAAGGCTTTAATGAAGTCTTTTGCAAGCTGGGTATTTGCTGCCTGTTTATGGAAATGAGCGGTAAGATACATGTTTTCTACGGCCTTTCCACCGATTTTTATCAATTCATCAGCCTGAGCACCGTCTCCTGTGAGGATTGGGACGTTGATACCAAGGTCTCGTGCCTGTTTGGCAAGAAGAGCATCTTCCGTGTAGTAGTTAGGCGCATAGATGATATCCGGCTGAGCCGCCTTTATAGCGCTGAGTTGAGCTGAAAAATCCTGATCACCTGTCTGAATGTAAGTTGTGGATACCACCTGCCCGCCGAGTTTCACAAATTCTTTAACAAAAAAGTTTGCAAGACCTACGCAGTAATCTTGAGCCACGTCAATAACCACGGCGGCTTTGGTGGCTTTGAGTTCGTTTCTGGCAAATCGGGCAGCAACTTCACCCTGAAAAGGATCAATAAAACAGGCTCGGAAGGCATATTTTTTCCCTTGAGTTACGAGAGGATTGGTGGCGGTGGGACTTACTGAGGGAATTTTTGCCGCTTCAGAAATGGGATTTCCGGCCATTGTGTTACCGCTTATAGCTTCTCCAATAATGGCTACTACCTTCTCTTTATCAACAAGCCTTGTTACAGCATTGGCCGCTTCGATCTTATCGCTTTTAGTATCAACGAGAACAAGTTCGATTTTCTTGCCAAGCACTGTGGGTTTCATTTCGTGAGCCACCTGAATGCCGCTCCATTCCATTTGACCGTAAGATGCTACTGACCCGGTCATAGGTAGATATACGCCTATTTTGATAGTTTCTTCAGCCTGAGCTACAGAATTAACTAATAGCCCGGCTATTCCTAACATGGCCATTGCTAGTAAGAATCTCTTTGCAGACATAACAACCCTCCTTGTTGTAACCTTGGTTAAACTTGTTTTTGTTGTAGCACAATTTGTTGTAGCACAAACCATTAGAACTGGTTAAACTAAAAAAACGTTATATTGGATTCTTGGCTAAGTTATTAAAAAGTTGGAACATTAGTCAAGAAACATGTTTGAAAATCAATTGCAGTAGGCCGCAAATAGAGGGGGTAACTATGGGACTTTTTGATTGGTTGCTCGGGAAAAAGAAACAGGAAGAGATCAAGCCTTATTTTGATCCCACAAAGGTCAAACTTGAAGATCTTCGTCCCGGTTGGCTTGTGGATTTTGATATGAAGACCTGGGAAGTAATTGCACGCCACAGGTATGATATGGGCGACGGCTTTGAGATGATCGAATGGGAGCTTAGATCCGGTAACGAGATAAGATATCTTTGTCGAGAAGAAGATGATGGGATTTACTGGACGTTAATGAAAAAGGTTCCTCTTGGCGCTATCGATCCTGGTCTCAAAAAACATATTCTCCAGAATGAAGATCCTCCTCAGAGACTCCAGTATGAAGGTATGGTTTATGAAATGGTAAGTTACGGTGGTGCTAAGTTTTTCAAAAACGGGATGCCCCCGGCTATTCCTTTTCTTTATTGGGAATACGAAAGTTCTGACGGAACAAAAGTTATAACTGTGGAGCAGTGGGGAGACACGGAATTTGAAGCTTCTGCCGGCGAGTATGTGGAGGAATACCAGTTCAGCAATATTTTGCCGAGAGAGTAGATGTTAGCTTTGTACTCGCAAATAAGGATGAACCATGATTGCCAGAATTTTTAGCGTAAAATTTCTAAGTTTTTTGCTGGTGTCGGTGATTCTTATAGGATGTGGTGGATCTACGCCAAATCCTCTGGAAAAACTGAAACGTGAATTGGCTCCTTTTCCAGAGTATTCCGTTATCCTTGTTGACATGCGAGAAGATGGACTCCTGTTTACCAACTATTACCATCTCTACCGTATCATATACTTAGACCGAGATTTGAAAGAAGGCGAACCAGTTCTTAGAGAAAAAGTGACCCCGTGGTATCCGGTTAGTAAGTCCTTTTACGAAAAATACCGACCCTGTCTGGGTATGACCATCCTTGCTAAGGAAAAAGATGGCACTATCAACGATACTCCTCAACCCCCCGCTTATCAGTTCGTTGGAGATCCACGTTTTGGACAATGGAAAACTGATGAAAAAGGGAACCAGGTCTGGGAATGGCTTGGAAAGTATTATGTAATCTCAAGGATAATGGATGTCTTAGGTGGACACACGATCTATTACGGTGATTGGCGTGATTACAGAACAAGTATGGAAAGAAGAAAACCCTATTTTGGACCTCGTGATGCGTCTGGCAACTACACCTTTGGCACCAGCGGTAAATGGACGGAAAAGAAGTTTCCCACCTTTTTTGAACGCCAGCAGGCACGCATGGCAGCAAAGAAGGCCAGTTTCGAACAGAGAGTTTCTCAAAGCATGGGAAAAACTAGAGTTTCCACCTTCTCGACCAGAACCTCAGGTGGAAGCTTTGGTGGTCGTGTTGGCGGGAAATAAAATTTTGGGCAACAGAGTGTTTATTAAACTGGAACGAAAAGAGAGAGCGGTGAGACATGGAAAACATGGTTGGTGCTATCGCAAGATGGTTAGTGATCGTTCTTGGATTTTTTGCGGTGTCGGTGATTTTGCTAAGTATTGGCAGAGCAGTGTTTACTCTGATGTATCCCAGATGTAATGTTCGCGAAGAACTTGTTGATAAAGACAATCCAGCTATGGCTATAGTTCTCGGAGGGTACGTTATTGGAATAGCGCTCGCCATAGGAGGATCTCTCGTCGGACCGAGTCTTACGGTAAGACTTGCTTTTTACGACCTTCTCATATACGGGCCTCTGGGTATTTTATTTATGCTGTGCTCTCACTTTATCGCTGATAAGATAATGCTGCGATCCTTTGATGCGGTGAAAGAAATAGTCGAAGATCGAAACTGCGGCACAGGTGTTATCGTTGCAGCTAACCATGTTGCTATGGGGCTTGTGGTTTATGGGGCTGTTGCTGGCGAAGGAACTTTTCTTTCTGCTGTTGTCTTCTGGATACTGGGACAATTAGCTCTGATTGTTGCTACCTGGTTTTACAGCCGAATTCTTCCCTTTGATATTCACAAGCAGATTGAAAAAGACAACGTAGCGGCGGGAGTGTCTTTTGCCGGAGTTTTGGTCGCCACAGGCAACATTGTGAGGTTTGCTATTCAGGGGAATTTTGTTTCCTGGGAAAGAGATCTTTTATTTTTTGCTGTGGTGATGGGAACTGGAGCCATTCTTCTTCCGATATCCAGACTTATTGTTGAAAGGATTATGCTCAGCGGACGCCGACTCGTAGATGAAATAGCAAAACAACAAGTTCCCAACATTGGAGCCGCAATTATTGAAGCTTCTATCTATGTGGCTCTTTCTTTTCTCATAGGCTGGAGCGTTTCTATATGACAGTGTCTTTACCTGGTTTTAATCTAGCCAGGTTTTTTTCAAACGCTCAGGTCGTTAAACTAGCTGTATTCATAACCGGTTTTTCCGGGATTCTTATCGAGTACGTAATTTCCACAATAGCTTCTTATCTCCTTGGAGATACTCTGTTTCAGTGGGCTTTAGTAATTAGCTTTTTTCTTTTTGCCATGGGCATTGGCAGTCGTATCACAGGTTATATCAAAAACGATGAAGCTAGTTGCTTCGTGCTTGTGGAATCTCTTCTTGCGTTGGTAATAGCTTTGTTCCTTCCGCTGGCTTACGCTTCTATGGCATATCCTTTTGCTGTCCGTTTTATACTTTACGGTTCCACGCTTTTGGTGGGAATACTCATAGGGATGGAGATTCCTCTTCTGATAAGACTTAACAGCCGATTTGCCGATCTGGCTCTAAACCTTAGTCGCCTTCTTGAAAAAGATTACATTGGAGCTCTTGCAGGAGGAATATTCTTTGCTTTTATTGGCTTGTCTCACTTTGGTCCGCTGACTCTGGGCATTTTTGTAGCCCTTCTTAACTGGGTTGTTGCTGTTATATTCTGGCTTTCTTTTAGACGTCAGAGCCTCACGAGAAAAGCCGTTATTGTCATGATGTGGTGTACTGGGCTTCTGGTCTGCGCTTCTTTTCCTTTAGGAAACGCTGTGGCTTCTTGGGGTGAAGATAAAAAGTACAGGGACGAAATTATTTACTCGGAACAAACCCCTTATCAAAAAATCGTGATGACAAGATGGCGGCAGTTTTTCTGGCTTTATCTGGATGGTCATTTACAGTTTTCGAGCTACGATGAGTACCGTTATCATGAGAGCCTCGTGCACCCTGCTATGCTTGCAGCAGGATCTCGAACTAATGTCTTGATTCTTGGCGGTGGAGATGGCCTTGCTGCTCGAGAAGTATTGAAATATCGAGATGTTGAAAGTGTTACTCTGGTAGATATTGATCCGGCGGTTACAAAGCTTGCCGCAAGTCATCCTCTTCTTTTGGACCTTAACGATGGGTCTCTTAAAGATCCTCGGGTCAAGGTGGTAAACGATGATGCTGGCGCCTTTATCGATAGATCATCTCAGCTTTGGGATGTAATAATTGTAGATCTTCCCGATCCAAGAACGCCGACTTTGGAAAGGCTTTACTCGGTTGAATTTTACCGAAATTGTAAAAAACACCTTTCCAAGGGTGGTGTGGTGGTAACTCAGGCTACAAGCCCTCTGTTTAGTCCCCACGCTTTTTGGTGTATCGTTAAGACCCTTGAGACGGCTGGCTTTCACGCTGTTCCTATGCATGCTTACATTCCTACTTTTGGAGATTGGGGCTGGGTAATCGGGTCAGAATTTCCTGGTGATGTGCTTCGATCCAGGATTGAGTCTAAATGGGGAGATATTAAGTTTCCTACGAAGTTTCTAAGTTTGGAAGTTCTTAAGACGTTGTTTGTCTTTAGTCCGGCGGATAAGATAGATCTTCAAAAGGTTGAGCAAAATTCCTTTCTAAAGCCAGTTTTGTATCAATATTACCGCAAAGGGTTATGGGGGCTTGAGTAGTAATTGTGCGACGACAGTCAGAGTCTTTTTTCGAACATACTTCTTATAATACGATACTGTAGCCATCTCATTTGTTAATGCGATAAGCGTTATTGTAAAAGTGCGGTCTTGTCATACTTATATTTCCCAGCGGGCAAGAAAAGCTGTGACCGGGTTGACTGCAATAAACCCATGTTTATTTTAGTTTTGAAGTTGGAAATTATGTCAAAAAATCAATAACAAAGGAGGTGTTTTAATATGGCAAGAGTGCGTTGGTTAAATACACCTGATGTTTTTCGACCGTTTGAAGAACTTCGTCAGCTCAGAAGAGAAATGGATAGATTATTTGAAAGTGTTATGGGGAGAAGAAGCTGGCCTATAACCGGTAAAGTATTTCCGCTGGTTAATATCACAGAAGATGATAATGCCTATTACATTAGGGCGG
>Ga0272449_1000203_pt1 | contig 76714 bp, 76 predicted proteins | sample YNPCB0241_FD_198679 | JGI IMG/M metagenome (GOLD analysis project Ga0272449, IMG submission 198679) | Hot spring sediment microbial communities from Yellowstone National Park, WY, United States - YNP-CB-024-1 | ecosystem: Environmental > Aquatic > Thermal springs > Hot (42-90C) > Sediment...
GATCCTTTTTTAAAAGATATGTACCTATCTTTGATCAAGGCTGAACAAGGCCATCTAAATATTTTTAGAAACTTCATAGAACAAATAAAAAATAATATGCTTGATATCATTTTCTTTTGTCCTGTTTGTGGATGGGAAATAAACTTTGGGAAAACCCCTGTAGAAGGAGATATAAAAACTTGTCAAAGATGCGGCTCAAGTATTAAGATTTACATCTCAGAAAATGACTACAAGATTGAGCTAAAAAATTAATTGAGGATATTTATGAAATTGTTACTTAAATATATATTTCAGCTATTTTTATACATCTTTTTAGTAACCCCTACTTTTGCAAAAAACAAAACAATCATTTTAGCAACAACAACAAGTGCAGTAGATACAGGTATATTAGACGAGTTAATCCCTCTTTTTGAAAAGAAAACAGGCTATTTTGTAAAAATAATTGCAGTAGGTTCAGGACAAGCATTACTGCTGGGTAAAAAAGGTGAAGCTGATATTTTACTTGTTCATTCCCCCGATGAAGAAGAACAGTTTATGAGAGAAGGATATGGCATAAATAGAAAGTTTGTAATGTATAATGACTTTGTACTACTTGGGCCACCCCATGACCCAGCTAATACAAAACATGCTAAAAATATTTTTGAAGCCTTTAAACAAATATCCTTAAGAAAAGTTCTTTTCATATCACGTGGTGATCACTCAGGCACTCATAGGAAAGAAATGTTTATATGGAAGAGTTTAAAAATAGACCCAATAGGCAATAAGTGGTACCAAGAAACAGGTAGTGGCATGGGACAAACATTAAGTGTTGCAAGCCAAAAATTAGGCTATGTTCTATCCGATAAAGCAACATTTTTATCTTTAAAACGTAATTTAAACCTTCAAATATGCCATAGCGATGATAAAATATTAAAAAACATTTACCACGTAATTGAAGTTAATCCCAAAATGTTTAAAAACATAAACCACGAAGGTGCAAAGGCACTTGCTGATTTTTTTGTTTCCGATGAAACTCAAAGATTAATTAAAGAATTTGGAATTAAAAAATTTGGTGAACCCCTTTTTAAGATAAACCAATGAAGGAGAAATAAAGTTTGGAACTTTTTGTTGAAGCTTTAACCAAAGCTATCCATCTACTTTTGAGTTTCGATTATGAAACTTACCTTGTCATATGGTTCACACTTAAAGTATCTATTACCGCAATTTTAATTAGCACTATTTTGAGCATTCCCCTTGCCCTATATATATCCACAAATCAATTTAGATTTAAACATTTTATATTATCAACTATCAACACCGGCATGGCAATGCCACCTGTTTTAGCCGGTCTGTTTATAACAATATTTCTTTGGCGAAATGGGTTTTTAGGAAGATTCAATTTATTATATACACCTCAAGCAATTATCATAGCACAAATATTTCTCGCAACACCCTTAATACTTGGGATTAGCATTTCTGCCTTTCAAAGCTTTCCAAAAAAATTTATGTTACAAATACTTGGTCTTGGAGCAACAAAATTTCAGCTATACATGATTATGATCAGAGAATGTAAACTTACTCTTTTATCTGCAATAATGGCGGGATTTGGAGCCATTATCTCTGAAGTTGGAGCTTCTATGATGGTAGGTGGAAATATCAAAGGTTATACAAGAGTATTAACCACTGCTATTGTTACAGAAACAGGAAAAGGTAATTTTGAGCTTGCTATGGCATACGGCATTATTTTGCTTCTTTTGAGTTTTTCAGTAAATATGATTCTTACGAAAATCCAGCAAAAAAATAGGACAGAACATGAATAATCTTTTAGAAGGGAAACATTTAAAGTTCAGTAAAAAAGGGCAAAATATAATTGATATAGAACATATTTACCTAAAAGAAGGTGAGATTGTCTCACTAATTGGTGCAAATGGTGCTGGTAAAACAACATTACTATTAACGCTATCAACACTTTTAAAACTAGACAGAGGCAATTTATACTTCATGGGCATGCATATTGGCGATGAGATAAAGGAACGAGACTACAGAAAAAATATATCCCTGTTATTTCAGGAAAACCTCTTTCTTGATACAAACGTCTTTGAAAATGTAGCGATTGGTTTGAGATTTAGAAAATGCCCAGAAAAAATTATTGAAGAGAAAGTAAAGGATATGCTTAAACTAATAAATATTTATCACCTTAAAGATAGAAATGCAAAAACATTGTCTGGTGGAGAAGCAAAAAGGGTATGTATTGCAAGGGCACTTGTGATAGAACCAAAAATTCTATTTTTAGACGAGCCTTTTACAAATTTAGATACTCCATCGAAGGAGGAAATCATAAAAGATACAGGGAAAATTATCAAAAATAAAGGCATTTCCTCAATTATCGTAACCCATGACAAATATGAAGCTTTAAGTCTTTCAGACCGCATCATTGTTATGGAAAAAGGTAAAATAATCCAAGAGGGGACTAAAGAAGAGGTACTCCACCAGCCAAAAAACAACTTTGTGGCTTGCTTTTTTGGTGTAGAAAACATTCTCAAAGGTAAGGTAATTGAACAAAAAGATGGAGAGTTACTAGTAGATGTTTGTGGAAATATAATAGAAGTAACTGGCAATTTTAAAAAAGGAACTTTAGTATATTTGTTTATAAGACCTGAAAACGTATTCTTATACAAAGATGAAAAACACATTAAAACGAGCGTTAGAAACCATTTCAGAGGAAAAATAGTAGAAATAAACAATTTTGGTTACTATTACAGAATTACCATAGATTGTAAATTTACAATTGTATCTTACATAACAAAAAGTTCCTTTACAGAACTTTCTTTAAATATCAACGACGAAGTCGTTATTGGATTTAAAGCCACATCTATACATGTTACAGAAAAAATATAAAAATTTACTTCAAAAAACCAAACTTCTTCATTCTATATCTCATTGCATCCACGCCTATGTTTAGAAGCCTTGCTGCCTTTGATTGATTACCTTTGGTCATCAACAATGCTTGTCGTATTAGTTCCTTTTCAACTTCCTCTATGTCAATTCCCTCAGGTGGTATTTTTATTTCAAGAGGGCTTGAACCATAAGTTTTTCCTGATGAAGCTATAATTTCGGCTGGTAACCTTTCCACCATTATCATATCTTCTTCTTCAAAAATCATCGCCCTTTCTATGACATTCCTTAATTCCCTTATGTTTCCAGGCCAATCATATTGCATAATCATCTTCAAAGCAATAGGAGAAAAGCCTTTTACATGTTTTTTAAACTCTCTATTGAAATGCTTAATAAAATGGTTCGCAAGATCAATTATATCTTCTTTCCTCTCTCTCAATGGTGGTACATATATAGGAACTACCACAATACGATAATACAAGTCCTCTCTAAATTTACCTTCTTGAACCAACTTCTTCAACACCTTATTTGTAGCCGCAATGACCTGTACATCTACAGGAATATCTGTAAGCCCTCCTACCCTTCTTACCTTTCTTTCTTCTAAAAATCTAAGCAGTTTTGCCTGGATACTTGTTGGCATGTCACCTATTTCATCAAGAAAAAGTGTCCCACCATCAGCTAAATCTATTAAACCCTGTTTTGTGGTTTTTGCATCAGTAAATGCGCCTTTTTCATGACCGAAAAGCTCACTTTCTAGAAGTGTCTCAGGTACTGATGCACAGTTTATAGCTATAAAAGGGCTAGAAGCTCTTTTACTTAAACCATGTATAGCCTTAGCTATAAGTTCCTTACCAACACCGCTTTCTCCTTCTATCAAAACTACCTTTACATCTGCTTCAGCAATACGCATTATAGTTTCTTTAATGTCTTTAATTGCTTTACTTGAGCCAATGATTGCATCAAGACTGAATTCCCTTCCTCTTTCTTTTTTGTAATAATCTATCTCTTGAAGTTTCTTTGCATATTCCTCTGCTTTCTTTATGACTACAAGCATTTCTTCCATAGAAAAGGGCTTAGTAATATAGTCGAAGGCACCAAGTTTCATAGCCTTGACCGCTGATTCTGCGCTACCGTAAGCTGTTATTATAATTACTACAGTATTCGGGGATTTTTCTTTTATAAGAGAAAGTAAGTCTAATCCAGTAATTTTAGGAAGCATTAAATCAAGCAATACAATATCAAAGTTAGTATGTTCTATAACCTTTATTGCATCTTTTGAATTGTTTACCACTGTGACTTCATAGTTATTTTTTTCAAGTTCTGTTCTTAACATATCACATATAAGTTTTTCATCATCAACAATAAGAATCTTGCTCATTTATTTAGTTACCCCACTTTGAGTCTGAGTTTTTTGGCCTGGCGTAAAAATAAACTCCCAATCTTTATACCTTGTTTTACCTTCAAAATGCTTATAAATCTCAGGAAACCCCTTTTTCTTAAGGGGCTCTTTTTCACTTTTACTTCTTACACCTTTAAATCTGAAACCTGTAGAGGCATGTAGACTTGATGTTGGAGCACCTTTTACTTCACCCTCTGGAGTAACAGGTATTAATTCCCATTCACCATCAGCTGTCATCGGATCTTTATATATCTTCCTTAAATGCCTCTGTACACTTAAACACCTTTTATCCCTTATCAAATCCTCAAGACTTGAAGGATACATATTTGGATGTCTACAGTTTTTTGAATCATTGTAATAGCTTTCTATAGCTCTTCTTATTTGATCCCCTCTAAACAAGAGTTCTTCTTCTTTATCTCTTTGAACTACCTTACTCCATATCTGTCCAACAGCAGCCATACCAACCCCTATGAAAAGTAATGTTATCACAATAAAAACTAAAGTGAAACCTTTTTCATTAACTTTCATAAAAAACTGCCATCACCAATCACTATAGGGTGTCCCAGATAGACTGATTTCGTTGCTCCCGCTTTTTACATCGTATACACCTGTTTCTTCTGGATTTGGTGGTGGCACAATTACCCAGGTTGTATTTGAATTTGTAATAGGATCTCTAGGAATTGACCTTAAATAACCTTTTTGAACTAAATCTTCAAGACTTGCAGGATAACTACCATTATCAGCATAAAACTGGTCTATAGCACTTCTCATAGCAAACAGATTTTCCTTTAACACAGTCTCTTTAGCTCTTCTTACAGAAGTCTTATATGTTGGCTGAGCTATCGTAAGCAATATGCCTATGATAGTTATCACTATCAAAAGCTCTATTAAAGTAAAACCTTTTTTACCAATCTTTGTAATATGTGCCATCTAAAGCTCTCTCCTCGCTTAATGAATAAACATCGTAAACATCATCACCTTCCTGAGGATTATCATAATCACTGGCATAACTTCTTTTACCCCAGGTATCTTCTGGTTTTAAATCTTTATTGGGGTTGAAAGGGTCTCTTGGTATTCTTCTTAAAAAATATAACTTCTTCCCCGTACCTTTTAAATCATCCACCCCTTCTACAAGAACATTTAGGTTAGGTGGATAACCACTTTCTGTCGCAGTTCCAGGTTTTACTGGTAAAGTTTTTGCAATTTTTCCATATTGTTCGTAATAATCATCTATGGCTTTTCTTATTATCCGTAAATTATACCTCAATTCAAGTTCCTTCACCCTTTTTACTGACATTCTTGCTACAGGGAAAACTGCCATAGCAAGAACTGCAAGTATAGCAACTGCTACAACTAGTTCAATTAATGTAACTCCTTTTCTATTCTTTTTCATAACTTACTTAACTTCCATAAAACCATTGACAGTTCTTATAGTATATTGTTTGCCATCCTTAGTTTTTACTCTACAGTTCTTTAAAAGTATCATCTCCATACTTGGAGCCTTTCTTTTGCCTTTAATAACAATTATACCAACAGTAAATGTACCTGAAATCTCTTCACTCACTTTAGCATAAATGACAAAGTTTCCAGATTTTTCATCGAAACTCCATTGATAAAGGTCTCCCTCTTTCATGGTGGGTCTACTTTCTATAAATTTAACGGGTTCAAGAAAAAGTGGATTGACTTGCCCCGAAATTTCAAATTCAACTATAGGTGGGATTTCCGAAAGAGCAATTTCTATTTCCACTTCATCACCCACATTAATAAATTCAGGTACAATTGGTACAGCAAATACAACCTCATCTTTAAACATATCTTCTGATTTTACACTAGGTAGTGCTCCTTTTAACTCCTCAACAGCTTTTATTGTAGGCTGTATTTTTTGCCCTTCATCGAACTTTTGAGTTGGTCGTTCAACAATAGCACCTTCTTTTGGACTACCTTTAGAAGACTCACTGACCGATTTTAGCGGTGAACGTGCAGAGATTCGTTCTTCAGTACCAGACCAGATTTTCATTGCATTTATAGGTGGTTGGAGAACACCTTTAGTAATATGAGGCGTTATGGAAATAAAAATATCAGACTGGTCGACCTTATCTTCATAACTACTAAAAAGTCTTCCCAATATTGGTATTTCGCTTAAGAAAATTATACCTGATTTAGTACGAGACATCCTATTCTGGATTAACCCCCCTAATACAGTTGTTTCTCCATCTTTTAGTCTTAAAACTGTTTTAGCATTTCTCGTCCCAATGCGGTAAACAGTTGTTCCATTAGGTGTTCTATTTTCGGAAACGATATTACTTACTTCTGCCTCAATTTTTATCTCCACTTCATCATTGGAAAGTATTTTTGGTTCAGCATTAAATTTAACACCTACATCAACATATTGAACATTTTCTGACCTATTATCTACACCACTAACAGTAACTGTAATAACAGGCACCCTATCACCAACATGTACTTGAGATTTTGCTCCATCTAATGCCCTTAGTTGTGGATTTGCTAAAGTTTTAGTAATGCCTGCCTGTTTTAAAAAGTTTAGTGTAACAGTGGGTAATGTAAACAATACATTTCTTTCAAACATTGCCGTTTCTAAATCTCTTATGTTTACAAGAGTTACACCAGTACCTGTTAAAGAAGAGCTACTAGTAACAGAGCCTGGTGGATTCCCTTTTGCAAATCCTGCCTGTATATTTAACGGGCTGAAATCAATACCAAGTTTTTCAAGATCATTCCTATTTACCTCAAGAAATTCAAGACTTAAAACAACTTCAGGTTTGGGTAAATCATTCGCTTCAATAACCTTTTCTGCAATTTCCAGTGAATCTGCATCTGCCCTTACAATTATTGCATTTTGTTCTTCATTAACAAAAATCTGTCTAGCATCAATAAGACTCCTTAAAGTATTTATCATTTTTTTTGCATCACTATATTTCAGAAAGAAAGTTCTTATGTAATATTCATCATACTCTTTTCTTTTCTGCTTATTATCGGGATAAACGATGACATTTTTTGGGTTCACAATTTTTACAGCAAGTTTATTTGAAAAAAGTAAAAGCTCTAACGCCTGAACAAAAGTTGCATCTTCGATAAATATTGTTACTTTAGTATCCCTTACTGCATCATCAAAAACAAAGTTTATACCAGATAGCTTAGATAAAACTTCGAATACATCCTTTATATTTGCATCTTTAAACTTGAGAGTAACTGGCTTTGTAGAATCAAAGGATAGTTCATATTCAAACCTGCTTTTTTGATCTTTTATGGACAATTGATTGAATAACTCTTTTGCTTCTTCTGATGTTGGGTCTAATGCATAGGCTTTTTGGGCTAATTCGTAGGCTTCTTTATATTTATTTAGCGCTAAAAACTCCTTTGCTTTTTTTAAGCTTTCTATAGCATCTTTCTTTCTTTTAACTTCTTGTAAATAGTTTAGTGCATTCTTATAATTTGGGTCTAGAACAAGCGTTAATTGAAACTCCTTTTCTGCTTCAGCATAGCTTCCTTCCTCAAGAAACTTAACACCTTTTTTGAAATGATTTTGTGCTGCTAACTCTTTTGCTCTAATAAGTTTCATTTTATATTCAAAATTTTTGGGAGACTCAGAAAGCGCTTTCTGGTAGTATGCAATAGCTTCATCATATTTGCCTTCCTCCATCATTTTTTCTGCAAGGTTATAAGATTTTGTGGAACAGGCGCTTATCATGATTATAAGAAACAACAAAAAAATACTATTTCTTTGCATCCTCTGCATTTTTCACCTCTTTTCTACAGTTAATGTTTTCTTTTTACCTTTTTCATCTAATAATATTACAGAATTTTCATCAACTTCTGCAATTTTTAAAGTCGTGTCGAAAAGCACATCACCTGCTTTGAAAGCTTTTACATCATTACTTTTTTTAAAAAAGGCAGTTCTTATACCATCTTTTTTAAAAATACCCATAAGCTGAATATCTTTCAATTCATTTATGGGCTCCTCTTTTTCTTGAATTTTAGGTTTTGGTTCTTCGGGCAATATTGGTAGTGGCGGAACCTGCAATGTAACCACCTTTTTTCTTTCTTTTTCTTGTTTTTGTTTTTCAATGTCAGGTCTTACAAGTTCACCAAACAAATCCTTCTTCACTAATCTCAATGAAACTTCAGGATAGTTTATGCTTAAAGAGTTTGAAAAGTTAGGTAATATTGGTTGTTTTTGAGCGTTGTTTTGAGCATTATTTTTTATTTGTAAATTAACCTCTTTTGTATTATCAAACTGAATAACAATAAATATAACTATCCATAATAAAATTAAAAAAATAAGAAGCGTTTTTTTCTTATCCATTCACATCTTCCTTAAGATAGGTATGAAGTATAATATTAGCTGACACCATGGGTAGTTTTCTAATAATCTTTGTCCCACTTATCTCAAAAAAATAAGCCCCCTTTTCTAGAGTATAGATAAACCTCCTTATACCCTCATATTCCCCATCAACGGTTATATTTAAAGTCACTTTTTTAAGTCTTACATCTTTTTTTTCTTCAAAGGTATAGTTAATATTCATGAGCTCAACCTTACTTACTGCAGATTGTTCAAAAAGATACCTTATAAGTTTAGGAAAATCTTTGTCACTTCTTAGCCTCTTTTCAAACTCTCCCAAAGCTTCTTTCTTTTTGAATACTTCTTTAAAATCCAATAAGCCTTCTTTTTTGATAGTGTTTCTTAAAACAGTATATTGAGAGATTGCATCAAAAAGTTTGTTCTGCCTATAAGGGATAAGGAAAGCAAGTATTATTACATCAATCATTAACAAGCATACTAATATAAAAAGCTTTTTTTTCAAATTATCTCACCTCTAATCTCAAAATTACCAATAACTATCTTTTCATCAACACCCTTTTGCATTACCTGTTTAACAAGTGTAACATTTTTAAAAAACTCCACCTTTTGAAGCTCTCCTAAATAAACACCCACCATTTCTGGGAAAAGGGTTTCTCCATTAATAATAAAAGATTTTCTCATCACATCAACATCAACACTCACAAGTTTAATGTTGTTTGGAGTCTTCTCTTCTAAAATATTAAAAAATATTGTTTGGGTTAATTTTTTTCTTTGGAGATCCTCATAAAATCTAATCTTGTTCTTTAGTGTTAGTTCTTCCTTTTCAGATAAAATCCGTTTTCTCTCTTGAGTAGCTTTTTCTATCTTTTCCTTTAATTCATTCGCTTCTCCTAATACTTTTTCAACTTCTTTTCCAAGACTTAGAAACTTATTAATCCCATAAAATCCAAGAATGATTGAAAAGACAACAGCTATCCAGAAAGTTTTATTTATAAACCTTTTTCTTAATTCCTTAGCCCTGTCAAAATTAGAAAAATTTATCTTATATCTCAACTTGCCGCCCCTACTACAATAACAAATTTTTCAAAATCTGGCGTTTGTAGCCCACTTTTAATATTTAATGTTTCAAGTTTAACTTGTGTGCTTCCCGGAGGTAAGAATTTTATCAATTCTTCTCTGTTTAATTCATCAAAGAAAATAATCCTTTCTGGTAAAGATATACCCTCACTTTTAGTAATAGCAGACATAAAACTATAAAGCTCAGTATCAAGCTTTTCTAAAGGTAGTGTCTGATCTAACTCTCTAATATATCTTGGAATGCCCTTTAAAAACCCTATCATAGAAAATCCATTTTCTTTAAGCCATAATATAATTGCATCACCATTAAGGTAAGGTTCCAGGGCATTTAAAATGGCTATTGTTGGCGGCATGATAACTGTTAAATCTATACCTTTTTCTCTAAAGCATTTTTCAATATCAAATATAAAGGTTTTATATGTAACAGCCACTAATAATGTTGTCAATTCTCTTGATAAAGAGATTGTATCTATCCTTATCTCAATTTGCTCTTTTGGTATAGGAATAAGCTTACTTATTTTCCACAATACAAACTCATAGGCTTCATTTTTATTTTTTGGTACTTCCTCTACATCTAATGTATGATACCAGGTAGTAGAAAAGGGTAGAATCAAATGCGCTTCTCTTCTATTCCCCATCACTTTCTTCTGTAAATTATCAATTAATGAAGAAAAATATTCATAATCAAGAAAAAGTTCAACTCCCTTTCTGTTGAATAGTTGTTTTCCCTCATAGCCAAATTTCTCAAAGCCTGATATAGTCCTTACACTTTGTTTTTTCTCAACAAAGGTACGAATAAAACCTTCTTTTTCCATTATCAGAACATCTATTGCCATTTTTACTCCGCAAAGGTTATCCTATTTATTTCTTTAATTGTTGTAATACCTTCTACTACTTTTTTCTCTGCTACCTGTCTTAAGAATATGGTTCCTAACTCCATCGCTTTTTTCTTTAAAACATGTATTGGCGCTTTTCCAATTATTAACTCTTTCATTTCATCATTCAAATTCAAGACTTCACCTATCGCAATTCTTCCTTTATAACCAGTACCTGAACATTCGGGACACCCCATACCTTCATAAAATTCAACATCTCCATATATCTCTGGATTAAACCCCATAATAGAAAGATAATCTTTATCGTATTTTACTTTTTTCTTACAGTTACTACAAATAACCCTTATCAACCTTTGAGCAAGTACGCAGTTTAAAGAGGAAACGAAATTATAGGGGCTTATGCCCATATTTAAAAACCTTGCTATGACATCAAAAATATTATTTGCATGAACAGTAGTAAGCACCAAATGTCCTGTTAATGCAGATTGAATGGCTATTTGAGCAGTTTCTGGATCTCTAATCTCACCTACCATGATTTTATCGGGGTCATGTCTTAAAATCGAGCGAAGACCTCTTGCAAAGGTAAGGCCTTTCTTTTCATTAACAGGTATCTGAACTACCCCTTTTAGTTGATATTCAACGGGATCTTCAATCGTTATGATTTTATCTTCGCCACTATTTATTTCTGAGATTGCTGCATATAATGTAGTTGTTTTCCCAGATCCTGTTGGCCCTGTTACAAGTATCATACCGTAAGGTTCTCTAATCTTTTTCTTAAGAACATTAATAACATTTTCATCGAAACCAAGTGATTCTAATCTCAAGTTTTTTAAATCGAGTATAATGCTTTCTTTATCTAAAATCCTTATAACCGCATCTTCACCAAATATTGTAGGCAGTATGGAAACACGGAAATCTATGGAACGTCCTTTAATCTTTAATTTAAACCTACCATCTTGAGGAATTCTTTGTTCTGCAATATCTAGATCTGACATTACTTTTATTCTTGAAATGATGTGGCTTTGGTACTTAATATCAATAGGCCCGACAGCTTTTTGTAAAATGCCATCTATTCTGAATTTTATGTATACACCATCCTGGCTTGACTCTATATGAATATCGCTTGCCCTTTTTTGTAGAGCATCATAAATCGCTGTATCAACTAACTTTACAATAGGACTTGTTTCTTCTTCTGTTAGCTTTTCTAGACTTAAAACCTCTTCTCCCTCTTCTGTCTCCTTTACAAGTAATACCCTTATATCTTCCGTTACCTCCTCTAAAATTTTAGAAGTGCTTTCTATTTTCTTCAAAACTTTGTCCACTCTGGAAGGTGGAGCAGATAATACCTCTATCTGTTTACCAGTTATCAAGTAAAGCTCGTCCCTTGCAAAGATATTCGTTGGGTCGGCAAATGCAAAAAGGAGTGTGTTATCTTTCTCTTCAATAAAAATACACCTGTTTCTCTGTAAAATCTCAATTGTTATATTTTCAGGTAATTTATCGGGAATTTTAAAATCTATAAGAGATTCAAAGCCAATCTTTAATTGCTCTGCCAAAGCCTTATAAAAATCTTCTTCAGTAACAAATCCTTTTTTAATTAAAACATTTCCTATCCTCTCTTTATTGTTTAAAGCTTCATTTAAAGCAATCTTCAAGTTTTCAGGCGTTATCAAACCCTTTTCAACAAGTATTTCTCCTATATATTTTCTCATCCAGCCACAGCCCCAGCTAAATTAAAAATTGGTAAATACATTGCAACAACTATTATAGCAACCATTAAACCCATTACAACCATTAATGCAGGTTCAATTACATTGGAAATAATAGTTAGGGAGTCTACCACAAGGTTATCATAGTATTCAGCTACTTCATCTAACATTTCCCATAAAGCACCTGTTCCCTCTCCTGCTTTTATCAACCTTAAGCTAATGGGCGGAAAAAATCCCGTGGTTTCCAAAGATGAAGAAAGAGAATTACCCTCTTCTACCATTCTTATTACCTTTTTTAATTCATTGGAAAAAAACTCATTAGTAGCAACACCAGCTATTGTTTTAAGTGCAATTACAAGAGGTATACCACCTTTCAAAATAGCGGAAAGGGTTCTTGCAAAATTGGAGATAAGATAGTTTCTATAAATCTCTGAGACAAAAGGTATTTTAAGTTTATACTTATCTATCAAAAGCCTTCCTTTATATGTTTTTGAATAACGGTTATACCAAAGCACAAGCGCAATTATTGCTCCAATGATTAAAAAAATACTCTTCCTAAAAACATCTGTTATAAAAAGGAGTACTCGTGTAAGATATGGCAATTGAACATTAGAATCAAGATAAATCTTACTAAAATTTGGGATAACGTAAGTAAACATAAATATAACAGCAAATATTATGACACAAAGGATTATAGCGGGATAAACAGAAGAACTAACCATTTTCCTCCTTAATTCTTCAACCTTTTTCATATAAACTTGATAATCTTTTAGTCTTTCTGCTAAATTACCACCCTTTTCACCAGCTTTAATATTTGCAATGTATAAAGTTGGAAAAAAATCAGGATATTTTTCTAAAGCTTCAGATAAAGATAATCCCTGCTCTACATCATTTTTTATCTGATTTAGAGCTTTAGTAAAACCCTTTTTAATAGGCATTTTTTCAAGAATTATATCAAGCGCTTTTACAATAGGTTGGCCTGATTTTATTAATACATACAACTCCTGGTTAAAGGTTAAAAATTCTCTGTTTGTTAATTTTTTTCTTTTGCTAATAGAACTGCTAACAACATCACCTATAGAAAGAAGTAAAAAGCCATCTCTTTCAGCTAAAGTCTTTACTTCTTCTGCTGATTCTGCAAAATAATTCACTAAACTAATCTTTCCACTTTTATCAGCTACTTTGCAGATATAATAGGGCATATTCTTTATTTATTAGAGTTTAAAGTATTTTTAAAATCTGTCATTTATTAGAACTACCATACCTTTTTGGACTATGGTCAACATTATGACACCTCAAATAACAACTACCCGAGAATAACCCTTCCGATAGAAATTCTAATTTATTTGATACACTATCTTTTTGCACATAATCAGGATTGAATTCGATTAAAAACTTATATTTTGTTGAACCATGTACATTATGACAGGTACTACAACTTGTCCCCTGCCAGTTCCTACTTTTTACCCCCTCAATATGCTCTCTATGATAAGGAAAACTCTGATTACCAAGTATACTTTCTTTTCTATGACATTTATAACAAAGGTCAAATCTTGGTATCATCACCTCTTCTTTCTTTGTGTAAGGCAATACGAGCAAATAATCATTGTCTGACCCATGAACGCCTTTTAATTTTGAATATCTTTCATCTGCACCATGACAACTAGAGCATTTTATTTTAGATTCATAATTCAATTCTTTAACTAGACTAGGCAAATAATTATTTTTACCAATATCAACAACAGGATGATAAGAAGGGTTTTTAGGATTGAACTCTTTTTGTTTATCCTTTTGGTACGGGGGCTTATTCATAGCTGAACCATGGCATTTAAAACAAACTTCATACTCTTCATCAGCATATTGTTTAAATTTACCATCTATATCAACACCCGTAGCCCCTAAGTAGGGTAATTCAGGGATTGAGTAGTGCGGATTATGGCAATCAAGACACTCTGCATGTCTCGGTACCTTGGGATCTACTATTGGGTATTTCTCTAAAGGATTATGTAATCCTGATTTTTCAACAGGATGTCTGTAAGGCTTAGAAAAATCTTTGCTTACATCACCTGCAGAGACAGTTTTTAATTTTTTCTTTTTTGTTTCAATGCTTAGTTTTACTTTAGAATCACCATGACATAAATAACATTGGTTTTCTTCATCGCCACCTATATAACCAATTGAAGAATGGCATGTCTTACAACCATTTGGATTATTCTGTGAAATATAGTGGGTAGATATTCTTGAAGATACTAATATAGATTTTTCTTCTTTTGTTAATGAAAAAACAGCTTTTGAAAGTATGATAAAATGTAGTGTTAAAAAAATTATTACTTTTAATATACCTCTCATAAACTTTCCTATCTTATCACAGGTGGCTGAGGCTCATGGCAATGATAACATAAACCACCTCTTGATGTACCACCATGTGCGCAAGAATAATTATTAAAATTTACAGGCTCCCTCACAAAATAACCATAAGTATTGTTATGAGGATCATGACAGGTTGTACACTGCATACCAGTATTATTAGGATTTCTAGTGCCGTCTCTGTGGGCATATTTTGTTGGTTTTAATGGATAATAAACTTCATTACTTGACGGTCCGTACTGGTCTATCTCATACTTACCATTAACCGTTCTTGATGGTCTTAATCTCCAATTATTTACTTGAGTTGCGGCAATAAGTGTATCAGTTACAGCGAAAGAAATGGGGTGTTTTAAATGAGTATTTGCCCCAGCAGTTTGTAAATCAGTTCCTAAATACAAATTACTAGTTGCAAGTAGTCTACCCTGCGGATCTACATCGGTCCCTGTCACTACAATATTCCCCTTTAAAGTGCCACCTATTGCTATAGTTCCATCATGACATGATAAACACTGCTTCGAGCCTCCATCAGGCTGGTTTCTTGGGCTTTTTAAAGTTGGAGAACTATACACCTTATATACCGCTGATGAAAACCTGTGCCCCCATAAGGGTTCAACAGAAGCACTATGTGGTAAATGGCAAAATTTACAAATTTCTGTTTCACTAACAGCCCTAACTTTTACATTGTTTCTCACACTAGGTGCCCAACTAGCTAAATTATGAGGGCTTCTAACTATAGGAGAATTCAAATCTATAGCCATTAAAACAACAGGAAGAAGCATTATTAATAATAAAGCATAAGTTATCTTTCTCAATCTATACTCCCCACATATTTGAGAATCTGTATCCTTTTGTTCAATGTATCAGCAACATAAATATAATTTTTCTCATCACAATAAATACCGGAAGGTAAATTAAACTGCCCAGGATAACTACCGTCATCCCCAAATGCCATAAGAAATCTATCCTTTTTATCAAAAATCTGAACAATACCTTGAAGGCTATCCACTATATAAATGTGTCCCATATTATCCACACACACACCTTTTGGCCTTTCTAAATAACCATCACCCTTACCCATTCTACCTACTTTACCTAAAAATTTTCCATCCTCACTAAAATATTGTACTCTAAAATTCATGCTATCTGTTACATAAAAATTACCATCTTTGTCAATAAAAATATGCGTGGGGTAATTAAAATTACCATTTTCTTCTCCCAATTTACCAACTGAACTAACCAGTTTAAATTGCTTATCAAATATTTTTACAGAGTGGTTTATCGAATCAACAACATAAAACCTGCCATTTCTTTTGTTATAGGCAATCCCACAGGGACGCCATGGTGAATATTCCTCACCAAAAATTTTAAAGGGTTTACCATTCTCCTTATAAACCACAATTCTCTCTTTTTCTGGATCACAAACATATATGTTACCCTCATCATCAACTGTAACCGATGTAGGATAGTAAAGTATATCACCCTCTGTTGTAGTTTGCAAGAAACTCGTTTTTCCCTTCATAATATCCATAACAACAACCGAAAATAACCCCTGTTCAACCACAAAAATTTTACCATTTTTTACAAATATACTATAAGGCCTTTGAAATGAGCTTATCGGAAGGTTTTCTTCACCTATTAACCATTTTATTAATTTCGAGGTCTTTGTCTCTTCAATTACAACTTTATTATCAAAAGGGGAATTAATTACTTTAACAAGTCCAATTTTTGGCTTATTTGGTGGTGCAGGCCAATAAAGGTTATACTCCTTTTCATAGAATTTATCTGGGTTTACTGTTGCAGTTACAAAACATCCATTCAATAAAAGTCCAAAAATGAAAAAAAACAAATGTTTTGATTTCATAAATTTAATTAATTTTATCATTCTTTGGAGGACAAAACAAAACTTTATTTTAAATGCTTAGGCTTTTAACATGCCAATTATCCAGAGAACATAAAAACATATTATGATTAATCCAATTGAAAGGGCTTTACGAGGATAAAACTCCCCTTTTTCATTAAAAGACTTAAAAATAAAAAAGATCGTTGCAGAGACCCATCCAATAAAGCTAATAGAAGCTAAAAAAGCAAATCCTTCATTTATCATATTACAGGACCTTTTATCTTTTTTATATTAAAAAGTCTATCAAAAAGCAAGAAAATTACTTTGTAAACTGCTTCATAAACAATTCTTCTCGATAGTTTTGATGTACCTGAATGTCTATCTATGAAAATTATAGGTATCTCTGTCATTTTAAAGCCTAACTTTTGAACATAATAATTAACTTCTATTTGAAAGGCATACCCATCAGAAGTAATGTATTCAAAGGGTAGGTGTTCAAGCACTATCCTTCTAAACCCTTTAAAACCTCCTGTACAATCCCTAATTTTAAGACCTGCCAATGTTCTTGCGTACCAATTAGCAAAATAACTTAACATAAGCCGTTTTATTGGCCAGTTGACAACAGAAACACCATTCAAATATCTAGAACCAATTACTACATCATAATCTTTTAGAGCATCAATAAACTCTAGTATTTTTAATGGTTCATGAGAAAAGTCGGCATCCATCTGAAAGATATAATCAAATGCGGGGTTTTGTTGTAATACCCATTTAAAACCTTCTATATAAGCAGTTCCAAGCCCCATTTTCCCTTTTCTCTTTAATATATGAACCCTATTATTTTCTAAACTCAGTTGTTCAACATAATTTCCTGTACCATCGGGTGAATTATCATCAACAACAAGCACTTCTAAATCTTGATTTAAATTTAGCAGTATGGGAATTAACTTCTTAATGTTTTCCAATTCGTTATAGGTCGGAATTACAACAATCATTCTCATAATAAAAAATGCTCCTTAAATAGAAGCTCCACTCTTTTTTTATAGGCTTTTTTGGCCTTTTCTACCCATTCTTTACTTAAATACTTGTTCATTGCAGGTGTTTGAAAATACCTTTCAGGGAAATTAAACTTATCTATATCAAAACCTGTTTTCATTTTAAACTTTAGCTTTTTTAGATAAATCTTCTCACCAAGCTTTTTTATATCAACCTCTTCTATCTCATAACCAATTAAAGATGATGCCTTCTTTATTGATGCAGTGTCATATATTTTCCTTGCAAAAAGACAAATCCCCGTACAATTAAAAAAGGACCTATAAATTTCTTCCTCTAAAAGCATATCAACGGTCTCTTCTGGCTTTAAATCGTTATTTTCCTGGTCTATGGCATAGCCTCCATTATCTGTATGAGCGTTTCTAATACCTACTAAACCCTGACCTATTAAATTTGCATAACCAGTATGATAACCTGCCATTGCATTTTTATTCATTAAAAGAGCATAATCACTCCCACCATATATCTTTGTAAGTTCTACCAACCCTTTTCGTGCTATTTTATAAAAACTTTTTTCTGAATAAATAAGCCCTTTCAAAACTTTAATGTACGCTTCAACATCGCCAAAATTTAAACTCTCTAAATTCAAATCGTTAAGACTTATAATACCTTTCTCAAGAGCTTCTGTAGTCCAAGCAAGGAAAACACCTGTATATATTGCATCTAATCCAAGCTCCTCTGTACTTTCAATCATTTTAAGGATACCCAGTCTACTACCAATCCCTAACAAACTACCTAAAGCATAAATAAGTTCATAATCATAGGAAACATCATTCCTTTCCCACTCTTCTTCTTGTGCAAATCTTTCTCTTCGAGTCGCAATATGTATACACCCAAGAGGGCAACCTGCACAGGCAAATTTTCTTGTAAGTACATGTTCTGCAAAGGCTTCACCGGAAATATCTTCTGCTTTTTCAAAAGAGTTTTCTTTCAGATTTCTTGTAGGAAGTGCTTTAAGTTCATTTAAAGGCATGATATTTAGAGCAGTTCCAAATTCATGATACTTTCTCATACTCCCAGAGATAACCTTTTTATGAACTTCTTCATAAAATGTTTTATACTCTTCAAAATTTATATCCCTATCTATTTCTCTCCCACTACCCGTTATAATTATTGCCTTAATATTTTTCGATCCCATTAAAGCACCTAATCCTAACCTTCCAAAATGTCTATAGGTATCTACAATAACCATCGAAAAGGCGGTACAATTTTCTCCGGCAGGTCCTATTCTTAATATGCTTCTCAGTCCTGCTTTTCCTTCTTTATCCCTGATATGAGTTGCAGAATCAGTAGCTTTAAGACCCCAAAGGGGGTGGGCATTATTTATTTTTACATTGAAATCATTTATACTGATATAACAAGGATAAGGATTTTTCCCTTTTATGACTATTCCATCTAAACCTGACAATTTTAAAGCTAACGCTAACCTCCCACCAGCATGGCTCTCGCCGAAAGAATAGGTAAGAGGAGAGTAAAAAACTGCAACACTTTTTGTAGCCACAGGGAAGTAGGGTGTTAGATAACCTGCGACAAAAATTATAGGCTGTGTAGGGTCAAGAGGATCTTTATCAAGGTTAACATTTTCTAGAAAAAGCTCAGTTGCTATGCCAGTACCGCCAAGATATTCCTTCAGTTCAGGCCTTTCTTTTACAACGTAAGAACCATCATTCAGGTCTATATATAGTATTTTTGGTGTCTTCATGGCATTTCACCAATTTCTAAACAGTTATGGGGACAAAAATTTGTACAATTTCCACAATGAATACAAAAAATTGGACGGCTCTTTTCTTCATTCCAGAAAATGGCTTTAACAGGACATCCTTCTATACATTTTTTACAGCCATCACATAAATCTATTTTTAAGATTATCCCTCCACCTTTACGTTTAATTAGTGCTCCCTTTGGACAAGTTGGTATACAAGGTGGTTCTTCACAACCTAAACAATGGTCTGCAACCATGCCTCCGCTTGAATAACCACCCTTTGTTTTTATTCTTATAGCTGATTTTGTAACAGAAAGGCTCTTTCCTACTCGCCTTGCACAGGCAAACATGCAAGACATACATCCCATACAACGGGACATGTATTTAGCAATAAGAACCTTTCTCATATTTGCTTAACAGCAACCTTTATCACAATTGCCACTGCTACAAGGATTTGTTTTTGACAGTTCTTCCAATGTGGCTAATCTAACATCTCTAATATACAAATCAAAAACAAGGGTTTCACCGGCAAGGGGATGATTAAAGTCTACCACAACATCATCATCAGAAACACTAACAATTGTAAAAGGCACTTGTCTACCGTCTTCAGCTTCCATTGTAAACATCATCCCTTCTTCAAGTTCAAAATCGTGAGGAAATTGTTGTCTTGGAATTACACATTGGCCTTCTTCTTCCCATGGGCCATAAGCTTCTTCTGGTGATAACGTAACTGTGACCTTATCTCCTGGTTCTTTATCCAGAATTGCCCTTTCTAACGCTTCCAAAATTTCACCTCTACCAAAAACAAATTGAAGACTTTGTCCATTTTCAATGCTGGATTCTATAAGCTCTCCGTCTGGATATCTGAGCTCATAATCCATTGTTACTACTGTTCTTTCTGCTACTTTCATTTCCTTTCTCCTTTTCGTTGTTTTTTTTCATCCAAACCTGAGACACCAAAACGGCGTTCAAGTTCTTCAAAAATATCTTCAGGTTTTACTCCTTTTTCTGCCAAAAGTATTAATATATGAAAAATTAAATCTGCTGTTTCGTAAATAATTGCTTCTTTGTTATTATCCTTACCTGCCATAATCAGTTCAAAACACTCTTCCGAAACCTTCTTTAAAATCCTTTCTTCTCCTAAACTATGTAACTTTGCAACATAAGATTTTTCAGAGTTGCCTTCCTCTATCCTTTTTACAATCACTTCATAAAGTTTATCAATAATCATAATCTTACTCTAACTCCCTTAGAAGCTAAATATGCTTTTGTTCCTTTAATAGTAAGGATACCATAATGGAAAAGTGAAGCAGCAAGTACCGCATCAGCTTTACCATATACTATACCTTCATAAAAATGTTCTAAGCTACCTGCACCACCTGAGGCTATTACAGGTATGGATACACTTTCAGACACTGCTTTAGTAAGCTCTATATCATACCCTTCTTTGGTACCATCCCTATCCATACTTGTTAGTAGAATCTCTCCTGCTCCAAGAGCCTCTACTTTTTTTGCCCACTCAATGGCATCAATACCTGTAGGTGTTCTACCACCATTGATATATACTTGAAAATAGTAACCATTATCAATAGGTGTTCTCTTCGCATCAATTGCAACAACGATACATTGGCTACCAAATTTGAGAGCACTTTCTTTTACAAACTCTGGATTTTTAACCGCAGAAGTATTTATTGAGACTTTATCAGCACCTGCTTTCAATAGTTTTCGAATATCCTCAAGGGTTTTCACACCACCACCAACGGTAAGTGGCATAAAAACAGAAGCTGCAGTTTTTTTGACAACATCAATAATAATGTCCCGATTCTCATAGGAAGCAGTAATATCAAGAAAAACAAGCTCATCTGCACCTTCACTATCATAAGCTTTTGCGGCTTCTACAGGATCGCCTGCGTCCCTTAACTCAACAAAGTTAACACCCTTAACAACCCTTCCTTCTTTTACATCAAGGCAGGGAATTATTCTTTTAGCTAACACCATTAACCCCTTTGAGCTTCTTGATAACCTCTTTAAGATTTACGCTTCCTTCGTATATTGCTCTACCTACAATTACTCCAACTATACCATATTTTTCATAAGGCAAAAAACTATAGATATCTTCATTTTTCGAAATACCACCAGAAGCTATTACTGGAATTGAGACACTTTTTGCCAGTTCAAATGTAGCTATAATATTTGGCCCTGTCCTCATACCATCTTTACTTATATCGGTGTATATAATACCTTTTGCACCTCTATTCTGTAATTCAAAAGCTAAATCTTTAGCAGACCAATCAGTAGTATCTAACCAGCCCTTTATTGCTACTTTTCCATCTTTAGCATCTATACCTGCGATAATATCTGCTTTAACTACCTTACACATTTCTTCAAAATATACTGGGGTCTCACATGCCTTTGTCCCTACAATTATACGTTTTACACCTAAATTAACATAATAATTTGCTTTCTCAATATCCCTTATCCCACCACCTACTTCAACGGGTATTTTAATACTTTTGACAATTTTCTCAATAACTTTATAGTTTGTAGGTTCACCTTTTAAAGCACCATTTAAATCAACTATATGAATAAGTTCAGCGCCGTCCTGTTCAAAACTCATCGCCACTTCTTCAGGAAATTTAGAATAAACTGTAATTTCATCAAATTTACCCTGTTTTAACCTAACACACATTCCATCATATAAGTCTATAGCAGGTATAACTATCATTTACTTTCTTCCAGGAAAATTTTTTAGTACTTCTTTCAAACCCCAGTTTGCAAGTTCATCTGCAGTAAGCCATTTAATACCTCTTTTCATATACAACCCCAAATTAAAAAGGTTTTCTGAAAGGGCCTGCTGAGTTTCTTTATAGCTACCTTTCCATAATAATGAACCATCAATACCTGAATAGAGAAACAAATGAAATGATACAGATGCAGGTTTCATAGTACCATACTCTTTCCCTTCCCTTTCAACATACTTTGTAACATATCCCATAAGAACTGCATCTGCTTTAAATGTTTTTCCAAGTTTTATAATATCATCTTTATATCCCCTCTTTGCTTCTAAAAGTATTTTTCCATTATCTTCATACTGCAACTTTTCTAATACTTCTTCCCACGATACAACATCAAAACATCCAAAGGATTTTAGCTTCTCCTCAGTGAATGTTGAAAGTTTTTCTACACTACCTTCTTCAATTTTCCCCTCTTTTACAAGACCAAATGGTGCATTTGATGGAATATCAAAGGGCAAAACAACAATTCTTTTTATTACAGGAACAACAGGACAAAATTGCTTTTCTTCATGAGTATAGCTTTGCATACTTTTACATCCGAAAAGAAAAGCTAAACATAGAATAGGCAAAAAAAGTTTTTTCATGTTAAATTCCTTCCATAGGCTATATTTCCAAAATTTTCTAAGATTTTAAGTCCATACTTCTGGCTTTTTTCAGGATGGAATTGGCATGCAAAAAGTGTATCCTGCCAGTATATAGAAGATACAAAATTGATACCATAAAATGTATCAGTAGCAACGATATCATCTTGCGTTTCTACATAATAGGAATGAACAAAATAAAAATAGGTTTCTTCAGGAATATTCTTAAGAAAAGGCGTTTTCCCCTTTATTTTAGCTACATTCCATCCCATATGAGGTATTTTAAGCTTCTCTCCATTATATTCTAGCCCAATGGGAAACCTTTTTACCTTGCCTTGAAATATTTTCATACCGTCAACAGGACCAAACTCTTCACTCTGCTCAAAAAGAAGCTGTAGTCCAAGACATATACCAAGAAAAGGTTTTTTAAAAACTATATCTTTAATTACTTCTAATAGCCCAAGTTTTTTTAAATTTTCCATACAATCAGGAAATGCACCAACACCAGGCAAAATTACCCCTTTAGCTTTATATACTTTTTCCCTCTCCGATGTAATGACAGACTCAAAACCAACCTTTTTTAACGCATTATGGACGCTGTGTAAATTTCCCATCCCATAATCAATTATTGCAATCATATAACCCCTTTTGTTGAAGGGACTTCATATCTCGGCTCATTTTCTATAGCCATTGAAAAGGCCTTGGCAAATGCTTTAAAAACAGACTCTATACAATGGTGTAAATTTTTCCCATAAAGAAGATTTACATGTAATGTAAGTCCCATATGGTCTACAAACCCTTTAAAAAAAGACTCTACCAGCTCTGTATCAAAATCACCAACCTTTCCTTGTGGAAGGTTTACATTAAAAATTAAGTTTGGTCTGCCTGAAATGTCACAAACTACTTCTGCCAACGCTTCATCCATAGGTAACTTAAAAAAACCATATCTTTTGATTGATTTTATATCTCCCAAAGCCTTTTTAAAAGCTTCACCTAAAACAATCCCTACATCTTCAACAGTATGATGAAAATCAACATCTACATCACCCACAGCTTTTAATTCAATGTCGAAGAAACCATGCCTTGAAAAAAGTGTTAACATATGATCAAAAAAGGGTATCCCCGTGGAGATTGTTGAATTACCTATTCCATAAGGGTTAATTCTTACTATAATTTCAGTCTCTTTTGTAATCCTCTTTATCTCTACGGTATCCATAAACTACTCCTATAAAATAAGATATTGTATCACATTTTTTCATTTTATACTTCTTTTATTTTTTAAAGCATCTTTTTCGTTCATTGATTTATAAAGGTAAGAAGGTGGTGGATAAATTCTTCATTTTCTTTATCCTCTCCTATGGTTACTCTATAATAGTTAGGCATATTAAACGAATGTCTAAGGTCTTTAATTTTTATACCCTTTGAAAGCATATACTCATAAAGACCTTTTTTTTCAACCCTAAAGGTTAAAAAGTTTGCCTTGGAAGGGATGACAAAAATATTATTTTCTTTGAGTAGTTTATAGACCCTTTCCCTTTCAGAAATAATTTTGTCCACCCTTTTTTCAAAAAAATTTTCATACTTAAAGTAAAATTCTGCAACTTTCTGAGTGAAACTATTTATGTTATATGGAGACCTAACCATATTTAACTTAGAGATTATATCTTTATTACCAATCATATAACCAAGCCTAATACCTGCAAAGCCAACTTTTGAAAAGCTTCTCATAACAAGTAGATTTCTGTATTTATGCACTAGACCTACCAAAGTGTTTTTAGAATAATTAAAATAGGCTTCATCGGAAACTAATATTGTATTGCTATAAGAAAGCACCATTTCAACATATTCTTCAGGGAAAATACTACCTGTAGGATTATTTGGATTCCCTAAAAAAATAAGGTCTATACCTTTTTTCAATATATCTTCTAGATGTTCTTTATTTACAACATACCCAGGTTCTAGCAGCATATAAGGTATAAGCTCCATTTCAAAAATATTTCCCACTATTTTGTACATTGAAAATCCAGGTTCAGGAAAAGCTACTTTAGCACCTTTTTTTAAACACATATAAAGCATATATATAAACTCATCGGAACCATTCCCAAAAATTATCGATTCAGGAGATACACTATTTTTTTCTGATATGATTTGCCTCAAAGTTTTAACCTGGGAGTCAGGATACCTATTTACCTCAATTTTTGTTAGTTCCCTAAACAACTCTTCTTTCATCTCCGCTGGCATATCATAGGGACTCTCGTTTGCATCAAGCCTTATTGGAACAACCTTATCTTCAACAAAGTAGGGTTTAAAATGAGATAATGTTTCTTTAAACTTCATCTTTTAGCCTTTTTAACCTTAATTCTACAGATTCGCTATGTGCAAAAAGACCTTCTGCCTTTGCAAAATAAGAAACTTTTTCGCCTAATGCTTTTAAACCTTTATCTGTAAAGGAAATAATGCTTGTCCTTTTAACAAAATCTTCCACACTAAGTGGTGAAAAAAACCTTGCTGTTCCACCAGTAGGGAGTATATGATTAGGCCCTGCTATATAGTCTCCTATTGCCTCAGGAGTATTCTTACCTATAAAAACAGCTCCTGCATTTCTTATAAAAGGTATAAGTTCATAGGGGTTTTCTGTACATACTTCTAAATGTTCAGGCGCTATTTCATTAGCAATGTTTACTGCTTCTAAAAGGTCATTTGCAAGTATAATAGCAGAATTTTCAAGAGATTTTTTTATGATACTATATCTTTTTGTTTTTTTTGCCTCATTCACTAGTACTTTTTCAAGTTCAATACCTGCACTTCTTGAACAGGTAATTGCAATTGCAACTGCCTTTTCATCATGTTCTAATTGGGAAAGCATATCCAATGCTACATGCGACAAATTTGCTGTTTCGTCGAAAATAACAAGTACCTCACTTGGCCCTGCAACCATATCTATATCAACAACACCAAAAAGTAGTTTTTTTGCAGTGGCTACATAGATATTACCAGGACCAATAATTTTATCAACCTTAGGCAATATTTTTGTACCAAAGGAAAATCCAGCGATAGCATGAGCACCACCCAAAACATATACCGACGAAACACCAGCTTTTTTTGCAGCATAAAGAACCGATGGAGCTATATTCCCACCTTTAGCAGGTGTTGTAAGTATAATTTCTTTTACACCGGCAACCTTTGCAGGTATTACTCCCATCAATACAGAAGATGGATATATTGCCTTCCCTCCTGGTGCATAAACTAAAACTCTTTCTAAGGGTGTTACTTTTGTCCCAAGCAAATTACCATATTCATCATGGTAAAACCATGAATTAATAGCAATCTTTCTATAGTATTTTTCTAACCTATCTGCTGTAATATCAATAACCTCTTTTAATGTTGGTTCAATACGTTTTATCCCCTCTTCCCAAGCTTCTTTAGATAATTTAAACTCTTTAGGGGTTATATTAATACCATCAAACTTTTTAGTATATTCGATGATCGCTTTATCGCCATCTTTATTCACATTATTAATAATTTCCCTCACTACGTTTTCTTCCTCAGCACCAAACCCTAATCTTGAACGCATTTTTAAGAGAAACTTGTTTATATCACCTTTCTTTTCTTTAAAAATATTAGTTGCCATTTACAACTTCCCTTAAAGTATTGATAATCTTTATAGCTTGCTCAAAATTTGTTTTAAAAAAGTTTCTGTTTGCTATTAGATAGCTCGATATATCACAAATCTTCTCCACTTCTTCAAGTCCATTTTTCCTCAATGTCTCTCCACTTGATACTATATCAACAATCACATCACTAATACCCATAAGTGGTGCTAATTCAACTGACCCTTCAAGTTTTATTATATCAGCATTTATGCCTTTATTTCCAAAAAAGGTTTTTGCAATATTGGTAAATTTAGTTCCAACCTTAATTCTATTTCTTTCTTGATAGGCTTTACTTTTCGGTTTTGCAACAGATATTCTACATTTACCTATATTCATATCCAAAAGCATAAGTACATCACTTTTTCTTTCCATAAGCACATCCTTTCCAACAACACCAAAATCTGCAGATCCTCTTTCAACATATACAGGTACATCAAAAGGTTTTAACAGCATCACTATAAAACCTAAATCTTTAAACTCAAATTTTAGCTTCCTTTCGTCATCTAAAAGGGAGATAAAATTATAACCCGCTTTTTTAAAGATATACAATGTCTCTTTTAAAATTCTGCCCTTGGAAAAAGCCAGTGTTACCATACTAATTTGTACCTTTAACTCTTTTTATCTTAGCCCCCAACTTTGATAACTTCTTTTCAATCTTTTCATATCCCCTATCTAGATGGTAAATTCTTTGAACTTCCGTCTCACCTTCAGCCATTAAACCAGCAATTACAAGTGCGGCACCAGCTCTTAAATCTGAAACCATTACAGGAGCTCCAGTTAAATATTCAACACCTTTAACTATGGCATTCCTATCTTTTATAGTAATATCTGCCCCCATTCTTTTTAACTCACTTACATGAATAAACCTATTTTCAAATATGGTTTCCCTTATTACAGAAAGTCCCTTTGCCGTTGTCATCAAAGCCATAAATTGAGCTTGTAAATCGGTTGGAAATCCAGGATAGGGCATAGTTGTTATATCTACACTTCTTATATCCCTTTTACCTATAACTCTCACACTATTCTCAAACTTTTCAATTTGCACTCCTGCTTCTTTTAATTTTAATTCTAGTGCTTCTAAATGTTCAGGTATACAATTCTCCACAAGAACATTGCCACATGTTGCTGCAGCTGCAATTATAAAGGTACCTGCCTCTATCCTATCTGGAATTACTTTATGCACCGCCCCTTTAAGACCTTCTTTACCTTGCACCCTAATAACAGAAGTACCTTCACCATCTATATCAGCACCCATTTTTCTTAAAAAATTAACTAAATCAACTATTTCAGGTTCCTTCGCTGCATTTTCTATCACAGTCTCGCCTTTAGCACAAACCGCAGCCATTATCATATTTTCTGTCCCTGTAACTGTTGGTATATCACAATAAATTCTTGCACCCTTTAACTTTTTTGCTTTTACTTCAACATAACCATGAGACTGGCTTATTTCAGCGCCCATTTTTTTAAGAGCTTCTAAATGTAAATTTATCGGTCTATCACCAATAGCACACCCTCCAGGCAAAGATATTCTCGCCCTTTTTATTCTTGCAACAAGTGGTCCAAGTACAAGAACAGAAGCTCTCATTGTCTTAACAAGCTCATAAGGGGCTTCATGACTAGTTAATTTTTCAGCCTTTATATGAAACAAACCTTTTTTATCCTTCTCCACATAAGCTCCAAGTGAAATTAGAAGCTTTTGCATTGTTTCTATATCTTTAAGATCAGGTATCCCCTCAAGAATACATTCCTCTTCTGTAAGAAGACAGGCTGCCATCAACGGCAGCGCTGAATTTTTTGCACCACTTATAGTAACTTCACCAGTTAATCTGTAACCACCTTTAATTACTAATTTATCCACATACAACACCTCATTATGAATTTATAAAATGGTATCATGTTTTTTTCATATTAACAACAGTTAAGCTTTTAGGATAAAAATTTTCGGAAAAGAAATTTAGTTTTTAATATTAAAAAATGAAAAAAATTTTGTTAAAAATTAAAAAATTCCTCTTGACAAAAAAATGCATATAGAATAGTCATTGTGGATAAGTAATTGAAATAACTATAGTTTTTTACAAAAAATACCCTGATTTTTACAAGATTTTAACAAGTTAAATAACACTTAGTGGTCAATAAGTTAAACATTTTTTTCTAACAACAAAAATATCTTGAATAATATTTTGCATATATATAAAATTTCTCTAATGATAGCTCTGGATTTTAAAACATTCCAATTGCAAGATACATTAAAAGAAACAATACCAACGGATGAAAAAGTCAAGAAATTGACAAAAATTTTACTCCAATTACATACAAATTATGAAATTCTAAAGCATTTCAATAACACCCTTGATTTAGAAGATTTCATGATGCATGCTTTAATAACGGTAAACAAATTATTAGAGATTGACCAATTGTTACTTTTTTTAAAAGAGAAAGATTCATTAAAATTAATTTCCATGGTTTCAGAGAATACTATTACTACAGATATAACGTTAGAGAGTAGCTCCAACCCAATTATATGGGATATATTGAAACAGCAAAAAGCTTATGTAATAAACAATCTTAAAGGCATAAGAAAAAAATTTTATGGTCCTTCTTTAAAAATAGACAAAAATATAAAAAGTATTCTTGTTTTACCCCTATTCGATAGATACAAAAACCCTATCGGTATGCTTTCTGCTCACAGTAAAAATATAAATAACTTTAATGAATCATCTATACCCTTTTATTCTGAACTAGCTTTTGAAACTTCCAAAACATTAGAAAGGTCAAAACAGTTTACAATTTTAAAAGAACTTTCCTTTATAGATGAACTTACAGGCTTATATAATAGAAGGTTTTTAAATACAGTACTTGAGAAAGAAATTAAAAAAATTGAAAGATATGGTGGTTTTTTCTCCTTTGTTATAGCTGATATGAATAATTTTAAAAAAATTAACGATCAATACGGCCATTTAAAAGGTGATGAAGTACTAATAAAAGTAGCAGAAATAATGAAAAAACGATTAAGAAGTAGTGACATACCTGCAAGGTATGGTGGTGATGAATTTGCAATCATACTATTCGAAACAAAAGAAGAAAACGCTATTAAAGTCATGGAAGATATCAATCATAAACTTAGAAACTTAGATTTAGGTATAGACATAAACATTTCTCTATCTTACGGTATCTCAACTTTTCCTGAAAAAGCAAAGGATCTAAAAACACTTATAGAATCTGCTGATAACAATCTATATATCAAAAAAAATTCTCAACATTTTGACAAATAGCTTTTTTTAGTATCAAATTTATATCAGAAAAATTATATCGGAGGTGTTTTATGATTGAAATAATAAAAAAGGTTATTTTTGCGGGAATAGGTGCATTTGCTTTAACAGAAGAAAAGGCAAAAGAAATTATTAATGAACTTGTTAAACAAGGTGAAATCACTACAGGCGATGCAGAAAAACTCATTAAAGACATTAAACAAAAATTTACTGAAGCAGGAAAATCAACGGAAGATAAATTTTTGACAAAATTAAAGGAATACTTACATATAACTGAATTAGAAAAAAGGATTGCAAAACTAGAAAAAGAAATCGAAATAATAAAGACAGAAGGTTATAAAAATTATTGACAAAAAATTATTTTTAAATTAGAATTATTCTAAATATGAAGAATCTTGCAAAAATGCTTTATAAGAAAGGTTTTAAGGCAACACCACAAAGATTAGAGATAATAAATTATCTTATGAATACAAAATCTCATCCTTCAGCGGAAGAGGTATATAAATACTTGAAAGAAAAGTTCCCAACTGTTTCTTTTGCTACTGTTTATAATACTCTTGAAACATTAAAAAAGAGTGGAGATTTAAAGGAACTTTCTATAGACCCTGATCGTAAACGTTTTGATATGGATTTATCACCACATGACCATTTTTATTGTAAAAAATGCAAAAAGGTAATAGACATCTACGAGAATAAGTTCAATAAAAAGGATATACCATATGCAATAGAAGATAACATAATTGAGGAAGTTTCACTTTTTTATATTGGAATATGTAAAAATTGCCAAAAAATTTAAAAAGGAGGAGAAGACATGACCAAGACAGAGAAAAACTTAAAAGATGCATTCGCTGGTGAATCACAGGCAAACAGAAAGTATTTAGCCTTTGCAAAAAAGGCAGAAGAAGAAGGTTACATTTCAATTGCAAAACTTTTTAGAGCCGCTGCTGAAGCTGAAACTATTCATGCTCACAACCATTTAAGAGAACTTGGAGGCATAAAATCTACAAAAGAAAACCTTCTTGAAGCAATAAACGGTGAAACATATGAGTTCCAAAATATGTATCCTCAAATGATTGAAGATGCGAAAAAGGAAGGTAATAATAGCGCTTTAAGAATTTTTAATTATGCAAATGAGGTTGAAAAGGTTCACGCCCAACTTTTCAAAAAAGCACTTGAAAATATTGATAAAAAAGAAAACGTTGATTACTATGTCTGCCCTGTTTGTGGAAATACCTTTGAAAATGAAGCACCAGACAAATGTCCAATTTGTAATGCATTAAAGAAATTTTTTATAAAAATTTGAAAAAAAGGAGGTAAAAATGGCTGAAAAACATCAAATTTATAAGTGTGAAATCTGCGGTAATATTGTTGAAGTATTGCATGCTGGTGCAGGCTCACTTGTATGCTGTGGACAACCAATGAAATTAATGGTAGAAAATACAACAGACGCATCGAAAGAGAAACATGTCCCTGTTTATGAGAAGAACGGAAATATAGTAAAGGTAAAAATTGGCTCTGTACCACACCCAATGGAAGAAAAACACTACATCGAATGGATTCAAGTAATAACTGAAAAAGGCTCTTATAGACAGTTTTTAAAGCCAGGCGATGCTCCAGAAGCTACCTTTGAGATATCTGAAAATATTGAAAAAGTTAGGGAATATTGTAACTTACATTTCTTATGGTCAACAAAATAAGGAGGCTTTTATATGTGTGGCATAGGTCAAGCTTGCATTAGTGTAGGGCAACAAGTCCCAAATTTTGAGTTGGAAATCTATGACCCTCAGAAAAAAGATTTTGGTAAAATTTCCCTTGAAGATATCAAATCAAAAAGACAATGGTTAATTCTTTTCTTTTATCCAGCTGATTTTACTTTTGTTTGTCCAACAGAACTTGATGATTTAGCAAAAATATATGACGAACTGAAATCCCTTGGATGCGAAGTAGTATCAGTAAGTACAGATACTAAATTTAGCCATTTAGCTTGGCATAGAGAAGAGTTACTACTTAAAGATGTAAGATATCCCATGGGTGCAGATCCTACAGGTAAAATATCTCGTTTATTTGGTGTTTATGACGAAAATACAGGTCTTGCTTTAAGAGGTACTTTTATTATTAGTCCTGAGGGCAAATTAATCGCTTCTGAGGTTAACTTTTACAATGTGGGTAGAAACTCTGAAGAATTACTAAGAAAAATGAAGGCCAATATATACCTATCAACACATCCTGATGAAGCCTGCCCTGCAAAATGGACAACAGGACAAAAAACTTTGAAACCTTCTGCAGATATAGTTGGCAAAGTATATGAGGCACTAAGATAACTTATAAGGAAGGCGTCAGGCAAATACTGACGCCTTCCTTATTTATATATAAACTCTCTTATATTTCTTTTTAAAACATCTTCAAGCTTGTAATATTTAGCATTCATTTTTTTTGCAAGATCTTTTGCGTATGGGTAGGAAATCCATGTTGGGTCAGTATCAACTACAAAGGTTTTTACATCCATTTCTGCAATCTTTTCAGCAAAAAAAACAGCCTCATCAAAGGGATCACTATTCGTCATAGATATGTTTGCTTTACCATCTGTGAAAAAAATAATTACTTTTTCATTTTCTTTAAACTTTTTGCTTTCCCTTTCAACCTCTTCTATAGCTTTTTTTAAAGCCATTGATAATGGTGTTTTTCCTCCTGTTTTTATATCTTTCAATTTCCTTTTTGCAACAGCAACACTTCTCGTTAATGGCAATATAACATTTGCCTGAGTACCTCTAAAAGTAATCATCCCAACCCTTTCTCTATTTACATAGGCATCTTTCAAAAGATTAAAAACAATGCCCTTTGTTTTACTCATTAGCTCTTCAACCCCCATTGAACCTGATGCATCAACTACAAAAAGAATTGAAGTTCCCTTTTTACCTACAAACCGTTTTGCCATAAGTTCATCTTTATTGATTTTCAAAGGAAGACCATTAAAGTTATGCTGAACTGTTTTTTTAATAGTAGCTAACAAATCAATTCTATCAGATTGAGAAATATATTTTTTTGTTCCTCTTTTCCTGCCCCGTTCTTTTTCATGATTTTTTGAAATAATTGAGAAGGTAGTTTTTAAAGAAGCTATATGTGAATCTTTCCCACCTTTTATATCTTCTAATTCAGAACTTTGCCGAACAAATTTTTTTTTTCTTGTAAATCAACTATTACTTTTTCAGAATTATGTTTTTCCTCATATTCCTTAACAACTTTATCCAAATGTTCCTTAAGTTCCAATAAAGAACGTTCCTCATCAAGAGGATCTTTCTTCAATCTATGAGAGAAAACGAAATATGAAACATCTTTAAAATCTGAAGGTTGTAAAAAATCCCTTCCTTTTAATGAAGCATAGGCTTTACCTGTTTTTAGCAATATTGTATCTGCTCTATGTCCTGCAACATCTGCAATAATACACATTTTACTAATTAAATCAAAATGCCATTCCTCTTCTTTTATTTTTTTAAGTATCTTTCTCGCCTTAAGTATCAGTCGAGTTATTTTTTTATCTTCTTCTACCCACTTTTTTATAAAAACACTAGGATTCTTTTCAAAATCAATCCTTCTTTTTATAATTTCCTTTCTAATTGATACATCCTTTACAGTTTCTACCTCCACACATAAACCAAACCTATCAAGCAACTGAGGTCGTAATTCGCCTTCTTCTGGGTTCATAGTACCTATTAAAATAAACTTACTTGGATGAGAAAATGATATCCCTTCCCTCTCTACAAAATTAACACCCATAGCTGAGACATCAAGCAATTCATCTACAAGATGGTCTTCAAGAAGGTTTACTTCATCAATATAAAGTATGCCTCTATTTGCGTGAGCAAGAAGGCCTGGTTCAAAACACTTTTTACCTTCTTTAAGAACTTTCTCAATATTTATTGTCCCCAATAACCTGTCTTCAGTTATCCCAAGAGGAACATTAACTAATGGCACTGGTATGAACTCTATATTTAACTTTTTAGATATCTCATATTTTTCTCTGCAATTATCACACATTTCAACCATGTTATAGGGATTACAGTTAAAAGGACAACCAGAAACAACTTCAATAGGAGGTAGTAAAGATGCAATTGCTCTTACTGCTGTTGATTTAGCGGTACCTTTTTCACCTTTTATAAGAATTCCACCAATAGAAGGATCAATAACATTAAGTAAAATGGCCAGTTTCATTTTTTCCTGGCCAACTATTGCGGAAAAAGGGAAAATTTGATTTTGAATGGTTTTCATATAATGTAAGTGCCGAAGGCGGGACTCGAACCCGCACGGTTCATCACCACTACCCCCTCAAGATAGCGTGTCTGCCAATTCCACCACTTCGGCATTATTATTTTATTTAAACTCCGCTTTAAATAGCGGAACATTTAAAACAATATGATTCTCTACCTTTTCAACAACAGGTTCAGGGATATTAAAAGCATATTTACCATCTTTGTATTCTACAAAACTTTTTGTTTCATGCAACCCATAAGCCACACCCAATAACGTCCCTATCAAAACACCACCGCCAATTTTAGAACCTGCATCATTGTCATCAATAGCAACAAGAGCTACTCCCACAAGACCACCTATAGCAGCACCATAAAGGCCATCGGTAAAAATTATTTCACCGTTATTAACTCTTCTACCAAAATCTCTTGCAAAAATATTGGGCACATTTGCAAACAAAAAAACCATCAACAAGAATAATGCTAAGATTTTTCTACTCATAATTTTATTAATTTATAAAATATCCCCTTTACTGTCAAGCTTTTTATAATTCTTTGTTATTACTAATGTCAATGTCACATTTAATTCCCGTTTTAAAATGTCACATTTTTTTGTTTATAAAGCTTTCTACAATCTTTTTTGAAGAATACTTTACAAATGTGATACTTTATTTGTGACATTTTAAAATAGTAACAACACTTTTTCAAAGGGGGAAACAGTGTTCCCCTCTTTGGAAAAGAGGGGGGAGGGGAGATTTTCGGAAAGGTTTTTCGAGGGAATTTCAATCTAACATAAAATCCCCCTTGCCCCCTTTAAGAAAGGGGGAAATTATAAAATCTCCCTCAATCCCCATTTTTCAAAGAGGAAGGAAATTGTTTTTCCCCACCTCCCTTAAAATGCAGGAAGGATACCATATCAATGTGACATTTTAAATTAGTAATTTTGTGTGACATTTTAAAATAGTAACAACACCTAACAATTTAATAAGTTGACTTTACTGACTTGGATATATAAAATAGTTTACGCTTGGGCGATTAACTCAGAGGGAGAGTGCTACCTTCACACGGTAGAAGTCACTGGTTCGAATCCAGTATCGCCCATTTTTTATATTCACTTCACAAACAATCTGTGTTAAAATCTTGATTTATATGAGAAAATTCTTAACCATTGTTATTTTTTTTGTTTCTTTTGGGACACTATACGCCCAGAAATATTCAATACTTGTAACAAACGTAATTTTTAATGATGCACCCAAGGACGAAAAAACAAAACTTACTTTTATTATCCGAAACGAAATCTCTTCAATCCCATTTTTCTCATTGGTTAGTAGGAATGCCCAATTAACATTGAACAATCTAAATAATAATGGGAAAAAAATTTTCATTAATAGAAATATGTTAATCGAAATGGTTTCTGATATCTTATATAAAAACGATATTGATTTTGGACTTGTTACAGACATTGTAAAAAATGAAAAATTAAACGTTACTCTTACACTAATAGATGCCACAGGACCAATCTTTGAAGAATCCTTCTCAATTTCACACGATGAAAAAGCCTTCGAAGATGCTGTTAGATCTGCACTTGTAAAGATTCTATCAACCGTATCTTTTCCTGTAAATGAAAAGGATAACCCCTATGAATATGATGAAATGGTTTTTATACCAGCAGGTCCAGCCATTATTGGCAGTTTTAATGGCGACCCCATTGAAGCCCCCCAAAGAACAGTATATGTTGCGTCTTTTTATATTGATAAATATGAAGTTACAAACCTTCAATACAAACAATTTATAGATGCTACAGGTAGAAAACCACCAGAAAATGTAGTTAATCCTGATTATACTATATGGAAAAATGGTACTTTCCCAGAAGAACTTGCAAATCATCCAGTGGTAAATGTTACATGGTATGATGCAAAAGCCTATTGTGAATGGAGAGGGAAACGATTGCCCACCGCAGTTGAGTGGGAAAAAGCAGCGCGAGGCCCTTATGGTAACATATACCCCTGGGGTAATGAATATTTCGAAGGTTTTGCGAACCTTTATCAAAAAGGTGAAAGTTATGTTAATAGAAGAACCGTCCCTGTAGGAACTTATGATATGTCTAAAAGTTATTATGGAGTGTATGATCTTGCAGGTAATGTCTGGGAGTGGGTAGATGATACTTATATAACACCTGACAAAAAAACATCAAAAAAGTTAGCTAAAGGTGGTGGATGGGGTTATAACGGAAATAGATATACCGCAAGAGCTTCTTATAGTCTAATATTGGATCCTAATTATACAAGCAATTGTCTTGGCTTTAGATGTGCAAAATAAATAAGGGGAGCTTTTAGCTCCCCTTATTTTTATTAATATTCAGGCATTGAGGGCATTCCAGCGCCAGCTTTTTTATCCTCAGGTTTCTCTGTTATCATGCACTCTGTTGTGATCAACAGCGCTGCTACAGATGCGGCGTTTTGTAAAGCAGAACGAGTAACTTTTGTAGGATCAATGATACCTGCTTTCATTAAGTCCTCAAACTGCTCAGTTGCAGCATTGAAACCAAAGGCACCTTCACCTTCTTTGATTTTTTCAACCACAATAGAACCATCAATACCAGCATTCTCAGCAATCTGTTTTGCAGGTTCTACAATAGCTTTTTTCACTATCTCAACACCAAATTGTTGTTCACCTTCTAATTTTAGTTTTTCAAGAGCCTTGAGTGTTCTTATTAATGCAACGCCACCACCAGGAACAATACCTTCTTCCACTGCTGCTCTTGTAGCATGAAGTGCATCTTCAACACGTGCCTTTTTCTCTTTAAGCTCTGTTTCAGTTGCAGCTCCAACTCTTATAACCGCAACTCCACCAACTAATTTAGCAAGTCTTTCCTGTAATTTTTCTCTATCATAATCAGAGGTTGTCTCTTCAATCTGTTTACGAATCTGTTTTACTCTTGCTTCGATATCTTCTTTTTTACCAGCACCATCAATAATTGTGGTATTATCTTTATCAACAACTATCTTCTTTGCTCTACCCAAATCTTTTAATGTGGCATTTTCAAGTTTGAAACCTAATTCTTCGGAAAGTACCCTTCCACCTGTAAGAATTGCAATATCCTCTAACATTGCTTTTCTTCTATCACCAAAACCAGGTGCTTTAACTGCTACGCACTGTAATGTACCTCTTAGTTTGTTAACAACAAGTGTAGCTAATGCTTCACCTTCAACTTCTTCAGCAATTACAAGGAATGGTTTACCTGCTTTTGCAATCTGTTCTAGAATAGGAAGAAGGTCTTTCATGGAGCTAATCTTTTTATCATGAATCAAAACATAAGCATCTTCAAGGACACACTCCATTCTATCTGGATCTGTTACAAAATATGGAGAAAGATAACCACGATCAAACTGCATACCTTCAACAACTTCCATTGTAGTTTCCATACCCTTTGCTTCTTCAACAGTAATAACCCCCTCTTTACCTACCTTTTCCATAGCTTCTGCAATAATCTTACCAATCTCAGGATCATTATTTGCAGAAATAGTTCCAACTTGGGCAATCTCTTTTGGGTCTTTTGTGGGTTTGCTCATTTTCTTAAGCTCTTCAACACAAACTTCCACTGCCTTCTCAATACCTTTTTTCAATTCCATTGGGTTGTGTCCCGCTGCAACAAGTTTTGCACCTTCACGAACGATAGCCTGTGCAAGTATAGTTGCTGTTGTAGTACCATCACCAGCAACATCTGAAGTTTTACTTGCTACTTCTCTTAAAAGCTGCGCACCCATATTTTCAAACTTATCTGATAGTTCAATCTCCTTAGCTACGGTAACACCATCTTTTGTTATTGTTGGTGCGCCAAAGGACTTGTCTATAACAACATTGCGTCCCTGTGGACCAAGTGTTACTTTAACTGCATCTGCAAGAATATTAATTCCTCTAATCATTGCTTCACGGGCTTCATACCCAAACTTTAACATTTTTGCTGCCATTTATCGTTCCTCCTTTCTGTTATTTTTTTGTTATAATGCCTAAAATATCTTCTTCTCTCATAATAAGATATTCTTCACCATCAATCTTAATCTCTGTCCCTGCATATTTACTAAAAATCACCCTGTCACCTTCTTTCACCTCAAGGGGGACCTTGCTTCCATTTTCGAGGATTCTTCCATGACCTACAGCAATAACTTCTCCCTCTTGTGGTTTTTCTTTAGCTGTGTCAGGGATTATAATCCCTCCTTTTGTTTTTTCTTCTTCCTGCACTCTTTTTACAAGCACTTTGTCATACAATGGTCTTACTTTCATAGCACCTCACTCCTTTCCAAGATTTTTTTTAGCACTTTCGTGCTTTGAGTGCTAATAAATTAAACATTAATTTTTTTATTGTCAAGGGGATAAACAAAAAAATTTTATTTTTTTTCTTTTTTCTCAAAAACCTTGCTTATTAATTGACCATCTACAAGGATAGTAATAATATCCTCTCCTATTTTTACATGCTCAATAGTCCTAATAACTCTATTGTCGCTATCTAAGGTAATGCTGTAGCCTCTTGACAGTACTTTTAAAGGGCTTATAGCTTCAAGTGTTTTAGTTATACTTAAAAATGACGTATTTTTCGTTTTTATGTTGTTCCTTATGCGATTTTTTAGTTCACTCCAAAATCTTATAAGCATCTCTTTTTTGATCGCTAATCTTTTTTGTGGAGAAAGCAAGTGTATTCTTTTTTCAACAATAGCAATTTTTTGTCTCAAGCGATTAAATTTACTAGCAATTGATTTTTCAAGCATAGCCTGTAAAAAAGAAACCTTTTCTCTGATCTGGTTAATTTTTAGATAAGGCATCCTTAAGCTTCTTTTTTCCATTTCAATCTTTTTCTTCAAAAGGGCTATTTTTTTTAAAATATGACCTTTTATCCTGACAAAATGATTGAATATCTTTTCATCTAACTCTTCTTTTTTCATAACAACTAGTTCAGCAGCAGCAGAAGGGGTTGATGCTCTTAAATCTGCTGTAAAATCTGCTATTGTAAAATCCGTTTCATGACCAATTGCAGATATAATGGGTATATGGGAGTGAAAGATTGCATTTGCAACAACTTCTTCATTAAAAGCAAATAAATCTTCAAAACTACCACCGCCCCTTGCAAGAATTATTACATCAAGGAAATTACCAAAATGTTTATTTGCAAAGCTTATCGCTTCAGCTATTTCAAAGGCAGCCCCTTCTCCCTGTACTTTTACAGGAAAGATTATGATATGCAAACTGTAAAACCTTCTTCTTAAAATGTTTAACATATCTCTTATAACCGCGCCTTTGGGAGAAGTAATTATACCAATCTTTTTAGGCAAAAGTGGTATCGCTTTTTTCCTTGCAGGATCAAAATAACCTTTTTCTTCAAGTTTTTTCTTAAGCTCTTCAAACCTAATTTTAAGAATGCCAATCCCAAGAGGTTCAATATAGTTTGCTACTAACTGGTATTCTCCTCTTGTTTCGTATATTGTTAATTTCCCTCTTATAATTACCTTCATACCATCTTTTGGCATGAATTTGAGAGAGTTCATATAACTTCTAAAAAATACAACCCTGATTTGACTTTCTTCATCTTTTAATGTAAAGAAAAAATTATTACTATAATTTTTAAAGTTAGAAATTTCACCTTCTACCCAAATTTCTGGAAAGGCTTCTTCGAGGATGTTTTTTATTATACTGTTAAGTTCTGAAACGCTAAAAACATGGAGCTTATCCATACTTATAAATAAAAAAACCCTGTCCACCTCAATGGACAGGGTTTGTTAGTCCCGTTAAAAAAGCTTAGCTCTTTTTAACATTGGTAGCTTGAGGTCCTTTTGGACCTTCAGTGATTTCAAAAGAAACACTGTCTCCCTCTTTTAGGGTTTTGAAACCTTCTGACTGAATGGCTGAATAATGCACAAACACATCGGGGCCATTCTCCTGAGAAATGAAGCCAAAACCCTTCTTCTCATTGAACCACTTTACTTTTCCTACTGCCATACTACTGTTCCTCCTTTTACTTCGCGGAAAACCGCATGTTACGCATTCAGTATAGACCTCTTAAAACCCCCTGTCAATAAAAATAATTTTTTCTATAAAAAATTTTTTTTCAAATAATGTGCAAACCATAAATATTTTTTAATTTGCATAAATACGTATATTCAGTAAAAATAATATTATGAAAGCAAAAGATATAATTTCTTACACCTTGTTGTTAATCTTTTCTGCATTTCTTATTGCTGGCATCAATCTAAACGAATACCTTGCGATTTTAGAAAAAGCAGTAAAAATTTGCTTAAGTTGTGTAGGTATCGGATGATCAGTTTTTTTAGGCGCTTTATACAAACAACAATTTCCTTTATTAATAACTCCTATTTTGGTTTTTTATTTACAGGGAAAATATATCAAGGACAATTAAAAGCTATCTGCGCACCTGGCCTTAATTGTTATTCCTGTCCCGCATCCATATGGGCTTGCCCCATAGGTTCACTTCAAACAATTCTTGCTTCAATTAGAATTTCTCTACAAAATTTAAAATTTCATATTGGTTTATATGTAATAGGCTTTTTAGGCACACTTGGTATGATTGCAGGTAGATTCCCTTGTGGATGGTTATGTCCCTTTGGATTTTTACAAGAACTAATTCATAAATTTCCATCTAAAAAATTTAACATCCCAAACTGGACACAATATGGTAAATATATATCTCTAGGACTTTTTGTTATTATCTTACCCATTGTTATTGTTGATGAATTTGGCTATGGCGGTACATGGTTTTGTAAACTTATTTGTCCAGCAGGAACATTAGAAGCAGGAATTCCGATGTTAATATTAGACCCTTCCTTAAGAAGGTTAGTAGGTTTTCTCTATTACAACAAACTTACTATTCTCTTTATTTTAATTTTTTCTATGATTTTTATTAGAAGGCCTTTTTGCAGAACTATTTGCCCCCTTGGTGGTTTTTACTCCTTTTTTAATAAAATAAGTATTATACGTATGAGACATGATAACAATAAATGTGTTAAATGCAACCAGTGTTTTAGAGATTGTCCAATGCATTTAAAGTTTTATGAAGGTGCGAACCAACTAAATTGTATAAGATGTTTTAAATGCTATGATAAATCTTGTAAATTCGGTGCCATCTCAATTGAAATAATAGGAAAAGAAAATAAATTAGTCTATAAGGAGAACAAAATATGAAAAAGTATTGCATCTTTCTTATAGTAATGCTTGCTTTCCTTTCTTGTGGGAAAGAACAACAACTTCAACAAAAACCGTCAGGTACTTATAAACAACTAACCCTTGTAGATTACAATAACCTCATGGCATCTAACAAAGGTAAAGTTGTTATTGTCAATTTTTTTGCAACATGGTGTCCACCATGCAGAAAAGAAGTGCCAGAGCTAATTAAATTAGCTAAAGCTTACGATGGTAAGAACCTTCAAATTATAGGAATAAGTGTCGATGAAAATGGAGAAGAAGCTGTAATCCCATTCGCACAGCAAGTTGGTTTTAATTACCCAGTATATTTAACTACACCTGAACTTAATAAGACTTTTAATATCGATGCAGTACCGCAAATTTTTCTATATAGCAAAGATGGTTCACTTATAACAAATTTAAAAGGATATGTTGACACAAAAGAATTAATGCCTATTATTGACAAGCTATTATAAAAAAGGAGGGGATGTCCCCTCCTTTTTTTTAAATCTTTTCAATATTTGCCATAAATGCTTTTGACTCAGGTATAGCAGTATTAGCATCACCAACGGTAGGAGTAAGTAGATTTGCAGAATCACCCGCTCCCTTAGGTGTTAGCCAACCAAAGCACCAAGGTAGGCCTATAACATGAATTTTTTGTTCACCAAGCTGATAACTTGGAATCCTCTTACTAACTATAGCAATACCTTCTACCTCACCTCTTATAGTTACAACTTTTACCCTATCTCCTGACTTTATCTTCTTAATATTTGCAAGTTCAGAACCTATTTCTACAAAAAGCTGGGGTTGTAGCTCTAATAGGTGTTTAATCCTTCTTGTCATGACCCCAGTCTGCCAGTGTTCTGTAACTCGATAAGTTGTACATACATAAGGATACCTTGGGTCACATGTAGCAAATACATCCTTTGTCGATTTAGACTCAAATAAAGCAGCTACAGGATTAATTCTTTGTTTTGACAAAAGATTTTTTTCTACAGGACATTCTAATGGTTCATAATGTTCTGGGAAGGGACCATCATTAAGTCCAGGTCCAAAAATATAGGCCATACCTTCTGTTTTCATTATAAATGGATATTTACCATTCTTTTCATCAGACATAGGTGGCCATGGCCCATCGGGTACATCGCCAACCCATTTACTACCATCCCACCTAATTACCGATCTTTCAGGATCAAATGGTTCTCCATCTAAATCAACAGAAGCCCTATTATAAAGTATTCTTCTATTTACTGGCCAACACCAAGCATAGTTGGAATATAATCCTAATCCTGTGGGGTCATCTAACCCTTTTCTAGCCATGTTATTACCTTTGTCGTTATAACTCTGACAATAGAGCCAGTTACCACAAGCAGTCGAACCATCTGCCTGTAATAATGCAAAGCCAGATACTTGTGTTCCCTTCTTATACGTTGTGACCGTTTTCTTTGCTTTATCTTCAATATCCTTATCTTTTGTCCAGTAACCATTTATTTCTTTAGCAACAAGATGTATATCTACTTTGTCTTTTCCATAATTCCAATTGAGATGTAATATAGGATTGGGAAAAGCACCTTTCTCCTTTTTGTATAATTCCCTAATTTTGAGAAATAATTCATTAATAATTTCCGCATCAGGTTTACACTCACCATAGGGTTCCACTGCTTTTGTCTTCCACTGAGCCCATCTACCACTGTTTGTAATAGACCCTTCTTTTTCACAAAAAACAGCAGCGGGTAACAAAAATACTTCAGTTTTTATCTCTTTTGGATTCATACCAGGACCGCGCCAGAACGATGCTGTCTCATTATCAAAAAGATTTACAGCAACCATCCAATCAAGATTTGCAAGAGCTTTCCTAACTTTCCCAGCATTTGCACTACCACATGCAGGATTCTGTCCCCAAGCAAAAAAACCTTTTATCTCGCCTTTCGCCATTGCATCAAAAAGATATAGCCAGCTATAGTTCTTGCCCTTGTCAATTTTTGGCAGATAATGGAAACAATAATCATTCTTTTCTGTTGCATAATCACCATACATTGCCTTAAGGAAACTAATAAAATATTTTGGATAGTTCTGCCACCAGTTGGCACTCATGGGATCGTTATATTTGGGTGTATTTTTTTCAAGATATGTTGTCAAATCATTAAACTCTGAAGTCACTACCTTCAAATAACCAGGATAGATATGGAAAAGAAGTGCATGGTCAGTTGAGCCTTGAACGTTTGATTCACCTCTTAAAGCTGCAATACCACCACCAGCTATACCAACATTACCAAGGAGCAGCTGAACAATAGCCATTGCTCTTATGTACTGAGTTCCTACAGTGTGTTGTGTTGCTCCCATAGCATAAGCTATAACACCAGCTCTATCGGGTCTTCCTGTTGAAGCATAAATTTTATAGAACTTTAAAAGTTTATCCTTTGGTATACCACTAATCTTACTAACCATATCAGGGGTATATCTACTATAATGTTTCTTTAAAAGCTGAAAAACACAATTAGGATGTTGCATCGTCATGTCTTTCAATACTTTTCCTGATTCATCTTTCTGAAAAGACCATGTTGATTTATCATATTTTCTCGTTTTAGGATCAAATCCAGAAAAGAGTCCATCAAGCTCATCAGGCATTTTAAAATCAGGATTTACAAGAAAAGTTGCATTTGTATAGTTTTTGACATATTCTTCAAAATAAAGGTTATTTTCAATTATGTAATTAATCAAACCACCATATACAGCTATATCAGTACCAGGTCTTATTGGCAAATACATGTCAGCTACAGCCGCTGTCCTTGTAAATCTAGGATCAACAACGATTAAAATTGCTCCTCTCTTTTCTCTTGCTTCCATCACCCATTTCATTCCTACTGGATGGTTTTCAGCCATATTTGAACCCATTACAAGTATGACATCTGCATTTTTAAAGTCTATCCAATGGTTTGTCATTGCGCCTCTACCAAACGACTCTCCCAGAGCCGCTACAGTAGAAGAATGTCAGATGCGCGCCTGGTGTTCAATATAAACCAGGCCCAAACTCCTTATGAATTTTTGAAATAGATAACATTCTTCGTTATCCATTGCTGCTGAACCAACAGAAGCAATCTTAGTTACTCTATTTACAACTACACCATCTTTATTTTTATATTCAAAATATTTATCTCTTGTAGCTTTTACCCTTTTTGCAATTTCTGTTAAAGCCTTATCCCAACTAATCTCTTCCCATTTATCGCTTCCAGGCGCACGATAGAGTGGTTTTTTAAGTCTTTCTTCATTATTTACAAGAAACTTTAAAGCACTACCTTTTGAGCAAAGAGAACCGTTGTTTATAGGGCTATCAGGATTGCCTTCGATATTAATAACTTTACCATTTTCAGTATGAATAATAAGACCACATCCAACAGCACAGTAACAACAAACAGAATAATTTTCCTTTGCATTGGCTATTTTCAACTTCCCACTATAAGCATAAGCTTTATTTCCGGTACTTAAATTTAATCCTGAGACAGCAACTGAGGTCCCTATAAGCTTAAGGAAACCTCTTCTCGATAAACCGCTCATATTACCTCCTTATGAAGTAAAATTTATTCCTATCATTGAAACTGTATTCTTTTTAAACCCTTCTTTATATGCCCATTCATCTATCGATAATGTTTCCATATCAAGTCGATAGGGTGAGCTATTGTCTGGCTCTAAAACAAAAGTTTTTAAATAACCTTTACAATTCATACAATACTCAATGCGCACATTTCTGTTATTTATTTCGAACATTGAGTAATAACCAGATTCTTTGTCACAAAAAGGACACACAACTCTTCTAAACCTCCATTTCATAGCACAAAAACTGCATTGTAAAAATCTCCTACCTTCACTATCTATATAACCTAAACCTGGTTTTTGACCACATAAAGGGCAATATGCTTTAAGCCATTTTTCATTATCAAAACATTTTCTAAACCTTTTTGATAACAAGTGCGCGATTGCCTTTCCTTCAAAAAATTCAACTATCTCATCCTTTTTGTCGTGATTCTTAAAAAACTCTTCTACAGTTTCTTCTAACGCTTTTTTACAATGGGAAGGCATTTCTTTTAAATGGTCTATTTCTACCTCTTCTAACAATGGTTTCTCATAACTAAAGCTTGAAAAATTTATACCCAAATCCATCTGCTCCAACTCTTTCTCAACTTTTTCAAAGGCTAATAAAAAACTAAAAATATCTAAATTCATCTAATCTGCCCCGCAAAAATTATTGCATATCTTAAGAAGAAAGCCCCAACCAAAACAAGTACAGGTGATAACATAGTTACTTTTCCACTTACATTAATGAGAAGAGGAATCAATGCACCTAAAATTATTCCAAGACCTATAAATAAAAAGCCATATAAACCTGTAAAAATTGTTTTCACTTCAACAAATTCAACATAACCAATAGTTAAAGCAAGAATGAAAAATAATATTACCGTTAACTCAATAATCAAGCACATATTATCAAGTATTTTTCCTCTTTTGAGAAAATCTTCATTATCTTTGTTCAACAACATCAGCAAACAAACTCCACATGAAACACCTGAGGTTAAAAACAAAGCCCCTAAAAAGGGAGTTGATGACCATAATGGCATTGTTGTTTCTGAAAGCAAAACACCTGTATAAGCTGAAAGAAATATTGACAGAGCTGTTCCTACAAGGATAAAAGCCTTATAAGATAAAAATCTCAAAAAGAAATCTCCTAATGCTTTAAGTCTACCTTTTGAATTTATACACACAGTAATGAAAGCATTTAAACCAAAAAAGAAAAGCCCCCAGCTACCCATTGACATAGGAGAAAAGAATTTATAAGCAAACATCATATGTATAAATCTTGCAGGTCTTTCTAAGTCCAAGATTAAAAAGAAAACAGCTATTAAAAGCAAAACAAAGGCGTAAAAATAACCTTTTTTTATTTTTTCATTGATATCTTTGTTGAAAAACTCATACATGGCTGTAGTAAAATAAATACCTCCAGCCATTCCTGCTAAAAAAAGGTATAAAACAACGAGTAATCCCCAATTAACGTGCATCTTTATCCTCCTTTTTGAAGCTTACATAAGCTCCAATGGTAATAATCATTGCTGCAATTAAACTAACAAAGGAATTACTAAAAACATTTACAAAGTTTATTGCGGGTGGAGTTTTTGGCTTTTCAGGTAATCCATAAACCTCCGGTGAATCAGGTAACAAATAAATAACTCCAAGACCACCAAGTATATTTTCACCATATATAGCAAATTTTTTATTTCCTCTTTCTGCAAGTATTGCTGCTCTTTCTTTAGCAACAGTAAGCACATAATCCCTGCTACCAAAAACTATTGCACCTGTAGGGCATGCCTTAGCACATGCAGGTGGAAGACCATTGGATATTCTATCAACACAAAAAGTACATTTAGATGAAACCTTTTTCTCTTCATCTGTATGTGGTATATGAAAGGGACATGCCTGAAGGCAGTATTTACATCCTGTACAAATCTTTTCATCAATATAAACAGCTCCATTTTTGGTTCTTTTAATCGCGTTAGCAGGGCAAACAGCCATACAACCTGCATCTCCACAATGATTACACTGGTAACTTAAAAAACTCCACTTTACTGTATCTCCCTCCTCCTTTTCAACAAACTTAACTCTTTTCCACGTGTTTCCTGACAAGCTAAAAGGATTTTCATAACTCCCCAAATTCTTTGTCTCTTCTGGCTTTCTATCATTCCATTGTTTGCATGCCACTTGACAGCTTCGACATCCTGTACATCTTGTAACATCATTTAACATTCCAAATCTCATAAACCCTCCAAAATAAAACAGAGTTTTATTTTTTTATATAACAAAAATTCAAAAGTGTCAAATAAAAAATAAAAATTAATTTGATTCTCTAAACTAAGATTTGATATAGCCCTTCTTAAGAAGGGCTTATGGAATTTTTAATTACCTGAAATCACGCCAACTCTTATTTCAAGATGGGTACTAAAGAAACCTTCTTCTATAAAGACATTACAAGTTCTATCATTTTTAACAAAATTCATGTTTATTGTGTTACGATAAGTCAATGTATTTACTAACCTCCATTTTTCACCTATGAGATTGTTTTTTATAGCTTCAGCAAGGGAAAAACTATCTACATTACCTTTATATTTTAAAATGCCCACTTTAATCCCTTTGGCTTCAAAAAGGAAGGTATTGCCTTTATCAAGCTTCATCAAAGATGGCACTGGTATATCTTCGATATCCCTTACTGGCATGTCAATTTTAGCATCCTTCGTCTCCTGAACTTGCACAAGTTCCTTCTGGTCTTTAACATTTTTTGATTCTTGAGAAAATAAGTTTAAAGGCATTGAAAATACTAAGAATGTTAACAAAATAGCAATTTTTTTCATACTTAAGCCTCCTTTAGAAAAATGGATTAAAATATTTTTCGTTTTTAATTGTTGAAGATGGCCCATGACCTGGGTATATTTCAGTATCTTCTGGCATAGTAAAAAGCTTTTCTTTTATTGATTTAATTAAGGTATCATAATCGCCACCAGGAAAATCTGTTCTTCCTATACCTCCTGCAAATAGGGTATCTCCCGTAATAACTTTATTACCAATCTTTAAACAAATACCGCCAGGACTATGTCCAGGTATATGAATCACCTCAATATTTATGTTCCCAAGTTTAATAACATCTCCATCTTTTAAATACCCATCAGGTTCAGGTGACTTATCAACATAAAACCCCCATAAGGAAGCGCTTGTATCCATCCTATCGAGAATGGGCTTTTCCTTCTCATGAATTAAAAGTTGTGCACCTGTTAATTCTTTAAGCTTTTTATTCCCACCACTGTGGTCAAAATGGCAGTGTGTATTTATTATGTACTTTACCTTTATTCCTTCTTTTTCAATAAATTTATAAATTTCTTCAACATAATCACCAGGATCAACTACTATGCCTTCCTTTGTTTCATTATCAGCAACTAAATAACAATTAACTTCAAGGGGACCTACAACAAACTTTTTAAAAATCATATAATCACTCTCCCATCAAAAATTTTCTACCACTTTCTAAAAGTTCCTGAACCTTCTTTTCATCTTCCGCCTCAGCATAAATCCTTATAACAGGCTCTGTTCCTGACTCTCTAAACAATAACCAGCTGTCATTTTCAAGATAAATCTTTACACCATCAATCTCTTTTGTATCAATAACCTTCAATCCAGCAAAGGAAGATGGTATGTGCATAAGCTTGTCTTTAAAGGTTTTCTTAATTTCAGGAGTAATAAGATAATTTTTCCTTAACGAATAAAGAGGCCCTACTTCATCAAAAATTTCATTAATCATAGCATAAACAGAGATGCCCCTTTTTGCAACAGCCTCGATAACGAGAAGACAGGCAAGAATACCATCCTTTTCAGGTACATGATTGATTATTGACAATCCAGCGCTTTCTTCTCCGCCGAGTACTATTTTCCTGTTGCTTAAAAGCTCACCTAAATACTTAAAACCCACAGGTGTTTCATAAACAGTATAACCGTATTTCCTTGCAATCCTATCAAGTAAATGAGTTGTAGCATAGGACCTACCTATACCACCACTAATACCCCTGTACTTAATTAGATAATGGTAAAGCACTGCAAGGACAAGATTGGGATTGACAAACTTTCCACCTTTATCAACTATCCCAAACCTATCTGCATCACCATCTGTAGCAACACCTAAATGGATTTTCTTATCTTCCTTCATCCAATTTATAACTTCCTGTAAATTACTCTCCATTGGATCTGGCGGTCTACCTCCAAAATAGGGGTCTCTAAAATCATGAATTACCTTACATTTTAGCCCCTCATCTTCAAGTATGGTGTCTATATAGTCCCTTGCAGTACCAAACATTGGATCAATGATAATTTTTAGCTGGGATTGAGAAATAACTTTAAAATCAATGATATCTTTAAGCTTATTTAGGTATTCACTTTTTGGGTCGAAAACAATTACCTTACCTTCTTTTAAAATATTCTCAAAGGAAAGTTCTTCTTTAAAGCTTATCTGCCCCCATAACTCATTCGCTCTTTTTTCAATCCATGCTGTTGTATCAGGAAGTGCTGGACCACCCCATGATGGTGAAAATTTAATACCATTATATTCTGGTGGGTTATGACTTGCCGTAAAATTTATAGCACCTGCTGTGCCTTTGTTTAAAATTTCAAAAGAAATAACAGGTGTTGGTGTCTCACGGTTTGTAAGAAAAGATTTAATATTATTTGCAGAAAGTATTTTCACCGCTTCCTTTGCATACCATTCACCCATAAATCTACTATCATAACCAACAATAAGCCCCTTATCATTTATACCTTCTTTTTTAACATAATCTGCTATTGCCTGTATAACTATCCTTACCTTCTCTAAGGTAAACTCTTCACCTATAATCCCTCTCCACCCAGATGTGCCAAACTTGATAATACCCATACCCCCCTCCTTTCACTTTGCTACTTCACTTACAAGTGAACTTACAAACTCTAAATATTCTTGAGCTTTCTTTTTTTCCAAACTTTCTGAAAAAACTGTAAAATAAGCTTTATCCTGCGATGGAAGTGCTAAATACCATCCTTCTTTCTCATAAACCTTAATTCCATCTATTAGCTCTACATCTTTATCGGAAGTTTTTTCTACAAGATGTCTCATAACAGTACCCTTCTTTTCCCATGAACAGGGAATATTTGCAGTCAATAGATAGGTTTTAGGTATATGCCTCAAAACATCATGTAGAGAGAGTTCAAGCATTGATAGCATCTCTAAAATCTTTACAATACTAAACATTCCATCAAAGGCAGGTAAAAACTCGGTAAAGATATATCCACCATAATTCTCACCCACAAAACCAACATCATACATCATTGCTGTTTCCATAAGAGCCCTGCTTGTTGTTTTTGTCCTTATGACCTGCACACCTTTCTTTTCAGCTAGCATTTCTATAATCATAGATGCATTTACAGGCACTGCAATCCTTTTTGGGTAGAAGGTATCGAGAAAAAGCTTTGTAACTACACAAAGAGCTATAGCGCCATCATATATTTCACCTTTATGGTCAATGATATAGATTTTTTCTGCCCCTGCATCAAGGTAAAAGCCAATGTCTGATTTTAACGAAATTACAATATTACTTAGCTGGTTTATAGCATTATTAAATTCTTCGGCTGTTTTTGTAAGCTTTGTACTATCCAAATTCCCATTCAAAGCGATCACTTCACAATCCATTTTTCCTATTAAGTTATGGAAAAGAGAAGCAGAACTACCATGCGAAAAATCAATGACAATCTTAAAACGCCTTTTTTTAATCTTGTCAACATTGATTTTGTTTAAAAAACCTTCTACATACTTTTCAATTGCATGGGTAGGAAAGGTTATCTCACCTGTTTCATTAATAGTGACTCTTCTAAAGTCTTCACCGAAAAAAAACCTTTCCACTGTTTTTTCTTTTGATGAGTGAATATCAATGCCCTTTTCTTCATAAAACTTCATATCTATAAATTCAGGATCAAAGGGAGAGCGCCTTATATGTACACCACCCGCCTCATTACCCTGACTGGCAAGGTATCTGACAACTGGAATTGGCACAACCCCATAATCATGTACATGAACACCTGTTGATAAAACTCCTGTCATAAACGCCCTGTTAATCATTCTCGAAGCTGGATGATGGTCACGAGATGTTGCAATTATTGAGCCTTTTTTAAATGTTGCTCCATAGGCAGCACCTAATTTTGCTGCAAATTCTGGAGTTATCTCAAAATTGGCTATACCATTTACACCATAGGGACCAAATATAGATTTAGACCATTTCTCACCCCATACAAGGCTTGATGCAAGAGTTGCACCATCTTCGACAACCTTTAATGGCCAAACTTTTACGCCAGCCTTCAATGTTGCATTTTTCCCTATTACACATTTATCAGAAACTACAACCCCTTCAGCAAGATGAGCACCTTCATTTATAATGGACTCTCGCCCGATAATACACTCTTGAAGGTTTGAGTTTCTGCCAATATATGTTTTGTCCCAGATAACAGTGTTATAAATCTTCGCACCATCTCCTATAACACAGTTGTTACCAATAACGGAGTTTTTAATTTTTACATTTTTGCCTACTTTTGTGTTTTTTCCTATAACAATAGAACCTTCAATATTTACAGTATAATCAATTTCTGTTTGTTCACCTATGTAAACACCTTCTCTAACTTTATTACCAGGAATATCTACATGAACTTTTCCTTCTAAAACATCTTGATGTGCTAGTCTATACTCTGTTAGGTTCCCCACATCTTTCCAATAGCCCTCCATAAGTGCACCATAGAGATTTATTTTTCTCTTCATTAGTAAAGGAAAAAGGTCTTTGCTAAAGTCAAACTCTTTATTTGAGGGGATATATTTCAGAATTTCCTTTTCAAGAATATAAATACCTGTATTAATGGTATCACTAAATACTTCACCCCACGTTGGTTTTTCAAAAAACTTTGTGATTTTATTATCACTATCAAATATCACTATCCCAAAGGGAAGAGGGTTTTCAACCCTTGTAAGTAATATTGTAGCTTTTGATTTTTTCTCTTTATGAAATTCAACTGCCTTTTTTAAGTCAAAATCAGTTAAGACATCTCCAGAAATCACAATGAAAGTATCGTCTATAAAATCTTCTGCTAATTTAACAGCACCTGCTGTACCATAATCTTCTTGAGGTAGTATATACTCAATGTTGACACCAAAACCTTTACCATCTTTAAAATATTCCTGAATTATCTCAGCCTGGTAAAACAAAAGCACGACAATATCCGCTATACCATGCTTCTTCAAAAGATTTACAATATGTTCCATCATTGGTCTATTTAATAGTGGTACCATAGGTTTGGGTATATTTTGTGTTATAGGCCTTAACCTTGTACCAAACCCTCCTGCCATTAAGACAGCCTTCATAATACCTCCAAACATTTAATGATTAGAAAATCAGTATTCATTAACGATAAGTTCCTCGACTGGCTTTCTTCCTGGAGATTTTGGAGTGTGCATAGGATATCCAAGTGCAATGATAGCAACAAGCTCTTTTTTACCATCAACTTTAAGTAGTTCCCTTACTTTATCTTTGTTTTTTAAAATTTCCCCTAACCATACTGCACCAAGCCCAAGTGAAGAAATAAAAAGTAGCATATTCTCAATACAAGCACCGATTGCCATCAAATCCTTATCTCTGTCATAGGAGTGTTCGTAGTCAAGAAAAACTGTTATCAAAACCTTTGCAGACTTTACTATATTACCATAAACCGTTAACTTAGAGATTTCGTCTTTTATTGACTCATTTTTTACTATTGAAAAACGCCACGGCTGGTTATTATGGCCAGAAGGGGCATAGCTCCCTGCTTCTATAATCTTAAGGACCAAATCTTTGGGAACATCCTTGGTATTATCAAAACGCCTTATGCTTCTCCTTTTTCTAATTAACTCAAAAATCTCCTTTGCAATTTCCATGATTTGAAATGTAACAAAAAAAAATGAAAAAGTAAAGAGCTAAGCAAAAAAGGTAATTTGACAAATAAAAATTATATGGTATTTTTTTATAAAAAAATAAAGAGAGGGCTATGAATATGAAAAGGTTTTTTGTTATCACTATTTTTTTATTACTTTCTTTTAATCTAAATGCTACTGAAATTGAGCTTCCAAAAAATTTAAGCCCTCAAACAAAACAATGTATTGGTTGCCACAAGCTATATACGCCAGGCATAGTGTATGACTGGCTAAATAGCAGACATTCAAAAATAACACCTGCAGAGGCAATGAAAAAGCCCGAGATTGAAAGACGCATCAGTGCAAAGACAGTCCCTGACAACCTTTCTGAAATTGTTGTTGGATGCTTTGAGTGTCATAGCAGGAATGGAGAAAAACATGAAGATAACTTTTCTCACTTCGGTAATAAAATCAACGTAGTGGTATCCCCACCTGACTGTGCAACCTGCCACCCCGAAGAGGTAAAACAGTTCATGGGTTCAAAAAAGTATCATGCCATAAAAAATATCATGCAAAACCCTGTATATCATGGCTTAGTAAGCACAACTACTGGTGTTATCAATTATGAAAAGGGCGAGCTAATCCAGAAAAGCCCTTCAGAGAAAACACTTCATGAAGCATGTTTAGGCTGTCACGGCACTGAAGTTAAGGTTAAGGGCTTTAAAAAAATCAAATCCCTCTCCAGCGGGCTTGAAATCACTGTGCCTGACCTTGCAAACTGGCCCAATCAGGGGGTGGGCAGAAAAAATCCTGATGGGAGTTTTGGAGCATGTACCGCCTGCCATTCAAGACACCATTTTTCCATTGAGGTTGCCCGTAAACCCTATACCTGTGCACAGTGCCATTTAGAGCCCGATGTCCCTGCTTACAACGTTTATAAAGAAAGTAAACACGGAAATATCTTTGAGTCAGTTGGAGAACATGTTTGGAATTTTGAATCTGTACCCTGGAGACTAGGAAAAGATTTTACCGCTCCTACCTGTGCCACCTGCCATAACAGTTTGCTTGTAAGAGATGACGGAAAGGTAATAGCAGAACGCACCCATGACTTTGGGGCACGTCTATGGGTTAGGTTGTTTGGTTTGATTTATACCCATCCCCAGCCAAAATCGGGTGATACCACAATTATTAAAAATGCCGATGGCTTACCTTTGCCTGTCACATTCACAGGCAAGTTAGCTGAAGAATATCTTATAACACAGTCCGAAGCAGAAAATAGAAAAAATATTATGAAAAATGTATGTTCTGCCTGTCATAATACTGACTGGATAAACGGCCACTTTGCTAAGCTGGACAACACAATAAAAGAAACAGATGAGATGACAAAAACAGCAACGCTAATACTTGTAGATGCATGGAACAAAAAGGTAGCAGATAACAAAAACCCCTTCGATGAACCAATTGAGAGAAAATGGGTTCAACAGTGGCTCTTTTACGGCAACTCCATTAGATATGCATCAGCAATGAGTGGTGCACCTGACTACACAAGCTTTAAATATGGCTGGTGGGAGCTTACAAAAAATTTACAGGAGATGAAGGCATACATAGATAAAAAACACAATGAAGACAAAAAATAGAGGCATACTTATTGAAGACCCGAACTTAAGAAACCGTTATGCGGTAGCAGATGCATATGAAAACTGGTATGATTTAACCGACAACGAGGTTTTAGAGATACTTAACAAAGCAACAAAAACAAACTAAAAGGAGGTTATGTTTATGGGTAAAAAATTTATCTTCACCCTTTTAGCAGTCTCATTCATTTCAACTGTTTACGCAGCAGACATTGAAAAGGGCAAGGCACTTTTTAATGACCCTAAATTTGCGGGTGGAACTTCTGGTAAATCCTGTAACACCTGCCATCCCAATGGAAAAGGGCTTGAAAATGCAGGGACAAAAAAGAAGTTTGGCATCATGGGACAGAAACAAAATAGCTTAGAAGAAGCTGTTAATTTTTGCATTGTAAACGCCAACAAAGGTAAGGCAATTGATGTAAAAAGTGAAGACATGAAAAATATCGTTGCTTATATTAAATCCTTAGGCAAAAAATAATAACAAAGGGGCTAAAAGCCCCTTTTTTCAAGATTATGAGCGAAAAAAAGATTATTATAAGCTCGATAAATTTTAGAAAGGACAGACTCCCACCAGGACAGAGGTGGATTGAAAAGCCTATTTTATACGACATATCACCTAACACAGATTTTGATATGAGTAGCTATAATTTTAAGGTCTATGGAGAAGTTGAGGTTGAAAAAATATTTACTTACGAAGAGTTAATATCCCTTCCTCAGGTAGAGCTTATAGCAGATTTCCATTGTGTTACACACTGGAGTGTAAAAGATATTCACTGGGAAGGTGTACAGACAAAGGAAATTCTAAATATGGTAAAGCCAAAGTCGCCTTATCTTCTCGTCCATTCGCTGGAAGGCTACACAACAAACCTGCCTGTAGAATACCTTTATGAAGACGATGTTATACTTGCTTTCAAGATAAATGGAGAAATTTTACCAAAAAGACAGGGCTATCCAGTAAGATTAGTAGTACCAAAGCTTTATGCCTGGAAGAGTGCAAAATACGTATCAGCCTTCGAATTTACAAAAGAAAACATCGCTGGCTATTGGGAACAAAGGGGCTACCATATGCATGGCGACCCATGGAAAAATGAAAGGTATGGATAGTTACATAGCTTGAATTTTTATCAATTCACTAATATCTAACTTTATAAAGCCAAGTTTTTTACTTAACTTTTTCTACAGGATAATCAGTATCAAGCCATGCCTTTATTCCGCCTGGGTGACGGTAAACTTTATATCCTAACTTAACTGCCCACATTGCACCATTATGACTTCTTGTACAGTTTGTAAAGTCAAAACTATAGTTTTTTCTTTATTCTGTTCCTATAGCTTTTGATAAGTTCTTACTTTTTCTTTTCATCAAGACTGCTCATTTCAGGGATAGGAAACTCTACATTGACAGCTCCTGGAATATGATTTTTCTTATAGCTTGCTTCATAAGGCATTGTATCTACAATAATCATATCTTTTTTTATGGTCTATCCATTCTTTTAGTTTAGTTCCGCTGTACTAACTACTTTGTATCCACCTCTCATAACTTCACTGTAAAAATTAACAGCTATCTTTTTTGTATCAAGCTCTTTAATTTCAAAGGCATAGGCAAAATTAATTAAAATAAAAATTTGACTAAATCTATCACTTCTCATAATAAACCTCTTTTGAAAAATTTCATTAAAAACCAAAAGTCGATGAAATTATTTGAAAAATAGTTAATTTCTATTAAAAATGCTTTTTATATAGAAAAAATCTTGAATACCACTACAAATTTTAGAAAAGTTTTGACCCATAACAATACTATTAGATTTACTTTTTTTACAACAACTATCGCATCTAACCCTTTTAGAATTTTGATTTGTGATTTTACTTTTTAAGATAAACTAAAAATTCTTGGTTACCTTTTTTACCTGTTATAGGAGAAGGGATATACCCTATAATCTTAAATGATAATGATGACGCAAATTCTAAAATCTTCTCCACAGCCTTTAATTGCAGTTCTTTATCCTTAACAATGCCACCTTTACCTACCTCTTTTGGTGTTAACTCAAATTGTGGCTTAATTAAAGCTACAACCTCTGCTTCCTTTTTTAAAAACTCAATTACTTTAGACAGAACTTTAGTAAGTGAAATAAAGGATACATCAATTACAGCTATATCAATCTCTTCAGGTATTTTGTCTTTGCTTAAAAATCTTATATTTGTCTTTTCTATATTTACTACCCTATCATCATTTCTTAACTTAACATCTAAAATTCCATATCCCACATCAATTGCATAAACTTTTTTCGCTCCATGTTTCAAAAGGCAATCAGTGAAACCACCTGTTGACGCACCTACATCCATTGCAATTTTATTTTCCAAAGAAATTTGAAAATGCTTTATAGCTGATTCTAATTTTAGGCCACCTCTGCTAACATAGGGCAGGCTCTCTTTGATTTCCACATTTGCATCAATAGGGACTTTTTCTCCAGGCTTTACAACCTCTTTACCATTACATATAACACTACCAGCCAATATCAATGCTTGAGCTTTACATCTTGATTCAACAAGCCCTTTTAAAAAAATTAGCTCATCGATACGGATTTTTTCTTTTACCATGATTCATCTAACATGATTTTAGACACCCTTCAATCTTAAGAGCCAACTTATTAGCTGTTAAACCATAAATATCTCTAAGATGCGTTACAGTACCATGTTCTATAAACTTATCAGGTAAACCTATAATCTTGATTGGTCTAAAAATATTTAATTCTGACATAAGTTCAAGTATTGCAGAGCCAAAACCACCTTTAATCGTATTTTCCTCAACAGTAATTACAATAGGATGTTTTAGAATAAGCTCTTTTATGTTGTCAACATCTAAAGGTTTTATAAACCTTGCGTTAAAAACTGTTATATAAATACCCTTTTCTCTTAAAATTTGTGCAGCCTTCATTGCCTCATTAACAGCACTACCTATTGCTAAAACCACTGCCCGATCCCCTTCACATAATGTTATACCTTTCCCAATCTCAATATAATCCACATCAAATCCTTCTTTCGCTTTTTCTGCAGGACCTCTTGGATATCTAATAGCCGCAGGGACATTCCATTTAATTGTAGATTTAATCAGTGCCTCAAGCTCTTTATCATTTGACGGGGCTGAAACTACCAAATTAGGTATAATCCTCAAATAACTTATATCAAAAAGTCCATGATGGGTTGGACCATCCTCGCCCACAATACCTGCTCTATCAATCGCAAAAATAATTGGTAAATTTTGAAGGCAAACATCGTGGATTATCATATCGAAACTTCTTTGTAAAAAGGTAGAATATATTGCTACATATGGTCTAAAACCTTCCACTGCCAAGCCAGCAGCAAATGTAACAGCATGTTGTTCAGCTATTCCTACATCAAAAAATCTATCGGGAAAGTTGGAAGCAAAAAGTTTTAAGCCCGTACCTGACCTCATAGCAGCTGTTATTGCAACTATTCGCTCATCCTTCTTAGCCATTTCTGTTAAAGTTTCTCCAAAAACATCGGTATAACTTTTTTCTTGAATCTTCTCTACTCTACCCATCTCTTTATTAAAAGGTGGCACACCATGAAAAAATTCTGGTTCTTCTTCAGCAGGTTTGTAGCCTTTCCCTTTCTTTGTATATACATGTAAAAGAATTGGACCATCCCACTGCTTTAAGTTATTTAATGTTTCTATCAAAGCTTTAAGGTCGTGTCCATCAACGGGACCGATATATCTAAAACCCAATTCTTCAAAGATTATACCAGGTGTAATAATGCCTTTAGAAAACTCCTCTATTCTTTTAGCAATACGCAGAAGGGTATTACCAACCCTTGGTATTGAAGTAAGCATTTTCTCTATTTTCTGTCTCAATTGTATATAAAATTCACCAGTGAGTATCCTAGAAAGATATGAAGATAGTGCACCAACATTTTCTGAAATCGACATCTCATTATCATTCAAAACAACTATCATGTTTTTATTAAGATGTCCTGCATTATTTATTCCTTCAAGGGCAAGCCCTGCTGTAAGTGACCCATCACCTATAATTGCTACTACATTATACTTTTTTTTCTTTAAATCCCTTGCACAGGCAATTCCAAGGGAAGATGAAATTGATGTTGAGCTATGCCCTGTAGACAAAACATCATAGACACTCTCTTCTCTTTTCGGAAACCCCGAAATCCCACCATAAGAACGAAGTGTTTTAAATGCATCCTTACGTTCAGTTAAAATCTTATGAGCATAGGCCTGATGACCAACATCCCAAATAATCTTATCTTCAGGTGCATTAAAAACATAATGTATTGCAACGGCTAACTCGACCGCACCTAAACTTGAAGCAAGATGACCACCGCTTTTAGAAACAGTATCTACAATAAGCGTTCTTATCTCGTCACATAATACATATAGCTCATCAATTGAAAGATTTTTTATATCGGCAGGAGAATTAACTCTTTCTAACACTGACATCAATGTTGCCTAATACTCAAATATATTGCAAAATCTCTTAAAAATTGAGCTTTTTTGCCATATGGTTCTAGATATTTAATTGCGGTATTAGTAAGGTTTTGTAAAATTTCTTTAGATTCTTTTAAACCAACAACAGAAGGATAAGTATTTTTCTTCTTTTCCGTATCAACACCAACCTTTTTGCCTAATTTACTAAATTCTCCTTCAACATCAAGAATATCATCCATTATTTGAAAAGCTAAACCTATATTCTCTCCATACTTTGTTAGGTTATCAAAATCCCTTTTTTTTACTTTAGAAAGGTGCAGCCCCACCCTTATAGATGCAAGTATTAGTGCACCTGTTTTATGGGTATGTATATATTCAAGTGTGGAAAAATTTATCTTTTTATTTTCACTCAAAATATCGACTACCTGTCCACCAACAACTCCATTTACACCACAACGAAAGGCAATTTCATTTATTGCAAGCATCGCTTTCCTTAAAGGTATCTTCTTATTAATGCTTTCTTCAGCCATTATATGAAAGGCTTCTGTTAGCATTGCATCACCTGCTAAAATCGCAATTGCTTCTCCAAATACCTTATGATTTGTAGGTTTACCTCTCCTAAAATCATCGTTATCCATTGCTGGTAAATCATCATGTATCAATGTATAAGTATGTATAGCCTCAATAGCAACAGCAAAAGGCAAAACCATATCTACAGGCGTATCAAAAAGCTCCGCCGTTGCAATCGTTAATATCGGTCTTATCCGCTTACCACTATCAACTATACTATATTTCATCGAATCACAAAGTTCCTTTGGGAATTTATACTGTGAAAAATAATGATTTATTGCATTGTCAATAAGCAATTTTTTTTCTGTAAGATAGGTAACAAAATTTTTACTCACCTTCATCAAACGATTCCTCAAAAGGCTCTAAATGGAACTTTTCTTCTGATTCCTTTATTAAGATTTCCACACGTCTTTCTGCTTCAGATAACTTTTGGTGTAGCTCTTTTACAAGCTTAACCCCCTCTTCAAATAGTGCTAAAGCTTCTTCGAGTGGTACTTCTTCATTCTCTAATTTTTTTGTTATTACTTCTAGTTTTTTAAGAGACGCTTCAAAACTTTTGCTTTCCTTCATGAAAGATAAGATAACAAAAAAAACTATAATTAAACAAGAAATTTTTTAAAGTTAATTATCCATTGAAACAAAATAAAAAACTCTAAACTCAATTTTTTTAAAAAAATTAATGCTTAATGCCTAACAAAATATAAAGGTAAGATTTTTCAAATTTACTATACTCTTTTTCAGATAATTTAACAACGAAAGTATTCTGTTCTTCATTATTTAAAATTTGTTTTTCCTTAGATTTTATAGGTATTTTTACGCCATCAACATCTTCAATATAAACAACATGAACTGGCATATTGTAATCTTTTGAATTAATCCTCAACACAAGCTCATAACCATCTTCAGTTTTGTTTACGCTTTCTAATAATATAAATCCCCCTTTGCTTTTGTTTTCCCAACTTGCATTGTAGGAAACAAGTACATCTATTTTTGGATTACCTAAATCATTGGTCTCTAATTGCAGTACCCTCTTTCCTTTGCCAACATTATCTGCCACAAAGGTCCCTCTTACCCTTTTACGTTCTAAAGGCATAATATCAACAGGTAAACTTAATAAAAACCCATCCTGAACTGGGCTTGTAACAGTTAAAACCATATTCCCCGCATTCATTATCTCAAATTCAAAATGATAGGGCATATTTGGGACTATATTACCAAGATTTATTGTTCTATCTTTTATTATTACTTCTGGATACATATTTGGATAATTATACCAGCTAACATTTATTGCTTTCTCCTTTATTTCTCCCCTCTCTTTATACACTACAATGACCTTTTCTTCAAAAGCCCCTTGTGGTGCACCAGAATCAAAAAGCAACTCGCCCTCAACAGACTCATTTGGTAACAATTCTTTTTTTTCAATTTTCAATGCAATACCGCAGGCATTAACAACGCCTAAAATCTCAATATTATCGTTTGAATCATTTTCAATAAAGACATAACGTTTCTTTGATGTATACTTCTGTACTCTTCCAAAATCAATATGCTCTGGACTTAAAATAAGCGCAAACAAAGAAGTTTTCAGTAAAACAACAAATAACAATGCCAAAAAAGATGCTTTAAAAAACTTCATCTTTTTTTATCCATTTGTTCTTTTTCTTTTTTAAAAAACTGGAACAATTCATCATTGCCTTCATGGCTATTGTAATACTCGTAGGCAACATTTATAATTTCCTTCAATCTATCCCTTAACTTTATATTCCAAGGTTCTTTTTCCAAACCGCTCATTATCATTACATAAGCTTGATAATACTCTCCCTTCTCTACTAAGTATTGCGCCCCCTCTAAACAAAGGTTTATCATTTTACTATCAAGCTCATAAGCTTTATTAAAGGCATAAAAAACATCATCATCTTTATAGTTTTTTAAACTAGCAAAAAAAAGCCTTTTATAAAAATAGGGATTATCTTTATGTTTATCTTCTATTAACTTTAATACATTGTAAGCATCATCGTACTGAGCAAAGTAAAGTAACGCTTGGTCTACATAATCAAGAGCTAGAAACTCCTTGGGGAAAATATTGCGCTGCCAATTTTTAAAAATCCTCTCAAAAGCATAGGAAAACTCTTGAACCCAATCAGGCAGATTTATATCAAGACTTTTTACCAAATAGATATTTTTTATATCCCAATCATAATCATTAAAACTCTGAAAAAGACTAACAATCATCTCCATTTTTGGAGTTTTTACTTCATTTTTGAAACTTCTAAAAAAATAATCTACATCAACAACAACAAAATCAATTTCAGTATCAACAGTCCCTATATTTTCTTTTAGCAGTATATAAACCTCTAAATTCTCAACCTTTAAACTTAATCCCTCCGCTGACAAACTCATTTCCTTTATCTTGAAGTATTTATTCAAATGCTCCACAAATACATTCACATCTTCTTTTTTAATGTTTTCAACAGGCAAAACCCAATACACAGTATCAATTTTATGCTTCTTAGAAAAAAGTATAGGTGTTATATAATCTCTGCTTGAAAAAATTACAACATTTTGTGCCTTATTAGGCACTATTTTCAAAACCCCTTCAAAGTCATTCAAACTTTTGAGTTTAATATCTTTTCTTTCTTTAGCAAAACAAACTTTAGAAGGGGCCAAAAAAATGAAAAACATTAAAATAGTTAAAATACCTTTCATTAAAAAAACCTGCACCTTATAATTGTCCATAAAACAACAAACCCATGTTTCCATTTTATTTTTTTACCTTCACTGTAAGTCCTACCATAATAGGATATTGGAACTTCAACAATCCTATACCCCTTCTTAAAAAAATGTGATGTAATTTCAGGGTCAAAGCCCCAACCATTAGATTTCAATATCAAATCTGAAACACATTCCTTCCTAAATACTTTATAACAAGTCTCCATATCCGAAAGGGTTGAATTGTATAGTATATTTGCGATTAATGTTAAAAATTTATTACCCACATAATGCCAAAAATAAAAAACACGGGTCACACCTTTAAACCTACTACCATATACAACATCAGCCTTCCCCTTTCTAATCGGAGATAGCAACTTTTCATATTCCTCAGGGTCATATTCTAAATCTGCGTCTTGAATAATTATCACATTACCCGTTACATATTTTAGTGCAGTCCTTATAGCTGCTCCCTTCCCTTGGTTTTTTTCATGAAAAAACACCTTTACTTTAGGATTTACAATTTTAGAAAGAAGCTCTCTTGTACCATCTGTAGAACCATCGTCAACTACAATAATTTCCCAAACATTTTGCTTTAAAACCTCGTCTAGTACATATAAAATGTTATTTACTTCGTTATATACTGGTACTAATACAGAAAGTTTTACTTTTTCGCTCATGTTAAGGTTTTTTATGAATATTTATGTATTCCTTAGATTTTACTTCGCCAATTTTGCTTTTAAGCCTCTCTTGATAAAACCTTTTTCCTTCTTCTGGTAACGGCTTGCCCTTTCTCAAATCAATATCTATGATTGTGCCATTATACACATCTAAATTCCTTATATTAACTTCAACAAAATTTTTACCATCCATAATAATATAAGGTGAGGAAGGATTTATAAAAAAGTTTACCTCTGCTGTTGCATAGGGCAAATATGCCGTAAAATTACCATCTCCATCGGCATAAACAGATGCTTCCCAAGTAAATGGTCTATCCCAATTTGTAATAAAATCAGCTTTTATATATACAAGCCTTCTTGGTTCTGTCTTACCATGAACACGAGCAGCTTTAACATATTCATAAATTTTATACTCCTTAACTTCATTTAAATGAAAGGGGAATATATCTGGACTTTCTGATTCAAAAATTAGGCGAAAATGCTTCATCGCAGGGCTTAATGCAGTTGCACTACCATCAAACTGCCATAAACTCGCAAGGGGAAGAGAAAAAAACTCTTCCTTAGGATAAGGTATAGATATATTAAAATGGCCTGACTGTCTAAACTCTATATACTTCTCCAAAAAGCCAGGTTTTAGATAGGAAGTAATAGGATTACTAAAAAAAGGGATAGGATTGCTAACTAATATGAACCTTGCATTATATTTATCAAAAATTGCTTGTAACTCACCTTCATTTTCCACACTCCAAATATATATTGCATCTTTGAAACCATCACCTCTCAACTGATGTCCAAAATTATTAACTATTGTAGGTTTCTCTGATATGAACTGAATATAATGTCCATGATCCCAGGGTGCAATAATAGAATACTCTGGCATTTTTGTAGGATTCCATACATAACTTGTAGGTGGTAGGTAGTTTTTCATCCATATGAGAGTTCTATATAAATCAATAGACATTGGCATCCCATCACCCTTCAAAATATCCTTTGCAATATAAAAATAGGGTGTTAATACAAGACAAATTAAAGTAAGCGAAACAAGAAAAGGTGATTTTTCCGAAAAAACAATTAATTTTGTCAAAAAACCTGTCTTTTCACCTTTAACAGACTCTTTCCAACTTAAAAACTCCCTAAAAAGACCATGCCCACTTTTAATCCTTTCAAAAACGCTATTGGCAAAAAGAGCTATACCAATTGCAAGAGCAGGGCTATAGGCATTATTCCATCTTTTTTGATAATAACCTAACGCTCCAATCCCAATGCCCCATACAACGTAAAAAACCTCAAACAACATCCCCTCATATCTTTTTGCCATCAACATTTTAACAACAGTCTTAATACCATAGTAAAAGGGTAGTAAATATGATAAAAAATATATCCAGTTTAGCATTACTTCAAAGTTAAAAGAAAGCATAGACACTAAATCAAAGGTTTTTTGAAACTCATTTATAGAAGCATGCCAAGGATCTGTTTTTAACAAAAACTTAATGCCTTTAACCAAGTTTTCCTTAAAAGGCGGGATAACAATAGCAATAATAATGAACAGTAAAAACAAAAACAGAGCATTTCTCAACAAAATTTTTAATAAAGAGCTTTTTTTGATTATATAACTAATTATAAAAACGATTAGACCTAAAAAAATAAGGTATAAAGGCTGAAAGTAAGAGAAAAAACCAAAATCCCACAAAGTTTGATCAGTACTTCTTGGTATTATAAATCTTACAAAAGCAACAATAGCTGAAGCTAAAACAAAAATATACCCAATAATATGAGACAACTTTACAACAACCTCTTTTTCATAAAACAAAATTAGTGTTAAAATAACAATATAACCACAAAAAAGCGTATAAAAAACAACTTGACCTTGCCAGACTAACAAACCTAAAGCTATATATAAACCTGAAAGTAAAGCAGATTTTTTATAATGCTCACCCTTCAAAGCATTTTGAACAGCCACTAAACCATAATAAAAGAACCACAAACAGAAAAACGTTTCAGCTACATGATGATCCCCCGATGCAACATGGGAGTATCCTAACATGCCTGGCATAGCAATAGCAAAAAATGCAGCAAATAGGGCAATTCTATCATTATTCCAAATAAGTTTTACAATTTTATATGTAGGGATAACACACAAAGCAGACAAAATAGGTGGAAGTAGTGCTATAATTATCCCCACAACTTGTTGAGTTGGTTTTCCTAATGTGATTATATTTGAAAAAACCGCTATAAACCAATCATAAAGTGGTGGCCAAGGACATTCAGCACCATAGGGATATGCCATATAATAGTCTAAAGTGGGCATTTTAGGAAAATTCAAAGCCCAAATCATAGCTCTCCTAAAGTGGTAGAAAGCATCGGGCTGTATAAAAGCAAACTCTTGCCCAAAACCAGCAATTGACCTTTTCCAAGGCAAAAGCCTAATCAAAAAAGCAGAAACAGTAAAAAACCAAAGGAGAAATTTAGTTCTATTTACAAAGGGGAAAAATTTAGAAAACATATTAATGTATGTTAACACAAAAGATTTATAAATTCAATTTTTTAAAGCCTATGAAGCTAATTTAGGAGTTTTTTCAACATGTCGATAACTTCTTTATTTGTTTCCCTCAACAAAATTTCCTTAATCTTCAGTTTGGTTCTTTCTCTAAGATGGCTATAAAGAGAAAGATAATCTTCAAAACCAGACATAACCTCCTTATAAAACTCCTCATTTGCATCCTTTACAATTAACTCAAAATTATTCAAAAACCCCTCTTCACAGCTATAAATATAAGCCCAAAAACTTGCGAATTTTAACTCTCTATCCTTTTCATTCACAGTGATGTTAAGCAAATCATCACACAAAACTGGTTTTCCTCTATCCATTAATGCATTTATCGCAATCCGATAAATATTCTTATCCCTTTTATCAATAAGATTCCACACAATCTTTACCGTGTCATCACTTCCATAACTAATCAAACTCCTTACAATACTTTCAGAAGTTAGTAGTCTTAAATCTTTTAACTCCCCTAATACAAACTTCTCTCCTTTTACTCCCATCTTTGCAAGTACCGACAAAACTGCAACTTTCTTACCAAAATCCTTATATTGCCCATAGAGCTTAATCATAAAATCAACCTCTTCTTTAAACAACTCAGCCTTAGATATTGCATATTCCCAAAGACTATTATTCTCATCTTCTAAAATCTTAAACAATTTACTTTTAAAAAGCTGTTTATTATGTCTTTCCATTAACTCCATCACTTCCCTTTGAATAATAGGCTCAGTAAAAATAAGTTCGTAAAAAGCTTCATTTTTAACATCACCTTTCTCAATAAAGGTCAATACATAGCTTGGTACGGGTTTTTCCCTCGCTTTATTCAATAACCGTTCAAGAAAAAACTCATCCTTTATCCCTTCCTGCACAACATCTTTAAGCACCTGCTCTTCCATCTCAGGTATTTGTTCTAAATAAAGTTTATAAAACTCGCTCTTATCTTTAAAATTAGTAAAGAGATGGCTATACAATGCTTCCTTTACAGGTTTGGCAATATTAGAAAAGTTATCTAAAACATATTTGGCAGTATCCCTATCAATTATGTTGTTTCGTAGCAAAGGTAAAATGAAATTAGTAAATCTTTTTGTATGTAACATTTTTTTTACAAAAGCTTTTTTATCTTCACCATCAAGATGAGAAATACCATATGTTACATAGGCTTCATAGAATTTATTATTTTCATCCTCCACATTAACAAAAAAATTCAAAGCCTCTTTATGATAGACATGGTTTTTGTTTTGTTTATCAAGAATAGTTAAAAAATGTTCTGAAAGTTCAAAACTTTTTGATAAATAGGGCACAAGTAAAGAGAAAAACCTTTTAGAAGGTTTTCCAAAGGTTTTTTCAATAATTTGCTTTTTATAATGTAAATCACCACTTTCCAAAAGCCATTTTATAAAATTTTCATACTCAACAAGACTAACAAAATCAGTATAGTTTTCAACAAGATATTCAAGAGCTTTCAATTCTTTAAACTTTTTGTAACCTTCATATACAAACTCCAACCTTCTGTCAACAGATAATAGCTCAAGCAATTCCATAGACTTCAAAAAGGCTTCTCTGTTTGCAAGGGCAGTTTCTTTAAACTCTTTAAAAAATACATTATATGAAAAAAAATCCTTTTCCATTAAAGCTACATCTTTTAAAGCTACATCACTATCATACAATAAAGCTCTGTTTGTTTTAAAAAACTTCTTTTCAAGATGAAACTCCTTCAACTTCCTATCTTTACAAAAAATCTCTATCCTATCTATCTCATCAATAAGACTTTCACTTATCAAAACCTCAGGCACTCGCATAATTTTTTCTTCGAACACTTTACCATTTTTAAGAAAAATAAACCTAAATACATTGCATTCATAATCTGGTTGATTCCCAGAAAAGATATAAATGAGATTGTTTTTTGGATCATATCTCACTCTAAAACTTACTTCCTGCATCTTTAAACAGGAGACTAAGACAAGAAGAAAAGAAAACAAAAAAAGCTTTTTCATCAATGTGATTATACCATCCCTTTATTTAAACATGCAATCTAGTATTACTCATTATGAAGATAGAGAACTTTATTTTCCTAGAACAGTGATGCTATAATATTAAGCAATATGAATGTTCTGCTTATAAAAATGAACTCTCCTGCTGATGAGATAATACCACCTATTTCACTTGGCTATCTTGCCCAAACGATAAAAGAAAAACACAATGTAAAGATATTAGATTGTTTAAAAGAGGGGCTTGATGTTCATGAAACAGCAGACATTGCAAAAGATTATGACATCGTTGGCATAACTCTATTTACAAAGGACCTTGCCCTTTGTAAACAATATTTACAAACAATTAGAACCAAAAATAAAGACATTATAACCTTCTTAGGTGGCCCTCATCCTTCAGCTGTCCCTAAGGAAACCCTTGATTTTTTTGGTGATTTAGTAAACTTAATATTTGTTGGTGAATCGGAGATATCTTTTCCACAGGTTATAGATTACTATGAGAAATCAACCCCTTCACTTGAAACTATAGAAGGCATATGTTACAAAACAAAAGGTGGTTATGTAATAAAAAAGCCTATCATAGTTGAAAATATTGATAACTTTAAAATTGCTTGGGAACTTTTACTTCCTAATACTTATCCAATGGCACCTCATGGTGCTTTTTTTAAACAATTCCCAGTTGCCCCTATTATTACTTCAAGAGGTTGCCCATACCATTGCACCTTTTGTGGTGGCCATATCATTTCAGGAAGAAAAATTAGGCAGAGAAGTATAGACAATGTAATTGAAGAAATTAGCCTTTTGTGCAATACCTATGGTGTTAAAGAAATTCATATTGAAGATGACAATTTCACCTTTAACAAAAAATATGTACTTGATTTTTGCAATAGGTTAAAAAATGAATTCCCCCATATAACATGGACATGCCCAAATGGTGTAAGAATTGACACACTTGATGAAGAAATGGTTAAAGCAATGAAGGATAGCGGTTGTTATGCCCTATCTTTAGGAATCGAATCAGGTTCAGATAGAGTACTTAAGATGATGAAAAAATCACTTTCCCTTGCAAAAATAAAAGAAAAAATAGATATTCTAAAAAAGTTCGATATTGACATTAACGCTTTTTTTATACTAGGCTATCCCGGTGAAACAAAAGAAGATATAAAAAAAACAATTGCCTTATCCTTATCACTTCCTTTAAAAAGGGCTTCCTTTGCAAACTATCAACCTTTACCAGGGACAGAATTATACCACGAACTTCTCCAAAAAGGCCTATTAAAAATTGACCATTGGGAAAACTTTGCCCCATCACTACAATCTACAATTTGGTCACCACCTGGCTTTACAGTAAAAGAGCTTATCTGGATTAGAAGATATGCCTTATTAAGGTTTTATCTAAGAATCAAAGTATTAATTAACTTTATCAAATCAATCAAAAACTTTGAACACCTAAAATATATCTTTAAAAGAGCAATAAGATGGCTTTTTTATACTGGAAAAAAATAGGCAAAAAAAAGGCGTGCATAGGCACGCCTTTTTTAATAACCCTTTGAAAACCAAATCTTAGCAAGGATGTACTGAGCTTGTACCCAAGCTTTTTGGCTTAATATACTTTCTCATATATGCACCTCCCATAAAATAAACTTTACTGCCATGGCGTTACATCATTCCAAAAAGTTCTATTTGTTGCATCTTTAATTAATGGGCTATTATGACATCTAACTGCCCTTGCTGGAGTCCAATTATTTAGATTAAGACCTGTAGTACTGAAGTTTGTAGTAGGCACTTTCATCCTATAAATCCATCTATTATTATTAATACTGTGTTTCTGCTGGTATAAGTTATTATTTGTATACCAGTTATTACCAACATCAGCAGAAATCCACACATCCAAGCAGTTTGTTTTCATAAGCCTTGGCAATCTTGAAGCATGTGGTGTATGACATTTTGAACATGGGAAGTTATGATATTGGTTAACGCTATTTTGCTGAACATTAGCTGTTGCAGTTGTGTTTATTTGCTGCTTCAAATTAACTCCCCAAGTTATACCAATACCTGTTCTAACAAAACTAGTAGCATCAAGCAATCTTACATCACCTGCACCGTTATATTGTGCTATTAATTGTTGAGAGAGATAGCGATTTACATTTACAGTATCTCCTGTAAAGCCTTTAGTAATATTCGTATTATCAATTCTATTAACATAGTAATGGGGGAAGATATCACCATATTCGTTATTTGCATAATTTCCATTTGCCCAGCCTTTAACTGTTCTATGTACGTGCGTTCTAAAGTTTGAAGCCCTTGTATTAAAAGACGAGTTTGTAGCGATAAGCTTTGATGCAGGATGACAGCTTAAACATAGACCTCCAAATTGAGCATCTATTTCATTAATTTTTCCTATATTTGCCCATACATTATTTGTGTTCAAACTATAATTACTATCTAATAACCAGAAGTTTCTAACATTACCTCCTAAACTTGCACCATTACTAAAGTTAGCAAAATCAAAAACTACAGACGTACCATTCATCAATCTCAAGCCAAAAGTATTTTCATCTATAAAGAAACCATCTTGTCCAACATAACTTGTGTTTCTACCATACCCTGCTCCAATTGTTGGAGGTCTATTAAATTGGAAGTAAGGCATAAACCTTGGACCACCACGATCTCCACTTCTTCCGCCTGCAAAAATATTTGAATTATTGATACCTATTGTTACACCAACATCACCAATAGTGAAATAATTAAAAGCAGTAGTGGGTATTGTTCTATCCCCTGGTCTATCTTCAAAGTATGGAGAAGTCAACCACATGCCTTTAAGGTTTGGTAAATAATATCTTGTATTTGCACCAGTTCTATTCGTATTTACACCATGGGGGTCGTGACATGCAGTGCATCTACCTTGTATATTTGAATTAACATTATTTGAATTGGCACTAACCTTCCAGTCTGTCTGTACAATACCATTACCTACATTTCCAATATGCTTTTTGAAATGAGTTCCTATAACTGTACCAGCTTTAAAAACAAAGGTTCCATTCCAATAAGAAGGATAACTTGGTGCTTGATTATTGTTGTAGGTATAATTGTTATTTGACGTATTGTAATTTGCATACCACCTACCTTTTCCATCTCTATTTGCAATCGTATCCTGCCAGTTAACTGGATCATAATATCCTGCGACGATATTTCCAACAGTTCTACCATAGTTTGTATAATTTTTCGGTGCCGTTGTATTTGTAGCACCTACACCACCAGTTGCAGTATCTGGACCTAAATGACAATCAAAGCACAAAGCTGCCTGTACAGACCACTGGTACGTTGTATTTTCTTTAGGTGTATAGTTTATACCATATCCATGAGTACCTGCTGTTGTCTGTTTAAGCATACCCGCAAACCAACCACCCACTTTAGAACTATACATGGTAAATCTATAAGTACCTCTTGGGATATTAGATCCATGTGAGTTATGACAATCTAAGCATGCAACGGAACCAGCATTGTTGGCACTACCTACAGTATCTCGTGTTGCTTGTGTTGGTGCATCATCTGTCCAAAGTGCCGATATACCAATACCTCTTTGGTTATTTTTCATATCATAGTGAACACTTGGAGATTTGATTCTTATTGGTACAACATTATATACATTTGGGCTATAAGTATGAGAACTATATCTACCGAAAGTACTATATCTTGCTGCAATACTATCTCCAGTCCAGCTATAAGCGTTTGTGTTTACCCCATCTCCGAAAGGCTGTTTACCTTTCATATTATCATTATGACATACAAGGCAATGTTTATTTACGTTCAGTGCATAAACAATGTTTCTATTGTAATTAACCATATTACTTGTTATGTTTGTATCATATCTGCTATTATTTGTTGCATTATAATTATATGCAACAAGCTGAACTATACCATCTTGGTGTATTGTTGAATTTCTATTTCCATTTGCATCTGATGCTTCCCAGTGACATTTATAACAATGTGATGAATTTAAAGCTACTCCTTGGACGTGATGGGATGTACCAGAAAATTCAGCCACAACATTAGCTACACTACCGATTTGAGAAGAATGACAAGATATACAAGATAACGTAGTTGTTGGGTTCCATGTAATGTTGTTTCCATGACATACTGTAGTTGTACAAGTACCTGAGGTAGCAGTTGCTGAATAATAAATTGACTGCACTTTTGTGTTATCAAGCGTTAGATTTGCTGCTGTAGTTGTAGAATCGTTATAAGTTGCAAGTGCTGCACCGGTACCATAGGGTGGTGTGCCACCTATTTGTTGTGGGTTATTTAAATTAATATCTGAAATTGCTGTTAGACTAAAAGCTATAGTATTACCTGTTGTTGTTATATCAGATTTATGTGCATCATTGTGACATCCAAGGCAGACGGAGATTTTAATTCTTTTTCTATTATACCCCATGCCAGTATATCTTTTAAATGTTGATGCCGATGTTATTGCATGGGCATAATGTTTTGCTGAACGGGCAGAGTTATATTGAGAGACATTATTGTAGTTAGGACCAGTTGGATTATCTACATTATGGCATAAGTTACATTTAAGGAATGGTTTGTTTGTTAAACCTTCACCAGTAAAAAGTACTCTATATTTTGTATTATCTTCAGGGATTGTTGTGGTTCCAGCACCATTTGTCCAACCAAGCGTTGTAATACCACCGTGACATCTTACATTGGAGCAAGTACCATTCCGTGTGCCCGAAGGTGTGTATGTGGGTGTTAAATCTGTTGGATTTGTACCATTTTTAGTACCAAGGGTTGGATTGATTACAACATCTACAGTACCATTTGCATGTTTATCAGGATATCCAGGACCTGAACCATAATGGCAGTATTGACAATCTGATGAATTATTACCCCAACCAATAATATAAGTAAAATGAGCTGTATGAGCACCTGTATTAGGTGGAGCTTGATGACATACGCTACAGGTAGAAAGATTGTTTGGATTAACTGAGCGTGTGCCCCATTTTGGTGTAGTTACATTATTGTGACAATCTATATTACTACACGTTTTTGTAGCTGCAGAATAGGTACCGTTTGTACTAATACCTACTATTGTTGAGCTTACAGTTGCACTACCATCCATATGTGTATCAGAGGTACTTCTTCTTGAGGTTGAATAGCTATTTACTGCTGTGCCATGACAGAATGCACAATCATATTTATTGTAACCACCATGTATTCTACCATAACCTATATCATGGCTCTTTTGGTTGCCCCTTACTGTTGAGTAAGGATAATAAATGTGATAATATCCATTGTAATTATGGCATTTACCACAGTCATTTATTTGGATTAAATCTACACAGGCTGTTTTAACAATAATTGGATTTGAACCTGAGCTAATTGTGCCATTCCATGTTGTATTCGTTACAACTTGAGTTAAGTTTGTCTGTATTGAACCTGTTGCAGTATTTGGCAAATCATATACAATAAATACATATGCACCGCTACTACCATAAGCAATGCCACCGGCTTTACTAATTGTTGTTGAACTACCATTCCAACCCGTTACACTACCAAGAAGTACTGCATTTCTCAATGTTTTCTGACCTTTTGTATTTACATATACATAAACATCTATTGTACCAGCTGTAAGGCCAGTATTGCTTATAGTTATAGAATTTAATGTATCAGGGCCCGATAAGAAGAACGAAAGGGTTACAATTCCTTTGGATTTTTCTGATGCAGAACCACCTGCTTGAACAGAAACATTTGCAGGTACTTCACCAGATGCGTTTGTTGGAGTTGAGCCAGCGTATGTTGAGTAAACTCCAATAAAAATTACAAAGCAAATTGCTATTCCCGCAATCAGCCCCATAAAAATTGCTAACCCTTTCTTAGCTTTTCTACTCATATATTCACCCCTAATTTTAGGTTTCCTTAAATTTTTTTTAAAGCAAGGGGGTAGTAATAATCCCCCTTGCTATATTTTAATTAAGGTAAGCACTTCCAGTCAACACTCACGCCATAATGGCAGCTTACATTACTACATGTACCTGTTCTTGTTGTACCATCGCCTTTCGTATATGTAGGTGTTGCACCACCGAAGGAGTAAGTATTACTGATTACAAGAGAAACATTAGCTTTTGTCACTGTCGTGCCACCTGCGTTATGTCCAGGGTCTCCATTATGTCCATGACAAGCTGAGCATCTTAAACCTAGTTTGTCGATATGATATGCATGAGCACCATAACCACCTGCATAATCAGAAGATGCTGCTGAACGTGGAGCACCGTCTCTCACTGTTGTTTCATTTTTAGCATGACAACTATTACATGAAGCAAGGAATTCACCTTTATGGGAATGACAGGTCATACAGTTTAAACCTTCATTATGAGTAGGTGTAGAAGCATTTGTTCTATTGTTATGTCTCGTTGCACTATGACATGTTGCACAAAGATCATCATTGTTTCCATTTGGAGTTCCAAGATCATTCTCATCAAAGGAGTCGGTCCCAGTTCTTGCTGTAAACACCACAGTGCCATTATACCAACCTGCATCAGTTGTTGCTTTTATCATTTCTATATTGGATGTACCATGTGGGTTATGACATATTCTACAATCAATATATTGTGGTGGTGTACCTTTTGTACTGTAGTTTACAATCTTGTGTCTTGTCATACCTGTAGATGTGGAGAAGGTGCTTCCACTTCTATGGCAATAGTAGCAGGCTGCATAGGCAGTACCATCTGAACTAATTGTAGAGTTCAACCTTCTAAAGTCACCTATTGTATGAGAAATGTGAGTTGTTCCACCAGTCCATGTTGTCTGGCCATGGCAATCAAGGCATACTTTGTTTGCACCAACATTGCCAGATACAGGATAAGTCTTGGTATTTCTTCTACCATGCCCTGCTGAAGTATAGGTTGCATAGGATACTGTATTTGCATAAACACCGCCAGTTACTGATGATGTGTATTTACTGTAAGCAGGTGCAACTGTATTATGGCATGTCTCACAGGCTAGGTAGCTTGTTGTTGTCCAGTTTGCTTTTGCTGTGCTTGCATAGAGCCTGCTATGACAGTTATTGCATGCATTTGTCTGGCTAATATTCTTGTTATCTCTAAAGGTCGTTGTACCATCAATATGTAGGCTAGAAGATGCAAGGTTATGGCACTGATTACAACCTGTTATGCCAGAGCTATTATTAGCAATGCCTGGACCATAGGTATTGTTATAATGGTCTGCATGTCTATTAGCTGTATATGGGAATGCATGACATATACTGCATGCTGTAGTTTCAGGTGTATTAGCTATAGTAGTACCCCATGCTGGATTCTGAACAGGAGCTCCACCCTTACCATTGTTATGGCATATATTAGTACCGCAGGTACCATAAGTGGTTGAAGGTATTACTCCACCATCAGTGTCAGTATAGGTTATACCTGTTGCAAAGCTTACCACACCATCTCTATGTGCATTTGAAGTGTTGTTTGTATGGCAGCTTGTGCAAGTCATTGATTTACCGAAAATGCTTGCTGCATTCTTATGAGCACTATGTGAACCTGTTGCAGGCCATGTTGCAGTATCGTTATGGCAGAGACCGCAGCTGCCTATACCAGTAGTCCAGTTTGCTGAATGTCCATCACCAGATGGATTATGACATAGTCTGTTAGAACAGGTTTGTCCAGCATGTGTAAAGGTATTGCCACCACCTGCATTAAAGGCAGCATCGCTTATAGATACTTCTGTATTTAATGCCTGTGCTTTGTCTTTTAAGGCTGACCTACCATCTGTTGGTGTGCCACCAACCACATTGTGAGTTAGGTTAGGATAACTCTTTGATGTATAACCATCAGTATATGATGTATGGCATTTATCGCAAGTATTAAGGTCTGCAAGGACAACATGTTTAGAATGTTTACCAGTAGTTGGTGGATAACCATGACACTTATCACAACCTAAACCATCAGTGTCATACCAATAACCATCTGTAGATGTACTTGTATGACATACATTGGTACAGGTATTATCGGTTAAGCTATATCCACTCACATCAGATGTACCACCTCCTATATCAATCTTGCCATCACCATGTCTTCCAGCAAATGCTGTTGTGTAGCTATCTGCACCTGGATGACAGGAAGCACATATCGTAAGCTGCTTAGCGAGTGTGTCTCTATAGGTTGATGGTACTGTATTATAATGTACAGTATGTTTACCTGTATTTGGTGGGAATCCATGACAGCTTGAACAGTCAACAGTTGGATTTAAGTTCCATCTCCATACTGTTACTGTTCTACCTTGCAATGTGCCATCACCACCATGACAGTAAATATTTGAGCAATCTTTATTGTTATAATCGTATGCCACATCAGTTGTCCAGCCCCCACTACCATCCGGTTTGTGTATGCTAACGTCAGCCTGGTTAAGTGGGGGAGTGTTGTCAAAATGATTTGGACCACCAGGATTATCATGGCATATATAGCAACTTTCATTACCACCAAAGCTGTTTGCATGTTTTCTATGGGAACCAGACCAGTTTGGATATACTGCTTTCGTTGGCCAGAAGACATTTATTGCTTCATCACCATGGCAGTAGTCACAATCTTTAGGCATAAAACCATTAGCATTGGTGTAATCGTTGTCATAGTTATGGGAATGACAATTTGTACATACATTACCTCTGTAATCATAGTTATTTCTTACATGGGCATAACCGCCAACATGGGAGTTCGCACTTGTAAAGGCAACATTATTATCTTTATCTCCCTGATGACAGGTTACGCATATGGAGCTTGCAGCTGTGTTACCAGATTTTGTCCTGTCATAGGAGTTGTAAATACCTGTTCTGCTCGTAAACACTATTGTGCCAGGTAATGCAGAGGTATATCTAGACTGGATTTCTGTCCTAATCATCGTTAAGTTAGTTGTACCATGAACTTCATGACATACTTTACATTGTAAACTAAATGCTCTTTCTGACTTATCTGGATAATTGGCATTACCATGAGTATCAGTTATCTTAGTAGCTTGATAAAGCGGTGCAGAAGGTATATGGCACTGCTGACATAATGTATTATTATTTGTAAATTTGAGTCTTGTATAGGTAGCAGTATTGGTATGGTCTATGTGAACACCTGATCCATCAATAGGTGTAGTATTTTGAGCGTGACATTGTGTACAAACCTGGTTAGCTGCAGGATTACCAGATGCATATGTACCAGTTGCTTTTGAATGGCCTGTGCTTAAAGCTGATGCCATATTTGGTGCACTAATACCAGTGCCATCATATTTGCTATTTGCTGTGGGTGTTCCAGTATGACATGATTCACAGGGCAGCCAGTTTGTCGTTGTCCAGTAAGATTTTGCAGTTGTAGCACCTGAGGTTGTATGACAGTTGTTACATGCTGTTGTTGTATTAAGAGTATTACCATCTCTAAAGTTTACAGCACCGTTTATATGAGTTGATGCGGTCTGAGCTGAATGACACTGCACACAACCTACTGTTGTATTTGGTATTGCAGGACCATAGAGTGTGTTGTAATGCTCATTATGTCTTCCTGTAGTGTTTGGAAATTGATGACAGAAGTTACAATCAGAATATGCAGTGCCCCAATTATATGTGCTTACAACAGGAGCTCCACCTTTACCGTTGTTATGGCATGCGTTAGTACCACAACTACCAACGGTAGTGCCTGGTATTGTTACATCTCCAGTATATGTAAAGCTTACTGTACCACTTAGATTGACCTGACCT